>ERZ1031347.307-NODE-307-length-23992-cov-6.716046_pt1 | contig 23992 bp, 18 predicted proteins | sample MGYA00517106_ERZ1031347 | MGnify/ENA primary metagenome ERZ1031347 (study PRJEB33719, sample SAMN04261392) | wastewater metagenome | biome: periurban shantytown; feature: human; material: feces | host: Homo sapiens | place: Peru: Lima | collected 2012-07-19 ...
ATCATAACCGTAATTTTCGCCTTGCTTTCTGTATGTGTTTACACCGGGGACACGGACGCATATCAGAAGAAGGAGAGTAGCCAGGCAGAACTTTCATCAGGCGGCACCCTGTACTCAATCGAGAAATGGGTAGACGGAAAATATTATTACAGAAAAGCCGGCAGAAAGTACGATAAAAAGACCGGATGGAAAAAGAACAACTTGGATGAGTATACCTACTACGTTGGCAGTAAGGGATACGTTACGGAGAAGATTCAGGGTGGATACTGGTATCACTGGAACGGAAAGAAGTTCGTAAAGAAATCTCTTACCCAGTATAAAAACAAAACAAAGACGATCAACAAAAAGGCTTTCTTTGTTACATCTGCAGGAAAAATCACTTACAACTCCGGTTGGAAAAAGGTTTCTGGAGTTTATACTTACTATGTAACATCGACCGGATCGGTTTCTGTGAAGCTGATAGGAAAGAAGTATTACAAGTTTTCCTCTGGTGCTTTTAAAGCCCAGAGTTTAAAGAAGTACAAGAATGACCGGATCAAGGTCAAAGGAAAGTATTTTTATGTTGATAAGAATGGTTCCTTGGTAAAGAATGCTAAGACTGTTACCTACAAGGGTTACAAGTACACTATTAAAAAGAACGGAACCTGTTCCAAGACCAAGGTAAAGACTACGACTAATCCTGGATCAGGGAACAACTCCGGTTCCGATACAGCTGGGAAGAAAGACACTGACAAGAATACAGGTGTGATCCCGGAGCATGTTCACCAGTGGTCACCTTTGGCAGAAGATCATACTATGTTAAAAGATACGAACTATGTAAAACATGATGCTGTAACTGGGAAAGTATGGGGGCTTGTGACTTCGGAAAGGACGGAATATAAATATGAAAATCGTCTAGTCTGTTATGAATGTGTTTTAGAAAAAAAACCAAAAGATGGAGAAGAATGGACAGACATTAATAATGACGGAAAATGGACGGTACAATATGAAGGCGAGAAATATTATTTCGAGTGTTCTTTTAAAACGGATAAAGAATTTACGGATCATTGTAAAAAGACCGGACATTCAGGTTGGTGCGGAAGACCAAAAATCGTTGTTGACACCATCGTTCATCCCGCAGTCTACGGCTGGATCGACACCGTGATCACCCCGGCGTACACGGAGTGGGATGAAAACTACCGGTGTACGGTATGTGGGGATACGATGAAGGTGCATGTGGTATGTACTTATAACCCATTTACTGAAAAATGCACTCCAGAAAAATCTGGAGACTTAGTTAATGTATATGGTGTAAAGTTCAGAACAGTTGTTGCGGGAGAAACTTATTAACCTAAATTTTAAAATGGCTGGACGGAGATAAATAATGGCAATCAGCCTTGGGAATAAGCCACCTAGCATAAACGGAATAGAAAGCCCCAGTGTTGCAGCACTGGGGCTTTCGTTGTCCATACGGACTGTTAATATCGTTTTTCTAAACACTATATATCATATGAGAAGACTAAAAGCAAGTATACCCATTATCTTTTTTCTTTATTCTTTCCAACCCAAATAACTCTTCCAAAAACCAAGATTATCCCCCTTATATTTTTCCCCATTTCGACAGTATTATATTAATAGAATGATGAAAACAGCCATCTCTATATTTTCCAGTATTGTAAAATATAAAACTAGGATTTTTCGTTTTAGACACCTTATTTTGGCAGAATTGCGAAAAACTATAGTATATGCACAAATGATATTGTAAAAAACGACAAAAATAGTCAAAATTTTCGTTTTTTTATCGGTTTTACTGGAAATTTATGGTATAATTCAGATTGGTTGACAAGTTATTCACTCATTCATCTCAACCCCAATTTATAAACGGTGTTTTTCAACCAAAGCACCAACCCTTATTCCGGCATAAGCCGGGATAAAAAATGAAAAATATGGAATCAAAACATCCGGGTGAAAATCCGGGTCTTAACTGCGTCTTGGTAAAAAACTGCCATCAGTTTTTTGCTGCAGTTAATCCGATATCAGAATTTTTCCCGGTAAGAGCTATGCCGGAAGAAGAAAGGCGAAATAACGTTCCCAACAAAAAATGAGGGGTGAAAGATGTGAAAAATTAAGAAAGGAGTTTTTGTTATGAAACTTGCAAGAAAGAGGATTATTTCCCTGGTAATGGCAGTTGTCCTTGTTTTCTCTCTTTTTGTAGGAACTGGCAACCTGTCAGCAACGGAAGATGCAAAGGGCGAGAGTGGAGCAGAGAACGATAAGCTTCTCGGTGCAACACCGACAGATGCAGAAGATCCAGAGGAAATAACAGGTGTTGTGAGGTTTGAAAAAACAATGCCGAAAGAAGCAAAAGAAGTATGTAACATGGCTGGCATCCAGTATGGCATATACAAGGATGAGAGCTGTTCTGACCTTGTTACGACCATCGTATTATCCTATGATGGACATGTATACCGGGATGGTGACAAAGATGAGGTTTACAGGAATGAAGAAGAAAGAGGATTCTCCGATGATATGATTTCGGGAAAAGAACTTACTTTAGAACTTCCTGTTGCGACATATTTCTACAAAGAAAAAAAAGAGTTAAAAGATTCATCTCTTGATTTTGAAAGCACTGGATACCAGTATTCAGACAAGATTGGTACGTTCTCTGTTGAAGATAACGGAAGTGTTATGATGGTGAAGATCAAGGATGAATGGAACACAGTTGAGGTTGCAACTCCGGCAGATGCAGAAGAAACAACGGAAGCAACAACGGAAGCAACAACGGAAGAAACAACAGATGCAACAACAGAAAATATAACAGCAGATACCACAGAAACCACTACAGAACCAGTGATTGATACATCATCTGAGTTTTCAACCGAGGAGTTTACTGAGACAACAACTGAGGTGGCAACACCGGGAGATATTGAGGGCGATACTGAGGAAGATACGGAAAGAGTATTAAAATTTGCAGTATCTACATTTAGCTTGGTTCCTATGATGATGGAAAGGGTATCGTTATTTAGCGTATCTAACGCTCCAGTTTATTATGTATATGGTGGATTCCGTTCTTACCGTATGTATGACGCATCTGGAAAATATATCAGGGATGTATATTGTGGACATCAGTATTCTCATGCTCCAATATCCACCCATAAATACAATGGTAAGAATCTTTCAATGTCAAATAAACTCCCAGTATATGAGTATGCAGAGAGTGATATCGGGATAAGAAAAATATTATATCATGCACAAGAGAAGGATATTGGCGGAGATTTAGCATTATATTTAAACTGTTATAATGTACAAAAACGTGGTTGGCAATCTGATTCATCAAATAATGGATCTGGTATGTTGGATACTGTTAATGGTATTTTAAACAATACAGAAGTTCCACCGACAACTGCTGCAGCTACGATATCTCTTAACAAAAAATCTATAAAGGCTAACGTGGACTCAACGGATTCAACAAAATTAAAATCCGAAACTATAATAGTTAGTGGTGGAAATGGTGGAAATACATTTACATTTACTGTTCCAAAGAAAGTTACATGTTATGTAAAGGAATCAGGAAAAAATTCTTATAAATCCCATGCAGCATCAGAAAAGGTAACAGTTGGTGTAGGTGATTCCTTTTATTTCACTGCTAGTACGACTGATAAACTAGGATCAAACGATACAAAGATAAAGTTTAAAGGAACACTAGAAGGTTTCGATACGTTCAAATATGTTTTTGATCCTGAAGATGAAAAGAGTATAGTATGGCAGACATTTTATTATGGAGCAGAGCCAGAAACTTATTCTGCTAAGTTGAGTATCAAATGGGCTGAGGTTCAGGATGGAAGCTGGACAATTCACAAGGAGCCTGTTAATTCCTATTATGAGGGAATGGAAAATGGATTATACAATCCGGCAGGTATTCAGTTCGCAGTTTATGATTCGGAAGCAAAAGCAAAAACGAACAAAACAGATGATAGAATTAAGTCTGGCAGTATATCTCATAAAGGTGTAGCAAATGTTACAAAGCTAGTCGTATCTTATGATGGATACCCTTATATGGATAGTAATGGAAAAAATATCGTATTTGTATCCGAAGATGAAAAGGAAGCTTATGGTGGAACAGCAAAACGGATGAAATGGTATAAGGATGTAACTAAAAATACCACTTACTATTACCGGGAAGTTCCAACTACGTTAAAAACTGGTGAGACAAATGCATATTACTACAATTCAACATCATCTTATGTACAGGCTATAGCAGGAAAAAGTGTAAAAACTCTTGGATTCAAGAATGTGACTACAGATGATGCAACTTGGAACTCATTAAAAAGTAATGGATCTGTTGGTTCTTTTGTTATCAAAGTAGATGGAAGTTCAAGTACAGCATCAAATGCAAAGAATGATACGGCAGCCGGATCTATTTCCCTGACGAAAACCGTTAATAATGTAAAGGGTAGTGCTGCAGAAGGAATTCTGTTTAAACTCTATTATGTTCCTTATAATGGGGCAACAAATACGACAGAAGGGGCGCATAAGATCGGTGAATTTACTGTAAACGCAAGTGGAGATGGTGTTCCAACCCTTATTACAACCTGGGCTACCCATCGTGGAGCATCTACAGATGGTACGAACTTTAACCATCTTCCTCTTGGATGGTATTATATTTACGAGATGGGTTCTAGCGTAGATCAGCTTGGTTTCGTAAATGATATCGGTCAGAGAACCGCATGGACCAATCTTGGAACAGATGGCGCACATGCAACCTTTTCGATGAACAACACGACAGACGGAATGGGGGCTGCGATCAAGAAGTACGATGGCGGTTATGACGGATGCTTATATGGTGTCCAGTTTGTATTATACAAAGTTGGTTATAATGGAGATACAAACGGTACGCCGATTGGTGTTTTTAAACATAATGGAACTTCTGTTGTACCAGATTCAGTTACAGATCAAGGAACTAAATATGGTATCCAGATGTCAGGTAACTATTTTACAAACTTACCTTATGGTTGGTACTGTCTGATAGAAGACAACGCAACCGCATCTGCCCGAGGTTTCTCCACGGCAGCTCCGGTATACTTGGAGTGTACCAAAGACAATAAGATAATTACATTTGAACTTTCGGATGTAAGATCTGGTTTGCGGTTAAAGAAGCAGTTTGAAGAAACACCGATCAACAAACTGTGTAATTACGGTTTAGACGGCGCAGAATATACAGCATATACAACAACCGGATACGGAGTAGAGACAACAGATGATGCAAATTACCTGTGTACGTTCCGTACAGATACAGCCGGAAATGGTTATATTATAAATTACAATGGTTCAAGAAGTCTGGAAGTATCCGATCAGGTAGAAGGTAATTATTACAAACTGGTTGGTGTACCACTTAACACATGGGTATGTATCAGAGAAATTACCCCATCTGCAGGATGCAACCTTGATCCAACCGTTTATTACATGGAGTTTACAGAGGATAACATGGAGCAGACCTGTTTTTCAATAGAGCCATTAAAGAATGACCCTATAGGTATCCAGATCAAGAAAGAGGATTCTACTTCTGGTTCCAATGCCGGAGCTGCTTCCCTTGCCGGAGCTGAATTTACCGTCCGGTATTATGACGTAGACGTATCCGGTACAGTGGATAAGGATGCAGTATACCAGACCGTTAAAGCAATGAGTCCGACTAGGACATGGGTATATAAGACGGTTGATACTGGAGAAGTCTATATGTCAGATCCAGATCAATATTTAATAAAAGATAAGAGTGACGAATTGTATTATAATTCTAATGGAGAATCCGTATTCCCATATGGTGTAATTACCATTGAGGAAACTAAAGCTCCGGATGGATATACAAGAGCCGGATCATTTGTATCTGATAATGGAACAGATAAATCAAATGAGGATGGAGTGATTATGGCTGTAATCAATGATGATTACACCGCAGAATCCTTTATCGGAACCAGTTCTTTAATCAAGAAAGAAGAAGTTTTAAGAGCAGACCTTAAGTTTAAGAAAGTGGCACTTAATACAAATCAGCCGCTTTCCGGAATTGCTTTCAAGATTACATCCAAGACGACAGGTGAAAGCCATGTGGTAGTAACCGATGCAAACGGTATGATTGATACCTCAAAGATCAAACACTCCGAGAATACCAATGCAGCTGACACCGATAGCAAAACCATCGGTGGAACCTGGTTCTATGGAAATAAGGATGGCAACGGTACGGTTGATGATACGCTTGGAGCATTACCGTTTGATACTTATGAAATCACCGAAATCGCAACCGATACCAATACAGAATATCGTCTGATCACACCGATCACGGTAGATCTTACAAAAGAAGCTGATTATACAGATGGATACCAGTTATATGATCTTGGAACTGTAACCAATATCCCGGAGCCATATATCGGAACAAGAGCATTAGGGGTTAAAACACAGGATAACATTATTCCGGCAAATAAGAAGGTAGATGTAGAGGATATCACAAGCTACTACTATCTTGAAGCAGGAAAGACATTTACTGTTAAAGGTATCATCATGGATCCGGAGACAAAGAAACCATATGTACAGCCGGATGGAACTTACTCTATGGGTCACAAGATATTTACGGTTCCTGCAGATGCTTCCGGTTATACCTGTGCAGATGTAAAAACACCATTTGTAATTGATACAACTGGTCTTGACGGAAAAGATGTCGTTGTAGCTGAATATTTATACGAGGGAGAAGACGACACAGATCTTACCGTAAATCCAGATGGCAGCATAGATGAAACAAACGTCTATAAGACCCATACCGAAAAGCTTGTAAAGCATGATGATCTGACCTCAAAATCACAGACACTTTCAATACCTAAGATTGGTACGACAGCCCTTGGTATTGAAACAGAAACTCATTATCTTGCAGCTTCCGGTATTCAGAAGTTTAAGGATATTGTTGATTTTACAAATATCATTCCAAATCGTACTTATAAATTAGATGCGGTAGTTATGGATCAGAATACAGGTGAGCCATTGCTTGATGTAAATGGTGAAAAGGTAACAGCATTCGCTGAATTTACACCATCTGAAAGAACTGGCTCTGCAGAAGTTATCTTTACCTGTGATGCATCAAATGTAGATTTTAGAGACAAAGCCACTGTAATATTTGAAGACCTTTCTTACAATAATATTTCTTTGGCGGTGCATAAAGATTTAAGTGATACCAACCAGCAGTTATTCTTCCCTGGTGTATCTACCCAGATGTTAGATACTGAGACAGGAGAGCATAAAGCATTATACGGTAAGAATATGAAGTTTGATGAAACCGTATCTCTGACCAAACTTCCGGTTGGAACAACAATCAAGGTTGTAGATGAACTCCATAACGCTGCAAGCGGAGACATTCTTAAAGTAAATGGTAAGAGTATCACAGAAGAAAAGACTGTAACGGTTACAGAAGAAAACATGTCGGTTCTTTTCTCTTATAAGTTTGATGCTACAAAGGCAGACCTTATTAATAAGGAAGGAACTCTGGATGATATTGTTGCTTTCGTCCATGTATATGATTCCAATGGTAATCTCATTGCTTCTGAGGAAGATAAAGAGAATAAAGACCAGACAATTACACTTTATACGGAAAAGACCGATATTTCCGTTGAAAAAGTATGGGATGATAATAACAATGAGGATCTGATCCGTCCAGAAAATGTTGTGATTCAGCTTTATAAGGGAACAGGTGCTAATAAGGTTAAAGTCGGAAATACAGTTGTACTTTCTGAAAACAATAACTGGAAATACACTTGGAAAGACCTTAAAACACAGGAAGGTGGAAAGACCATTCAATATTCCGTAGATGAGGTCAGCGTTCCAGATGGATACACAAAGACGATTGAATCCAATGGTTTTTATTCCTTCGTTGTTAAAAATTATCACAAACCAGATACTACCGAGGTTAAGGTTACAAAGATCTGGGAAGATAATAACGACAAGTATCAGATCAGACCAAAGAACATTCAGGTACAGCTCTATAAAGGAACAGGAGATAACCGTAAAGCGGTTGGTGATCCGGTTACACTTGACAGCAGTATGAATTGGGAATATACATGGTCTAATCTGGACAAGAAAGAAGATAATGGAGAAGATATTTCTTATTCCGTTGATGAGATAAAGGTTCCTGCAGGATACACGAAGAAGGTTTCAAAAGATTCCGATTCCGTTATTACCAGTTATACCATCAAGAACTCAAAAACTGGTGGTCCGAAGACTGGGGATGTGTTCAAGATGATTCCTGTATTCATTTTGATGGGTATGAGCCTTGCAGCCATTATTGTTATCTTGATCAAGAGAAGAAAGAAATAATATATTTTCCAGTTGTAGAATAAATAAGGACTTCCAAAATAGAAGCATTTGGATAATTCTTTGGTAGTCTGAAAATAAGAGTTCCCAGATCGTTGCAAAGGGTCAACGGTCTGGGAACATATATTATATAAGAAAGGAAAATTATATATGAGAAAAGAATATGATATTGAAAATTTAAATCCAAGGTTCTATTCTGACTCCGGTATGCAGCCGGATTATCAGGGGTACAACCAAGGTGGTATGAATCCGGGGCAGCCACCGAACGGATACAACCCGAATCCGGTGTATTTTCCAAACAACTACAACCAAAATCCGGGAATGAAACCGGGTGGTAAAAAACATTCAAAGGCACCGATCATACTATTGATCCTTTGTCTTGTTGTCGTTATTGGTTTGATCATCGGGTATACAGCTATTAACCATTATGCGGGAAAGAATGGGGCATCAACCCCGGAAAAAGCAGCCAGAAGTTATTTTGAAGCAATCACAGGTGGAGATAAGGATTCTTTACACGATATATTACCGCCATCTGTCACCAATCTAAGTGATTTTGATGCTATTGTTGATTCTTTTTCCGAGCAGAAACAGACATATGGGGTTTCCGTTGGCGAGATCAAGATAACAGATTCCGAAAAGTGCAGCAAGGAAGAAAAAAAAGAAGCAATGAAGGATATAAAAGGAATCATGCGGATCACGGTAAAAGATGCCTACAAGGTATCGGTATCCATGAGTATTAATTATACTGCTTATGGTTACTCCGAAGTCCAGTCCGCAGTTGTTACCATCATAAATATGGGTGGTAGTTATTATTATCTTTCCAGTACAGATGCAGAAATATCAAATGAATCTGCAGATGATTTGCAGCCGCAGGTGGATGCTTCTACGGAAGGTACAAGTGAAGAAATGGTTGAAAATACAACAGAAGCGGAAACGGAGGAATTAACTGAAATGGAAACGAGTGAAAACATTTCTGCCGATTTAACCTGGAAAGACTTCGGTTTCTTCATTAATGGCTATTACTGCAAATATCCTTTTTCTGCAGAGGGATACCGATATCTTGGATTTGATACGAACGACATGGATAATCCAGACTACGCCCTTAACAAGGGAGAAACAAAGGATATAACTGCTGATTACGGAGATAATACTGGTGCGGAACTTAGGCTTATGAATGAAGACTCTGAGGATAAGCTGCTTCTTTCAGACTGCAGCCCCGAAGTTCTAACAATGTATCTTGAATCTTCATCTGGTGTTTTTTATGATTTCCGTTTGGAAAACGGTGTAAAAGCTGGTATGACCAGGGATGAGGTTGAAGGAGTGATGGGTAGTCCTTCCTATGCAGAGACAGTGGATGGTTCCGACTATCTGTTTTACAGTGCAGATTTGGGTGCGGGATCTGGGATAACATTTATGTTTGACGATTTTGGGAAACTTGCGATCATTCAGTACACGTTTTCGTATTAAATATGGGATTATATAAGGGAGAAAAAATGTGCAGAATATACAAAACCTATATCAATTATTGCAATATTTGAATCGACCGGATCAGCCATTTTATTATTCGGTTGAGGGGTGCGAAATTGTAGGACGGTGGAACTGGATGGATGCTAGATTTTTCACGCCTAATGGGGTATCAGATGAGACAAAGCAGTATGAGTTTCGTGTCCGGTTAGATGCAAAAGGAAAATGGCATGAAAAAGATAAAATGATAAACACATCAAAAAATGTAGATCTTCGGAATGGAAAAATCACATTTGGGTCTGAGCAATTTTCCGGAGCTGCAGCATCAAAGCAGTTTGAGTTTGGTTTCGGGCAAAATAAGACCAATCATCAAACCGGAGCTATCGGATTCTATCTCGACACAAACATGATCAAGGAACCATTGCGGGCGGTATTAAGGTCTTGCGGATATCGAAAGTCAATTTTCTAATTAAAAAAATTTGTATTTCATAAAAAAAACAAACCATGACAGTGACAAATTTAGAACAACTGTGGTATAATAACAGTGTTAAAAATATTGGGGTGAGTTGGCACCCTTCTTTGAGATAGAAGTAAACCGGTACTGGAAACTGTACAGAGCATATTTTATGAAAAGGCAGTGTACAATACCAACCTTGTAATTTGACCCCTTGTAAGATTACGGTTTTGCAAGGCTCCAAAGGGAACGCTTCGAAAAGTGTAATATGTGGTAACCCTTGTAAGGTTAAGGTTTTGCAAGGCTCCAAAGGTACGGATGCTGTTGATAAGGACTTTTTTTTACCCTTGTAAGGTTGCGATTTTACAAGGTCCCAAAGGATCGAGAAAAATTATCTCTTTACGATTTTACAAGGCTCCAAAGGTTAGACCTAGGATTGTAGAGAATGTGACAACCCTTGTAAGGTTTACGGTTTTGAAAGGTCCCAAAGCAGCGTAAGTGTAAAAAAAAGGAGAGAAAAACGGATGAGGAAGAAATATGATGGAATGACATCAATCATCGAGTTGCCATTAAAGACAGAAAAATGGCAAGGGGATGTAATAAATAAGAAGATGGATCATGCAGTTCAGATTTATAATGACATGTTACATTACAAATTGGGGCAATATAAGGAGCTGACAGAGCGGGAAGACTGGAAAGAAAATGAGTGCAAAATTATTCATTTCTATGACCTTACAAATCCAATCGAAACAGTAACAAAGAAATACGATAGTTTTTATAATAAGAAGTTGGATATAATTCTGAATCAGGAACATGGGGAAGATTTTAACCAAGAGGAAGTTGAAAAACAGCTTTTGGCTGAAAAAGAGGAAGTTATCTCGAAGTTATTGCAGGAAAGAGCTGCTTTTGAGGAAGAAATCATTTCCGAGATCGACCAGAATAAGATCGAGAGAAAAGCCAGACAGAATATAAAGAAGTCTGGTGTACCGATTACAGATGATAGAATGAATACAGAAATAAAAAAGGTACTGGAAGAAGAAAAGAAAAAAATTACGGAAGAAAAAGTAAGAATCTGCAAAAAAGAAGCATTTCAGAAGAAGAATGATATGCTGAAAGAAGCTAGGTTCACCGAATTTGGTTTTAATGGGGATGTGGCAAAGTTTTCAGCTCACTACACAACCACTGTAAGTTCCAATATGGCATGTTTAACGATTGCAGCACCATTATGGGTTGCTTTTTCAAAATTTCTTTTCGGAAACGGAAAGAAGGTTCATTATAAAAAGCGGGGTAGCATTAACACAATTAAAACAAATGGAAAAAGTGGGATTCGTTTGATCACAGAAAATAACCGATACTATCTGATTCTTTCTAATTCTCCATATAAAAAAGAGAAAAATGGAGAGATATATAGGTTTAAAGCAAGGTATAGTTCTTCTCATCCCGTAAAGATAGAGGTTCTGGTGGGAGAGAAAGAATATAATAAAGAAATGCTGCAGGCTGATATATCAAACATCTGTATAAAAAGGGTAAAAATTCGGGATCAATACAAATATTTTGTCCAGTTTTCGGTTCGTAGATTTCCATATAAAAAGAAAGATGAAAATGGGAATCTGATTCATCCGATCTCGGATGGTACGGTTGGACTTTGTATTTGGAGAAACCGCTTATGTGCGGTATCAAAGGATCAGGTAAAGACCTACGATCTTAGTCCTGGATATTCAGAATACAGCGACCAGCTATCAGAAATTGGTCAGAAAATGGATCAGTTATTGCGGCTGAATAATCCGGACAATTATAACGAAAATGGAACTGTGAAATCTGGAATTATGGTGGATGGAGAGAAACAGAGACTAATCTGGGTGAAAAGCAGGCAGTATAAAGAACTTAGCAAAAAATATCGGGAAGTTTCAAGAAAGTATGTAGAAACGAGGTCTATCTGGCAAAATAAGATTGTATATAATCTACTCTCTATGGGAAATGAGTTCTTTATTTATGACACCAGTTATCTTACAAAAAAAGTGGATCTGGAAAGTAAGACGAAGAAGGAACAGCAGACAAAGGCTGATAGAAGAAGGTCAATCATGCAGGCTGCACCTTCTGAATTTATCAATAAACTGAATCGAAAATTACAGTCTGATCTTTTAGCCCCTGTAAATAAGGTAGTCATACCGGAGCAGTTATATTGGTATAATCATGCAAAAGGACTTTGTAATAAGGATGATTTTGGGGATGATTACATGATGCTAAATATGTTTGAATCAATTCCTCATACATTATACAGGGCTTTTATGATGCTATATTATGATTCTGACCGGAAAGAATATAGGAATATCCCGGAAGATGAATGGAACTCATTTTTGGAAAGAGCCAAAATGGAAAATGTCGTAAAGACAAATAAGAATAAGATATAAGAAATAATATCGGGGTGAGTTGGCATCCCTCTTTGAGATAGAAGTAAATTGGTACTGGAAACTGTACAGAGCATATAAATGAAAAGGCAGTGTACAGTACCAACCTTGTGATTTGATACTTTGTAGGGTTACGATTTTACAAGGTCCCAAAGGTTAATAGCAGATTAACTTGACTTTTGTAATACTTTGTAGGTTTACGATTTTACAAGGTTCCAAAGGAGTCTACTTCTTAATTAAATCATTTAAATCACTTTGTAGGTTTACGATTTTACAAGGTTCCAAAGGAGTCATCTACACATATATCATTATATTTTAACTTTGTAAGGTTACGATTTTACAAGGTTCCAAAGGAAATCTATGTTTCTCGATTTCATCAACGCTTCAATGTTCGACTTCCCTATTCCAAATATCTCACAATTTTTTTCTCCGGGATTTTCCCGGAGTTTTTTTTAGGTCAAAAAAATCAATATCGTAATTTCATTATTTCAGTTCCAACATCATCGTAGATCAGAAAAATTCTCTTTGACCTCTGCTTATCTCCAATTTTTTTGTGAAAATAGGGTGTACCCTGTTTTTACTCATGCGTTCCACCTCTATTGTTGTAAAAACAGGGTTATTTTTTTATTTATTTTACAAAATGTAAACGAAGTCTTTGATTTTGATTTTACATTTGCTATAATAAAGAAAAACGGAAAGGCAGATAAAACATGAGAATTGCATATGTGAGGGTTAGTACCATCGAACAAAACGAAGCAAGGCAGATTGAGGGCTTAGCAAAATATAATATAGAAAAATGGTTTACTGAGAAAAAATCTGGAAAGGACACCAATCGGGAAAAGCTGCAGGAAATGTTAGATTTTGTCCGAGAAGGTGATACGGTGTATGTCCATGATTTTTCCAGATTGGCAAGAAGTACAAAAGATCTGCTTGATCTGGTAGAATTGTTCCACAGTAAAAATGTAAATTTGGTAAGTGACAAAGAAAAGATTGACAGCAGCACACCGCAGGGAAAACTAATGATCACTATGATAGCTGCAATCTATGAATTTGAGCGAACAAATACGTTGGAAAGACAAAGGGAAGGAATTGCGATTGCAAAAAGAGAGGGCAAATATAAGGGTGGACAGGTTAAGAAAATAGATCAAGAGTTGTTTTCTAAGCTATATTCCAAATATTCAACAAGGAAACTAACGAAGGTGCAGTTTGCAAAGAAACTGGGGATCAGTAGACCAACTTTGGATCATATTCTACATGAGTGCGAAAAAAACCAGTGCGAAAAAAAGTGAATAATTTCCCCTTTTCTTGAAAATATTCATAGTGTATATTATTATAAAAAGCAGTAGTCATTGACAAGGGAAAAAATAGAGGAAATAAGAATGAAGAAAATTAGTAATTTCACGGAATTAGCAGACTTAATAGACAATGATTCCGTAGATGACCACTTTGCGGATAATTTCAAGCTGGTTATTAAACAAGCCAAAAAACAGTCTGATCTGGACAATCATTGTGCGGTTATGAGTAAAGAAGAAATGAACCGATATATAAATAATATTGGTCGTTCAGAACTATTTGAGGAAATCGAGGACAAAAATATAAAATATCCAAGGTTCCTAAAGGCAATAAGAGTATCGTTAGTTGCACAAGGGTATAATCAACATTGGGTTGACTCTGAATTTAGAACTGCGTTGGAAAAGAAATACTTAGGGAAATAACATTTCAAAGATATGTCAGGAAGAAAAAAAAGATTATTTATACTCCATTATATTTTTTTTATATGAGTTGTATTATATAAATGTAGAGAATGAGTAACCCAAATAGGGAACAAAAGAAAGGAGTGAATGCTATGAATATTTTTAGTCGTTTCAATGTGGTTAGAAATATCCTTGATTCCTGATGCTTTTTGCAATGGAATAGAGGGTGCAGGTTTACACCCAACAATTATTAACTTGACTATTTCAAAAGCATAATGTAAATGGAAATAAAAATCCAATGAATTGAGGATTTACTGTGAAGATTGGAGGAAAAGTATCATGAAAAAATATGAAGTTATTGAGAATAATGGTGGTGGATTAACATTAGTTGTATTTAATAATAATGGAATTGTAGATTATTTACATAGTGGTTATGAATACGGAGCATCTGGGAGACTAATGGATGATATACAAGCATTAAAAAATGGAGATAATCCAGCTACGGATTGGGATGGTAATGAAGATAATCCACAAGCAGTATATGATAACATAGTATCTTTTGAACATGGATGGGAAATTGTTGCGGATAATGATGGTATATATCCTGATAAAATGGGATGTGCCGCTCGCCTTGAATTTGGAATAGAAATGGAATGATAGGTGTTATGTGTGGAGAATAAAAAACAAGTGGCAATATATATACATGTAAGTACGCATCACCAGAAGTCAGATGAGCAGTAGTTCGTTATGACAACAGAGATCTAGTAGAATTGTTGAAATCAGATAGTGACTACTATGTTCGTATGGAAGCCTACAAAATACTTCGTGGATCACATTGAAACTAAAGAAAAAAGCCTGTATCAAAACAAATACAGGTTTTTTTTTTGCAAATTTTTTATATTCATATTATATTTTTTTTCGCATGATATGTATTATATAAATGTAGACATTAATTATCCCAAATAGGGAACAAAAGAAAGGAGCGAATAATATGAATATTTTTAGTTGTTTTAATGTGGTTAGGAATATCCTTGACCATGGAGATGTGGAAAGCAAGGTAACACTTGCAAAAAACGGTGATCAGAAAATCTTGTGTGATTTGTCATATGACGATAGCGAGGTCGTGAGAATGGAAGTCGCTAAAAGAATGAATGAAGCTGCCAACAACTGCTTGATGGAAGGTTGGCAGGATGAATCACCAAAAGTGTTATACTTAATTGCCGCCGGTGGTTTTTCGCTAAAGAAACTTTCCAGACATTCTTCTCCCTATGTAAGAGAAGGAGTAATTTTTGGAATTGAGCGTCTTGGAAAAGATCAGGTGAAAACAAAGGAGTTAGATATACTTGACCGTCTAAGCAGAGATCCATCACCGGATGTCAGACGGATTGCGGTTCGGGCATGTGCGTATTATACCCCACATAAGCTGAAATACTTCTTAAACGATCCGTCACCGGAAGTCAGACGAGCAGTAGTTCGTTACGGCAACAGAGATCTAGTAGAAATGTTGAAATCAGACAGTGACTACTATGTTCGTATGGAAGCCTACGAAATACTTCGTGGATCACATTGGAACTAGAAAAGACAGCCTGTAAGAACATTACAGGCTAGTTCTTTTCAACTAAAAATATGAAGAAGGAGTGGAATGTGTTATGAGAAATGAATATGATTTAATTCTTGCAAAAATGACAAATTCTGAAGATGTTATGAAGGACCTTATAAAAAGTAAGGATGAAATTGTAAGAAAGGAGTTAGCAAAAAACGAAGATCTGGCCGGGAAATACACAGATATTCTGGCAGAAGATGAAAGCTGGAGAGTAAGAGCATGTACAGCCATGAGGTCTGACCTGGAACTTAAAACATTAATACGGCTTTGTAATGATAAAGACGAAAAGGTTGCTTCATTTGCAGTTTCTAATATTATTTTACCGGTTGCTGAACTTGTAAAAAAATATTATACAGGAACAGGAATGGTAAAAGCAGCCGCAGAAAATTCATTACGTCTTTATTATGAGCAGTTAGAATATTCTGATCTAAGGGAAGATTTAAAAGCAAAATTGGAGCAGTATTTTATACTAATTCCGAGATGCGTTGCAATCGAATTGTGGTTATCCGATTACCACAGATTTTCCATAATCAATCCTGATGATGGAACGGATCGTTATGCAGATAACTTTAACTCATTAGAAGAAATGGTATCGGCTTATCCAATGGCTATATTTGGTTTAGAAATTAATAACAAGGAAGGAGTGGATCATTATGATAAAGCAGTCTGAAGTTACATTTACTGAAAATTCCATAAGTGGAAAAACACCAGTTGTTCAATTTCTTATGTTATTTCATTTCAGAAATGGATGGAATAAAAAATTGGACGAAACAGCGGTAGATAAATTAACACCGGAAGAAAAGGATCTGTTAAACCGGATCATATATACGGTTGAACACCGGTGGCATAAAGGCTGTAATAGTGATCTGCAGCTTTTCTTACATAATTTAAAACCGAATTATCAGACAGATAACCAGTGGTTTTCTATTGTTGCATCAGAAAATCATAATATGGTGGTTTTGTTTGGTAGGGATTTTGGAAACATTGATTACCCGGTGATGATATCGGTGTATAGATAGGATTTCAAAAACCTTTATGTGCCAGCAGGCAGAGAAATTGGTCTACTAAAAATGGTAGGCAGAATGGAGTATTAATGAATAAAAGGCATTTATATAAAGCCAAAAGAGTTGATAACGAAGAATGGGTTATTGGAAGTTATATATATATCCCGAAGTCAGGTGATGAGAAAAATGGACATCATTTTATAGTGGCAGATGCACTAGAAGAATGTTATGAAGTTTTTCCATCTACGGTGTGTCAATGTACAGGTATAAGAAGTGGAAAATTTGAATATATCTGGGAAAGTGATATTGTGATAGCAGAATATTGCAAAGATGGGATAATTTATGAATTTACTGGATATGTGAAATATAATCATTTTGGTAAATTTATTGTTCAATCAGTAAAAGATATTTCGTTTTGCACAGACTTGGATACGGTATATGATATAATAGGAAATTCATTTGACAATCCAGAGTATTTATAAGATTCTCTGATATATCTATTATAACTATAGTTTCAAAATGCCAGAATCGGCAGTAACTAATTAACAATGATTAGCCTGCCGGAACTGGCAGGCGGAAAGGTAGTAATTATGAAATACAAATTAACAAACGAATCTATGATTAACGCCGCTGGAAAGAAACTTTTCAGAATAAAGGCTCTTGTTGATATTGAGGAATATGGTGTAAAAAAAGGAGATTTAGGCGGCTGGATTGAAAAAGAGGACAATTTAAGCCAGAGTGGTAATGCTTGGATATTCGGTGAGGCTAAGGTGTACGATGATGCTGAGGTATCCGGTGATGCTGATTATGCGGTGATTAAGGGATTTGGAACCGAATATAGACCAACAACATTTTTTAGATGTCGTGATGGTGAGGCAAGGGTTACATGTGGCTGCTTCTATGGAACGATTGCCGAGTTCCGGGAACAGGTTAAGCGAACAAGAGAAGGTAAGGTTGCAAATGAATATCTGAAAATAGCTGACCTGATGGAATACCATTTTAAAGAGGATGGTGAAATCAATGGCTAGAATGTATTTCTCATTTAAAACTAATTTCATGGACAGTTCCGATGATATTTTATCTCCACAACTTGAAACGATAGAATTTACAACATCGGATCGTAAGATTATCCGGGTTGGCTGCGAAGGAGAAGCCGAATGGAAAATTAAAGATGGATCATTCTCTGGTAAATTTAAAGGATTGGAATACGAGATAGAAGATCAAGATGGTAATACAATTCTTGAATATGGAGAAAATCCAACAGACGAACAGCTCACGTTTTTAGAAAAAGCGACACCGGTTAAGGTTGTGTTCTGGACTGATGATGTCAGATATGATGGCTTTACTCCGGTTTGTAAGTATTTAAAAGTCAGCATAGAACATAACACAAAAAAACAGAAATATATGTTAAATTTCAAAGTCAAAAAAGATGTCGTTACAGAGATGGCTTAATAGATTTTGAAAAAGTATAAAAAATGCCTTGGTAGAACAGGGCATTTTTTTTAATTTTCTGCTTATAAATTACTGTAAAACTACAGTATTATATATATGTATAAAAGATTATTCCAAACGGAAAAAGAAAAAGAAAGGAGCGATAATACGCATGAGACAGAGTGAGATTAATGAATTAAAGGATCTGGCGTTTCATAAAGCAAGGGAGTTTCCTTGCGAACAGATTTTAAATGAATCTGGTTATGTAACGAGAACAAGGGGAGATAAGATATTCTCACAGTGTCCAAGCTGCGGAAGAATAGGTAAAAACGGAGATTCCTGTTTAACACACAGTCGATTTTCAATTACCAAATCCAAGAATGTGTTTAGGTGTTTTGCCTGCGATTTTAAAGGTGGACCAGCTACATTGTATTCTTATTTTAACCATGTATCTTATATAGAAGCGTGTGTGATTCTGGCTTACAGAGCAGGTGCGATCACCATGCAGCAGTATGAAGCCTTAAATGGCTCCCCAGATGCAGTAAAGAAGTTTCAGGGGGATACTCAGGTTTATAGAATGATGGATGAAAAGATCAGCGAAGATTATACATCCAAAGCACCAGATGATATCTGTAATCTGGTGTATACACATTTACTTCGGATGCCACAATTTACATTGTCAAAACATCATAAAAAATATCTGATGGAACAAAGGCACCTGTCAGAACAGGAGATTGCAAAGTTCAGGTTCTTTACCTATAAGGAATGTTTCAGCATTGATAAACTGATTCTGTCTATACGGAAAGAAAAGCCGGATTTTGATTATAACAATCTGCTTGGTGTTCCAGGTTTCTTTATGGAGTTCTTAGATGAATCAAAATCACAAGGAAGATGGATGTTCAAACATCCATGTCCTGATTGTATAGGAATACCGCTTACAAATGCTTATGGCGAAATCATGGCTTTGCAGATGCGAAACATGAATCCAAAATCGGTAAGAAATGGGATGAAGTATTTTTATGTTTCATCAAGGAATGTCAGTAATGAAAAGGCAAAAGGTAATTTGAGAGGACTTGGAGCTAGTCCGGGAAGTCCAGTTCATGTATTTTATCCAGAACGGAAAAGAAGCAATACATTTTATATTGGAGAGGGTTTCTTTAAAATGAATGAAATCTGTAAAGATGGCTTTACAGCATTATCTATTCAAGGAGTAAACATTTTCCATTATGTTGCAGATGAGGTCAGCGAAATTATCAAGCGTGATCCGACCTACAACTCTGGAACAAAACTTCGGTTAATGATTGTATTCGACATGGATTTGTACGAGAAAATTCAGGTGCTTGATGCAGGGTTGAATTTTGCAGACTATTTAAGGAAGAAGTTCCCAGGAGCGGAAACTTATTTCTTATTCTGGTCAGAAGATTTTGGAAAAGGATATGACGATCTGAAATTTTATTGCATGGAAAACGGATTGAATTATCTGAAAATGCTGAAAGCTTATCGTTCTGATCAGATTTTAGAATTTGTAAAAAAATCTGAAAAGGTGGTTTCTCGAACATTCAAGGTTTCTGAAAAGGCGGTGCATGAAGGAATGAGAAATAAAACTCGGAAAGAAAATAAGGAATATATTTCCTGTTTTTCAAATGCCTTAAAGAGTTTTGTTTCTGCAGCTTGGAATTGAAAAATAGGCTAAAGAAAGGATTTTGGTAATTCAAAATCCTTTTTTTTTCTTCTCCTATATTTTCCAATATCGGAAAATATAGATAATAATTTGCACAATCTATTTCGTTAAAATGGTAAAAAGTAACAAATTTTGTTGTTTTTTGCCTTTTTCTGTCTTATAATTAAATTAAATTCTATAAGGATTTAGGTTATTATGAAGCGAAAATTACGATTAAAAAAAATCTGGATCGTTTTTTTCATTGTAATTATTGTTATTCTCTCAGCTACGATAATTATGTACCTTATTTTAAAAAACAAATCATCTCAGCCGGAATTGGAACAAGGGGGAACCCTGACTGAAACCGACTCATATTTTAATGGTGTCATTGAGACCATTAATAACGATTCAGATTATGGACGAAAATTTTATATGTACATCAAGGGGGATTCTGTAAATACTACTTGGCTTGGAACAGAGCTATCCCAGTATTTTACTGGAACCGATTACGATGTAAAAGATACCGGGTTGAGCCTATGCGGATATTCCAACCCATATTATATGTTTATGGTTGTGTGTCTTGGCAGATATGGTGGAGATTCGGAATTGGAAGATGGATCTGTTTCTGATTTAGGATCAATTCCAGATGATTCCGATTTATTTTCGGGTGTGATAAATGGAACCGGAAGTAATGAGGATGAACCAGGGGTATTTATATGGATGAATGAAACAGGTACTTATGTTTCCGCTTCCACATTTGCAGCCCCTTATTCAGAGTCTTATTTGAAAACCGTTTCAGCAGATGATTCCTACGGAGCAAATGCTTATTCCATAAATGATGCTTGGTATCGGTATTTTTACAACAGTTTTGTAAAAATAGGAGATGGCATAAGCGGAAAAGCATTTATGGATGGTATCTTTGGAATGATAACAAGTTCTGTTTCCAATGGGGCTGTTACCGGAAGAACGCAGGATGGAGATCTTGCTTATAGCGTTGATACATCCTTACTCCACGATAAGACCAATATTCCACTAATTTCTAATCTGGTAAATAGTATCCATTCAAAACTATCTTTTTCTGTTCGGTTTGAAAACGAACAAAATAAAGGATATATTACAGGAATTTGTGGAGATTCGGATTTCTTTGCTATTATCGAGCCGGATTCTATCTTTCATCCGGAATTTGATTTTAGTGAAAAGACGGTATACTCCGATTTTAAAGAAATGATAGATGCTTTTGAAAATAAATATGGAATGAACCCGATCACAATATGGGAAAATTAGGGGGATGCATCATGCAAAAGATATGTATAGCTTTTGATCTTGAAAATTTTGATAAATATGTCCGAGAGAAGCTTGGAGATACAGAGTTTAGTTATTCTTCAACGGCTTCTTATGTAGACGAAGTTCCGGCTATTATAGAAAATGAAAATCCTGATATTTTACTGCTTTCTAGCAGTCTGGATGGATCTGGACGATCTGGTATTGGATTAACATTTATGGATATGGTCCGAAAGGTTCGTCAGATATCCTCATGTAGAATTATCGTAGTTGCTGTTAATTTGGAACCTGGATGCGATTTTTATAAGGATCTGATAGGTCTTGGAATCTATGATATTGTTGTTGGAAAATCGGAAGTAAAACTATCCGACATTATTTCCTGTATTCATAATAAAAAAGAATATAGAGATGTTATGAATCTCCTTGGGGAGCAATTTGGTTCCGACTCTAATGCAGTTGTAAAACCTTCCGTTCAGATCACGATTGAAAATGAAGAACCTAAAAAGGGATTTTTCAAAAAAAATCCGAAGAAAAATCAGGATGAAGAAAAGAAGAAAGAGCCGCCGGTAGCAGAAGTAAAAAGAAGTGAATCTTGGCTTGATCGGATACCAGATGTTGAGATGCCGAAATCTACCAACCCACCGTCTGACCTTAATTATTCCGATAGTAAAGAAGCAACGACAGCTGAAAATCAGACTGCAAAAGAAAATGGTTCTGACAATACTTTTGGTCCTGCGGTATTAACGCCATCTGTTTATTATAATAAACCTGGTTTATTGTTCCATCTTTGTAGTTCGGACGAACTGATGTTGATACAACCGAAAGCACAGGTGGTAAGTGTTTCCTACCCAAATACAGTTAATGATCAGATCGTGCAGAAGAAACCAGAAAACATTATTGAAAATCTGATACCGGATAATACCCCGGAAGTATCTGATAATTATTATGAAGTTCCAAATGCGACAGATCCAGGTTCGGTTTTCGATATATATGATTCATTTCATCGGGGAAGTGATGTATTAATCGGTGATGGGATGCCTGCAAGTATGATGTTTTTAAAGAAACGCCAGCTTGCGAAAAAGATTGTTCTTACAGGGTTAGTTGATGGCGTAGGAACAACAAGCAATGTACTTAATATATCCTTTGCTTTAGCTGTAAACAATCCAGATTCAAGAGTCTTAATCGTAAATGGGATTCCAAATGATCTTACGCTTTATGACAGGTTAAATCTTCCGACAGATGGATATACATTGGATCAAATTGCAGAAAGTATCACAAAAGGTGCTATAAAGGGTAATTACTGCCTTGATAAAAAGAAGCTGATGTATGGAGCAAATAATAATGAGGAATTGTATTCGTCATTACCGGATAATGTTGAATTTATAAGGCTTTCCATGGAACTTTATGAAAATGGAAGCATGACAAATTTGGAAAATGCAATAGAACAACTTTCTGTAGCATATGATTACATTGTTTTTGATACGAAGTTTGGATACCATTCCGCATTTGAGAAGATGTTATGCAAGATTTCTGATGTCATATATTTTAATGTTATTCAGGATTTTTCCATCCTTAAGAAGTTAGAACGATATTTAACCCAGACCGGGCTTCGTGGAAAAGCAGGTATTATTGTGAGCCGTTATGTTAATTCCGATATTGATTCCCATTATATCAGCAACACCCTGAATATTACCGATATTTTTCGTGTGTCAAATGATACCTCTGGTTTTGTCAACTGTGCTGCAGCTTTCCAGTCTTATTTCCTAAATGGGAAAAGGAAGGTGAAAAAGGAAATAATCCAGATCGAAGAAAGGGTAAAATCACTTTATGAGTAATATAGATAACGAAAATATAGAGTTTCAAGCTTTTTTAGAGGAATTGAGAAAGGCATATGATAAGGTTGAGATAGAATTATTTAAACGGTGTGCAGAAACCAGAAGGGGGAAGTTCATCTATATTTATATTCAGTCCGAAATATCAAAAAACTTTGAAAAAATGGTTTTAAAGGGTTTTTTAACAAGAGATGAAGCGGAACAGTTTTATAAAGAGAATATGAGTCTAATCACTAAAATCGAAATGAAATATTCTTACTTATATAGAAATGACAAAATGGAACATTCTATGCTTTCTGCAGATAGGGAAGATGTTTATGGGGCTTGCATGATAGGGCTTTCAAAGGCTGTAAATACATATAAAAAGGATCGGACTGCGAAGTTCAGCAGCTACGCATACACCTGTATGGAAAACGAGTGCAGGAGTTTGGCAAAAAAATTAGCATGTGAACGCAAAAACAATAATACAACGGTCTACTCTGGTGATTTATCATATTCTAATTATGTGGATTTTGAAAGTAAAGACGATGATACGATTTTGGAACAGATTGAGGACGATAATGCAGTAGAGCAATTCAAAAAAGCAGAAGTATTAAGTATCTTACACGATGCAATTAATACTTTACCTGAGCGAAAACAGGGAATTATAAAAGATTATTTTGGTTTGAATGAGGATGCTGCAAACATGACACAACTGGAAGTTGCGAGGAAGTATGGAATTTCTCAGCCGAGAATTAAGACTTTGATCGAGGAATCTATTGAGGAATTAAAGAAATACTTTCATAAAAAAGGGATTTATGAGTTTTCATCTCTTTTAGCCTTATAAATTTTTCAAT
>ERZ1031347.308-NODE-308-length-23952-cov-6.859438_pt1 | contig 23952 bp, 19 predicted proteins | sample MGYA00517106_ERZ1031347 | MGnify/ENA primary metagenome ERZ1031347 (study PRJEB33719, sample SAMN04261392) | wastewater metagenome | biome: periurban shantytown; feature: human; material: feces | host: Homo sapiens | place: Peru: Lima | collected 2012-07-19 ...
ATAATGAGCATTGCTATGGAATGTGTCTTCACATACCGGCATAATGCGAAAATACTGTTTATTTCCGCAAATTTCTAACAAACAGAAAGTGGTGTTTTTATATGCGAGAGAAAACAAAAGCAATTCTTTATATAATTCTGGCCGGTGTCGGTTTTTCTTTTATGAACGTATTCGTACGATTATCCGGCGATCTTCCTACGATTGAAAAAGCATTTTTCCGCAATCTGGTCGCAGCATTCATCGCGCTTGTTGTCCTGATCCGAAGTGATCTCGGACTGCATTATGAGAAACGGCACATTCCGATGCTGTTTATGCGGTCGATCTGCGGCACACTCGGTATCATGTGTAACTTCTATGCAGTCGATCACATGAACATCGCCGATGCTTCGATCTTAAATAAGCTGTCACCATTTGCCGCTGTTGTCTTCTCGATCTTCCTGTTAAAGGAAAAGGCAAGTCTGAAACAATATGCTGCTCTGATCGGTGTATTCATCGGTGCTTTATTTGTTATCAAACCATCCCTGAACTTCACTGATTTTGCTCCGGGTCTCATCGGTTTTACCGGCGGTATGGGTGCAGGCGCTGCTTATGCGGCAGTAAGATATCTAAGCAACCACGGTGCAAAGAATCCACAGATCGTATTCTTTTTCTCCGCATTTTCGACTCTGGTCATGCTGCCATTTGTGATCGCCTTTTATAAACCGATGTCATTTTTCCAGTTGTTCTGTCTGTTAATGGCAGGTGCCTCCGCTGCTGTCGGTCAGTTCTCGATCACGGCTGCTTATTCACATGCTCCGGCAAAGGAAATATCGATCTTCGATTATTCGCAGATCATCACCTCGGCAATCCTTGGTTTCATCTTCTTCAGCCAGATACCGGATGCGTTGAGCTTTATCGGGTATGCCGTTATCATCGGCATTTCTTATCTGAACTGGCGCGCAGGATTAAAAGCAGATACAGCCGGCAAGTAAATTTAGATATTATTTATATGGCTAACAGATTTGTATTAAACGAAACATCTTATCATGGAGCAGGTGCGATCACAGAGATCGCTACAGAGGCCATCGGCCGTGGCTTCAAGAAAGCATTTGTCTGCTCTGATCCTGATCTCATTAAGTTCGGTGTTACTAAGAAAGTAACAGATGTTCTGGACAACGCTGGTCTTGCATATGAGATCTATTCCAACATTAAACCAAACCCAACCATCGAGAATGTTCAGTCAGGTGTTGCTGCTTTTAAGGCTGCTGAAGCTGATTACATCATTGCGATCGGTGGCGGATCATCCATGGACACAACAAAGGGCGTTGCTCCTACCAAGAATAAATCCGTACCTATCTTCGCTGTACCTACAACAGCCGGAACTGCTGCCGAGGTTACGATCAACTACGTTATCACAGGATGTTGGAATTCCAGCCGACTTAAAAGATATCGTAAAACCGGAGGATATTCCTTTCCTTGCTCAGTCAGCATATGATGATGCATGCCGTCCGGGCAATCCAAAGGAGACAAGCATAGAAGATATCACAAAGCTGTATGAATCATTGATCTAGTTTTGTAAAAAAACAGGGATGTAACGTTAAGGGCATCATAATATTATGTAGCAAGCCTGTCCGAATGTCGGTCCTTAGCGATCCGCTGATAAGCGGGAGCTTAGTACCGTTACATGAGGATAGAGCGAAAGCGTCTTGCGAAATAATGATTATGATGCCCTCAACGTTACATCCCTGTTTTTATGCTATCTGTAAAATATCCTACAGCTAACCGGTCTTTTATTTTTTTCTTCTTTTTTTAATGCTCATTACTCCAATGGCAGCTCCACCACTGACAAATAAAAGAACAACCGCCAAAACAGGTACACTGTTATCACCTGTCTGTAAAGACTTCGGTTCATCTTTTAACTTTGGTATTATTACAGCTTCTGCTTTGATCTCTTTCTTTCCGGCTTCATCGCTGTAATACTTTCCGCAACCATCACAATACCAATATTCAACATTTCCTTCAGACTTTTTCGTAGCAGCCTTGGCATCAACATGCTTGAAATCTGAATGATTTTCTGAATCTATTTCTCCATAAGCTTCACCACATACTTCACACTTTGCTTTTTCACTACATGTGGCTGTACCGCCTTTATGTCCTTTTGCTTTAACCACCGAACCGGATGAAAGCTTTTTCCCGCATCCCTTGCAGTAGGTATCTCCGGTATAGCCATCTTTGGTACAGGTTGCTGACTGTTTCTTTCTGACCTCGGTTTCTCCTGCATGATTATCAGAATTATATTCACCATATTCTGCTCCGCAGCTTGTGCAAACTGCTTTCTCATGACAGGTTGCTGTGCCTCCGCTATGTTCACAGTTATAGCTGCATTTCTGACATACACCATCTTTCCATTCATGCTTTTCTTTTGCAACACTTACGAGGCTGCAGCAATTCCATTTCTTCTCGTGTGTATCAGCTGTCTGAATCCACTCCTCTGTTCCCGTATGATTGCTCGGATTCAGATCTCCATAACTTTCTCCACAAACCTCACACTTTGCTTTTTCTGTACAAGTTGCTTTGCCGCCGCTACACTTTGCGGTTTCAGAAGCGTTACAGCCATTTGTCTCACATTTCCGGATATGCATTCCTGCAGCAGCATCATCATGTTGCCATTTCCCAAATGCATGTTCTGATCTGCCTGCCGCAATTGTATATCCACATACATTACATGTAGCAGCAGTCGTACAATCTGCATCATCATTTGATATATGCGCTGTCTTGGCAGTCACACTTGATGCCTTATCCGGACAATTTGTATCGTCACATTCCTGCCAATGACCGCTTTCATCACTGTTCCAGATACTGTTACTATAACTATGTTCATGTATGGAAAGATATACTCCATCTCCACTACCTACTTTTGAAACAGTATATGTATATACCTTTCCTGCTTCAAAAACATAGTCATCCATGCGCGCTTTATCTGTTCCCCCATTTCCTACGATCCAAACTCTATCATCTGGTGTTGGATTTGTAATAACATAATCATATGTTCCTGACGGAATTGTAATTTTGGCTGATGAACCATATGGGATACTATTTTGCGTATCCCTTGCTCCATCTGCATTTCTAGGTATTTTGTATTCGAACCTGTCGTACACAGATGACGGGACATCATCATTTCTACTAAGCGGACCACTATCTGGTATTACATCACCATATGTATCATGGTCTTCATCCAACAAAAATTGAAATCCTGAGCTGTCTTCCCAATCACAGTTATTAACCAATATGATTGTAGCCGTGCCTGTCTGTGTCTGCGAATCTTCTGCATGCACAGTATAAGCAGTTGACACACCTCCTGTTAATAATGCGCAGCCTAACAATAAACTGCTTACAATTCGTTTTCTCATTTCTTTACCCTCCATTTCTAAATGATAAACCTCCGCTTCGCACTGTATTAATCTCCCTGACCAAAAGGCTCTGCATAACCCCAACAGAAATAACCTTTTGTATAATTGAAACCAGTACATATGTTAATTATAACATATACGATATTTGAATGTCATCAATCAAAGTGTACAAAAAGGACGGCTACAAAAACAGGGATGTAACATCGAGGGCATCATAATCATTATTCCGCAAGACGCTTTCGCTCTACCTTCGTCGTAGCGGTACATAAGGTTGCAAAAGACGCAACCTAAGTACCGACGCTCAGGCAGGCTTGCTACATAATATTATGATGCCCTCAATGTTACATCCCTGTTTTTTATTTTATCTACATCTCGCGGAATCTCTTATATCTTGCAGCAGCAATCTCCTCGCCGCTCATTCCATCGAATTTCTTCAGAAATTCCTTGGCATTCATTTTAATGAATTTACCGATATATGGGACAGATTCTTTATCTGCTCCGCCATACTCAGGAATAATCTTCTCGATCACACCAAGTCTTGAAAGATCCTGTGCGGTAAGCTGCATAACCTCTGCCGCCTCCTCTGCACGATTGCTGTCCTTCCAGAGAATTGATGCATAGCCTTCCGGTGAAAGAATGGAATATACTGCATTTTCAAGCATCCATACTTCATTACCAACTGCCATAGCAAGTGCTCCACCACTACCGCCTTCACCGATCAGGATACAAAGTACAGGAACTTTAAGGGCTGACATCTCGTAAAGGTTTCTTGCGATTGCTTCACCCATACCACGCTCCTCTGCTTCCAGTCCACAGAATGCACCAGGTGTATTTACAAATGTGATGATAGGACGATTGAACTTCTCTGCCTGTTTCATCAGACGAAGAGCCTTACGGTATCCATCCGGAAGCGGCATACCGAAGTTACGCTCCATGCACTCTGTCATGCTGGAACCCTTTACCTGTGCGATCACGGTTACAGGCTGTCCATCGATATGACCGATACCACCAACGATTGCTTTATCATCATTCATTGTTCTGTCTCCATGGATCTCATGGAAATCATCACAGATATAATCAATATAATCAAGTGCGCATGGACGAGTCATCTGTCTTGTACCACGGATCTTCTCCCAAGGAGTCTTATTCTCAACAGAAGTCAATCTCTCCTTTAAGATCTCGCTGATATCAAACTTTTCGTCTTCTTCCTTATCGAAGTTTGCATAACCGGTTCTCTGTTTATGCGTAACGATCAACTGATACATGGTATCCTTCATCTTATCTCTGGTGATAATACCATCAATAATACCGTGCTCTACCAGGAACTCTGAACGCTGGAAGCCTTCCGGAAGATCCTGTCCGATCGTCTGCTTGATAACACGAGGGCCTGCAAAGCCAACCAGAGCACCGGGCTCACCTAAGATGATATCGCCAAGCATTGCAAAGCTGGCTGTTACACCACCGGTTGTAGGATCTGTAAGGATCGATACATATAACAATCCGGCTTCTGAATGTTTCTTCAATGCTGCAGATGTTTTTGCCATCTGCATCAGGGAAATGATACCCTCCTGCATTCTGGCACCACCGGAACAACAGAACATGAATACAGGAAGCTTTTCTTCTGTCGCACGCTCAACCGCTCTGGCAATCTTCTCACCAACAACATAGCCCATACTGCTCATCAGGAATCTGGCATCACAGATACCGATCATAGCCGGCTCACCATTGATCAGAGCCTTACCGACTGTAACCGCTTCTTTCAGTCCTGTCTTTTCCTGCGCAGCCTTAACCTTATCCTCATATCCGGCTGTATTTAACGGATTTGACATCGGCATATCTTCAAACCATGGTTCAAATGACTTTGGATCTGTTACCATCTTGATACGGTTCTTTGTCTTAACACGGAAATAAGAACCACATTCATAACAAATATATTTTGCCTTTACAACTCTCTGCTTATCAAGCTCAGCTCCACATTTCGGACATTTTACAGTCTCCGGTTTTGGCTGTTCTGCTTCGACAGCCTTCTTTTTTTCCATCTCGGCTTCTTTTGCCTTTTTCTTTATAAATAACATCTCTTTTTACTGCTCCTTATATTTCTGTAAAAGAATACATGCGTTATGTCCGCCAAATCCAAGAGAATTGCTGATCGCACAATCAACCTCCTGCTCATATGGCTCTTTACAATAATCAAGATCCAGTTCTTCTTCACTCTCATGAAGACCACGGGTTCTATGGATATAGCCTTCCTCGATCGTCTTTGCTGTAACGATACATTCGATCGCTCCTGCTGCACCAAGAAGATGTCCTGTCATAGACTTTGTAGAATTGATCTTGATGTCCTTTGCATGATCGCCAAATGCTTTCTTGATCGCTCTGGTCTCAACCAGATCGTTTAAATGTGTACTGGTTCCGTGTGCATTGATATATGCAACATCCTCCGGTGATACGCCCGCATCCTTTACAGCATTTAACATTGCTCTTGCAGGGCTCTCGCCTGAATCTTCCGGTGCTGTGATATGGAATGCATCACTGGAGCATCCGTATCCGCTGATCTCGGCATAGATCTTTGCGCCACGCTTCTTAGCATGTTCCAGTTCCTCAAGAATAACGATACCGGAACCTTCACCAAGAACGAAACCATCTCTCTCTTTATCAAATGGAATTGAGCATCTGTCTGGGTTATCAGATGATGACAACGCTGTTAACGCATCAAATGTCGAGATACCGATCGGTGAAACTGCTGCTTCTGTACCACCGGCGATCATTACATCTGCATCTCCATACTGAATTGTACGGAATGCTTCACCGATACTGTTTGTACCGGATGCACATGCTGTAACAACATCAATACTCTTTCCCTTGCAGCCAAGCTGGATCGCAATATTACCTGCTGCGATATTGCTGATCATCATAGGTACTGTAAATGGGCTTACACGATTCGGTCCTTTTGTCATGATCTTCTCATATGCACTTTCAAGCTCCTGAAGGCTTCCTACACCGGAACCGACACAGGTTCCAACCATGTATGGATCTTCTGCTGTCATGTCAAGCTTTGCATCTGCAACTGCTTCCTTTGCTGCTGCAACCGCGAACTGTGAAAATCTTGCCATTCTTCTTGCGGCCTTTGGATCAATATAATCTTTTGCTACAAATCCTTTTACTTCACCTACAACCTTGCACTTATATTCTGATGCATCAAACTGTGTAATCGGTCCAAAACCATGTCTGCCTTCTTTTAAGCCGTTCCAGAACTCATCCACATTCAAGCCAAGTGGAGTAACCGCTCCCATTCCTGTAATCACTACTCTTCTACTCATATTCAATAATTCTCCTTAATATAAAGTATGATTTCCATTTTCTTCCATATATATACCATCCAGATTATTTGTGAAAGATATAGAAGAAATCCTGCATTGTTAAATTCTATAAAAATTTACTTTGTCAGCTTATGTATAAACACACATACTGCACAGAATGCATGGTTACGTCGATATTGTACTACATTTTACAAAAATATGGAAATAAATCTTGTAAAGTTTTTATTAATTATCTCACGATTTCACGGTATACTTCGTCTTCCGACAACATTTCTCCACTATTTTTCTTTTCGTATTGAATGGAAAAGATAAATTTCTTACTGATGAAATAATTCAAAAAGATCACAAGGATCGATGTAAACACCTTAACACCCATCGCATTCCATTTCAGTCCGGTGACAAGCGCAAAGATAATTCCTGTTTCGATCAGAAGTGTAGATACCCGGCTCAGATAGAATAATGCCAGTTCGATAAAATATGCCTTTACCGTGGCTGCCTTTGTGTGGAATACAGATTTGCGGTTTGTCGCAAATGACACATAGTTGTACAAAATCCACGACATATAATTGGCATAGATCTCATTTATCCCGCATTTGTACATAAAAAACCAGGCAGACCCTAAGTTCACTGCCCCTACGAGTATGCCCCATGCGATATATATGTATATTTCCTTTGGTATTTTGCGTAAAAGTTTCATACCATTCTCCCTATAGTCCTGATATCGGAAGCTGCTTGAGTGTCGTCTCTTCTTCCGGAAATTCCCGGACGATGCGATCATACATTTTACGGTTAAAAGCTTCCCTTTCTTTATAATTGAATTTCAGAATGTTCTTATAGCCCCATAAATGTGTGAAGATATCCTGTTTCTCGATCTGTGCCGAACCGGGAAAAAAAGATGATATCTGCTTTCCCTGCTTCTCTGCGCACATCGCAAGAAGCCGCTGTTCCGCAAATACCATATGGCAGAGATTCTCCTCTGTCTCCAGACAATTCTCCATAAATGTGATCGAACTGTCAACATAATAATTCTTAAACGCTTCATCCGCAATATATAACATACAGGTATTGACCGGAAGAACCTCAAAGCTCCAGTCCGGGTCAAACCGATACTCCTGCTTCATATGGAAAAACTCTTTTCCCGGATACACATCAGGGAATATCCCTTCTCTGTGTATTGCACAGATATCCGTATCTTTTATAATATTCCGTATATCCTTCCAGATGATCAGATCCAGATCCACCATGACAGCAGGCATCTGCATTTTTTTCAATGAATATAATTTGCCGGCTGCCCAGAACACCTTTTCCGGTACCGCTTCCGGCACTGTAATTTCCTCGATTCCGAGATTCCAGATGTGCGCAAGTCCCAGCTTCTCGATAAATACTCTTGTCTCTGCATCCGCACACAAACGGATCCCCCCATTGTGTTTTCTCCACATCAATGCCGAAAGAATCATCGTAAGGACTTCATAGTCCTGCATCCAATATTCTTCCGCTTGTTTTCCCGCCATATACGGTTTTGACCATAAGGAATGAAATCCGTCCATATGTTGTCCTTTCAAGATAATTGAAAACCAGCTAAATATTGATTAGCTGCAGGCTCTTGACCTTCTCAGCCAAGGGGTGCTTCCGCTCTATATTAAATCCAGCCCATAGCCAAATGTGCTGTTTCCGCCTTTTCTGCTGCATGGTCGTTTTGACCGGTTTATAAGCTGCCATTCCGGCGGCATATAATACCAATGCGGAATATCATAATCATCTGCCCCGCCATCTGTTGCCTGATAAAATGTCGGTGTGTACCGGCTGCCTGCCAGATAATTCCGGTTACTGCCTGTTAAAAAGCTTCGATTGCTGCCTGCTAAAAATCCACGCTGGCTGCCATTCTCGTATTCCCACTCATACATCCAAGGTCGATTACTGCTTGTCCAGAATTCACGATTGCTGCCCGTCAGATAACCTCGGTTGCTGCCATAGGAAAAGCTGTTCCGACTTCCAAAAAGGAATCCCTGCTGACTTGTACCAAAAAATCTACCTTGACTTCCAAAGAAATTTCCACGTTGACTTGTACTAAACAGACTTCTCTGACTACCCCCGAATAGACTTCTCTGGCTGCCATTCTCATATTCCCACTCATATGTCCAAGGTCGATTGCTGCTCGTCCAGAATTCTCGATTGCTGCCTGTCAAAAACTCACGCTCACCACCAACAAAAGCTCCCTGCTGACTGACTACTAACAATTTGTTCTGGCTTGTACCGAATAAACTTCGTTGACTGCTACTCATCTGGCTGCCAGATACATCCGTACGATTTCCTTTACTGCCATTCTGAGAACCCTGTATTTTCACAGTCTCAGCTTTCTTTTTATAATCAACCGGAATCAATATATTTCCGTTAAATTCCACACTAAAAGGCCTGCCATTCCACATCACATATGTGCGATACGGATACAGCCTGCCCTCATGCGCGATCAACTTCATATAAACAGGAATTCCACCTGTTTTTTCTTCCAACTGTCTTGCCTGTTTTCCTGTTGCCTTTATAAAATAACCACCCGAAGGCAGTCTGTCGTTCAGAACGGAATTCAATTCCTCATTCCACTCTATATAAACATTAAATTCCCCATTATCATTACGATAGTTTCGCATATCAAAAAAAACCAGACCGGCAGCCACTGGAAGCATGTTAGAAATTCTGTTATCAAATTGTGAAAGTTCCTCTCCTGCTCTCTTCAAAAACAATGAATACACGAAACTCATTCAAATCTCCATTCTGACACCTACAAATATGCTGTCCCAATTTTTCTGTCTCACAGGCGTCATTTGTTCGCCCTTCACGCTAAAAAAGCGCTACAATCCCATACTAAATACTCATGATATTATGGTAAACCATTTACCCATTTATTTCAAGAAAAATCACACTTTCTTGCACTGAAAAATCAGCAGAATCAGGACTTCAAAAGCCACAAATATTAACAGCCGCAGAATTCCTGCAAATAGAATAATCATCTTTAGACAATAGACAAAAGCCGGACACAATCTCTTTAAACCAAAGATCGTGTCCGGCTTTTATCTATCTACAATTTATGCATCTTTATTATCTGCTAATGCCGCTGTGATGATCGCCATAGAATAAACCTCATCTGCTGTACATCCTCTGGACAGATCGTTGATAGGAGAATTAAGTCCTAACAGGATCGGGCCATATGCTGAGAAGTTACCCATTCTCTGTGCGATCTTATAACCGATATTTCCTGCATTGATATCAGGGAAGATAAAGGTATTTGCATTTCCTGCAACCTCTGACTGTGGACATTTCTTCTTTGCAACTCTAGGTGATACGGCTGCATCGAACTGGATCTCACCGGAGATCGGAAGATCCGGGTTACGCTCCTTTGTCTTTCTTGCTGCATTTCTCATCTTATCCACATCTTCGCCCTTACCGGAACCATAGGTTGAATAGCTTAAGAATGCAACCTTTGGATCTACACCGAAGATTCTTGCACAACGAACCGTCTCCTCTGCGATCTCAACCAGCTCATCTTCGTTTGGCTTGATGTTGATACCGCAGTCACCCATAGCGAACACTTCATTACCACCTGTTGCAAATGGACGTACCAGAATGAAACAGGATGAAACCAGTGTGTTACCCGGTCTGGTCTTGATCAGCTGTAAAGCAGGTCTTACTGTATCTGCTGTTGAATATGTAGCACCGCCAAGAAGTGAATCTGCAATTCCCATCTTAACAAGCATAGTACCAAAATAGTTATTCTGATACAGGATCTCTCTTGCCTGTTCCGGTGTCACGCCCTTGCTCTTTCTAAGCTCACAAAACAGATCAACCATCTCATCCATACGATCAAAATCTCTTGGATTGATGATCTCTGAACCTCTTATATTAAAACCACTTTCCTCTGCAACTTCATAAATCTTATCAGGATCTCCTACAAGAATCGGATGCAGGAAGTTACTTGCAAGAAGTCTTGAAGATGCTTCCAGAATACGGGGATCAGTACCTTCAGTCAAAACAATTGTTTTTGGATTTTTCTTCAAAATATCGATCAATACACCGAAGCCAAAATTTTTACGTTCTTCCACGATTATAGTCCTCCATTGATTATTTATACGAATCATATATCATGCATTACATACACGTTCCGTATATTTTCAGTATTAAAAGCTATACTTGCGCATAGCGAGTCATCTTACTTTTATTATAGTGATTTTTAACGAATAAACAAGGTTTTCCATCGAAATAATTGTACCTTTTTTCGAACAATTTTAAAATTAGCTCTTGACAAATATATCATACTGGTGCAATATGAATGCAATAAAACAAACCAATGAGCAAGAAGAGTAGCTTATGAACAACATGTCCAGAGAACTGCAGGTGGTGAGATTGCAGTGATGATTTCTTAAGTGAATGGACTTGCGAGGGCAAACCGAACGAGCGATTTTAGTAGGGGCGACGGAGACTTCCCGTTATAGAAAGTACATATATGTTAGTATATGGTTGAGTGCATCAGATTTTGATGAATATAGGTGGCACCGCAGGAGTGTTGTATTTGTATCTTGTCCTATAAGCGTTTTGCTTTTGGATGAGATTTTTTTATGCAATCTTCTGACGGTGCTTTTTCTTTTTATAAAAAGCAGCTTAGGCAAAGCGCACCTCACCATACATGACACAATTTCAAATAACTTATTAAACTACTATTTATGAACGAGGTGAAACATATGATACGACCAACACTTAGCGAAGCAAAAGAATACGCCGAACAGGGATACCACATGGTTCCTGTCTGTTATGAGATGCTCTCTGATATCATCACTCCGATCAATCTGCTAAAGAAACTGAAAGCGGAAAATGAGCATTGCTACATTCTTGAAAGCGTGGAGAATCAGGAGCTCTGGGGAAGATATACCTTCCTTGGATACAGCCCGAAGCTGGATATCACCTGTATGAATGGAACCCTGACATTAAAGGATGAGCACGGAGCAGTCATCAAAGAGACCTCCGGCATCCATCCGGAAATCTTCATCCGTGAGGTTTTAAAAGATTATAAGAGTCCGAAGATCGAAGGCTTCCCTACTTTCACCGGCGGACTGGTTGGATATTTCTCTTATGACTATCTGAAATACAGTGAAAAGAAGCTGGTGCTTGATGCGAAAGACGAGGAAGGATTTCAAGATGTCGATCTGATGTTATTTGACAAGGTGATCGCATTTGACAATGTAAGATCCAAGCTGATCCTGATCGCAAATGCCAGCACAGCAAATATCGAAGAAGGATATCAGAAAGCCTTACAGGATATCAAAGAAATGAAAGAACTCATTCTCCATGGCGCAGAAGCCGATATACCTGCTCCTGTTCTTAAGACAGAATTCAAACCATTATTTGACAAAGAAGCCTACTGCCGGATGGTAGAAAAGGCAAAACACTATATATATGAAGGAGATATTTTCCAGGTCGTGCTTTCCAACCGACTGGAAGCCGAAATGGAAGGAAGCCTGTTCGATACCTACCGGCTGCTCCGAAGCACAAATCCATCTCCTTACATGTTCTACTTTGACGGTGACACGATCGAGGTTGCCGGAGCTTCCCCTGAAACTCTGGTCAAGGTAGAGGATGGCGTTCTCCACACATTTCCTCTGGCAGGCACAAGACCAAGAGGAAAGACAAAGGTCGAAGATCTGGAACTGGAAAAGAGCCTGATGGCAGATGAAAAGGAACTTGCAGAACACAATATGTTAGTGGATCTCGGAAGAAATGATCTCGGAAAGGTCAGTCAGTTCGGAACGGTCGAAGTCGAACGATACATGTCCATCCAGCGTTATTCACACGTTATGCATATCGGCTCTACCGTACGCGGAACACTCCGTGAGGATCTGGATGCGATCTCCGCTGTCGATGCGGTTCTTCCGGCCGGAACCTTATCCGGTGCACCGAAGATCCGGGCATGTGAGATCATCAACGAGCTTGAAAATAACAAACGAGGTATTTACGGCGGCGCGATCGGTTATATCGATTTTTCAGGGAATCTGGATACCTGCATCGCGATCCGAATCGCATACCGCAAGGGGCATAAAGTATTTGTCCGTTCCGGTGCCGGCATTGTAGCCGACAGTATACCGGCAAACGAATTCCAGGAATGCATCAACAAAGCAAAAGCCGTAACGGATTCATTGATTAATTCTCAGAAGATACGAGGTGACGAAGCATGATATTACTGATCGATAATTATGACAGCTTTTCCTACAATCTGTATCAGCTTGTAGGAAAGATCAATCCTGACATCAAGGTGATACGAAATGACGAATATACCTGTCAGGAGATTGAAGCAATGAATCCGGATAAGATCATCATTTCACCGGGTCCCGGAAGACCTTCCGATGCAGGTATCTGCGAAGAAGCCATCTCCTATTTTGCCGGCAAGGTTCCGATCCTTGGTGTCTGTCTCGGACATCAGGCAATCTGTGAAACCTACGGTGCAACGATCACATACGCCAAAAAGCTGATGCATGGCAAAATGTCCGTTGCAAATGTCGACATCAATTGCAAACTGTTCAAGGGACTTCAAAAAAGGATCGAGGTTGCCAGATATCATTCCCTTGCCGCTTCCGAAGAAAACTTCCCGAATGTTCTTACCGTTATCGCCAGAACCGATGATGATGAGATCATGGCAGTCAAACACAAAGATTATGAAATATATGGTGTTCAGTTCCATCCGGAATCGATTCTGACACCAAAAGGAACCATCATCTTACGAAACTTTTTAGAGGCATAACCTGACATTTGCAGGTTACAATACACTACTTTGATTAAACATTTCGCCATTACCAACTAGGGGACGCTTCCGCTCGTTTCCACTCTGTGTAACTTCGAACTAACCTCGGCTTAAGCCTCGCTAAGGTCTCAGTTACCCCTGCAGCGGTACTAAGATGCTGCTAATGCACCATCACACCACAGGGGTGCGCTTTCGTTCTAAGCTCGTGCAAGCACTCACTAAGTACGAAATGTGAGTACCGGCGGACTCAAATGTCCCTGTCTTGGTAAGTCAAAATGTTTAATCATAACAATTCTATACATAACCTGCAAATGTCTTATTAAAAGATAATATCAAGGAGGAAATGAATATGATTACAGAGGCAATCGCAACAGTAGTAAATGGTGAAAATCTAGACAAAGAAATGGCTGCGGCCGTTATGGATGAAATTATGAGCGGAGAAGCAACACAGGCACAGATCGGAAGCTTCTTAACAGCCCTTCATATTAAAGGTGAAACAATCGAGGAGATCACAGCATTTGCTGAGATCATGAGAAAACACTGTGGTGAATTTACACCGGATGTCGATGAGGAGATCGACATCGTAGGAACCGGTGGAGACTGCGCAGGAACCTTCAATATCTCAACTGTTTCCTCATTAGTAACAGCCGCAGGCGGTGGTAAGGTGGCAAAGCATGGCAACCGTGCAGCATCCAGCAAATGCGGAACAGCCGACTGCCTGGAAGCCCTTGGCGTCAACATCGCAGCAGACTGTAAAGTCAGCGAAGCCTGTCTGAAGGATCTTGGTACCTGCTTCTTATTTGCACAGAAATATCACACAGCAATGCGATTTGTCGGTGCTCCAAGAAAAGAGATCAAGATTCCTACAGTATTCAATATCTTAGGACCTCTTGCAAATCCGGCAAAAGCAAATCTTCAGTTACTCGGTGTCTATGATGCCTCTCTCGTTGATCCGCTTGCAAAAGTACTCAGCAACCTCGGTGTAAAACGTGGTATGGTCGTTCATGGAAACGACGGTCTGGATGAAATCTCAGCGGTTACAACAACAACTGTATGTGAATTCAACGATGGCACATTTAACACCTATACCTTAGACCCAACCGCATACGGCTTCACCCTCTGTGACAAAGTCGAACTGGTCGGTGGTACACCGGAAGAAAATGCACAGATCACAAAGGATATCTTATCCGGCAAGATCACAGATGGCAAGCGTACAGCCGTTATCTTAAATGCCGGTGCGGCTTTGCATATCACAAACCGGATCTCACTTGAAGAAGGCTTCGCCCTTGCAGCCGATATTCTGGCAAATGGCAGCGGTCTGAAGAAACTGGAAGACTTTATAGCAGCAACAAACGCTTAATTATTTGTAAAAGCAAAACACATAACCGATCCGGAACCTTTAATCTCCGAACCGCTATGGAGGAATATATATGATCTTAGATGAAATAGCAGCAAAAACAAAAGAACGGATTGCCAGATGCAAAGAGCAGATCTCATTTGAAGAAATGAAGGCAAAAGCTCTTGCAATCGTAGAAAAGGAAACAGAGAACGGAACAAAACCTTATACCGTTTTTCCTTTCCGTGACAATCTGGCAAAGCCGGGAATCTCCTTTATCTGCGAAGTAAAAAAGGCTTCTCCTTCCAAAGGACTGATCGCACCGGATTTCCCATATATCGAGATTGCGAAAGAATATGAAGCCGCCGGTGCATCCGCCATATCCGTGCTGACGGAACCATTTTATTTTCAGGGAAGCAACGAATATCTGACAGCGATCCATGAAGCAGTATCCACTCCGATCCTGCGGAAGGATTTCACCGTCGATCCTTATATGATCTACGAGGCAAAAGTGATCGGTGCCTCTGCGATCCTTCTGATCTGTGCGATCCTTACCGACGAACAGCTCAAAAGCTATTACGAGCTTGCAACAAGTCTTGGCCTGTCCGTTCTGGTAGAAGCACACGATGAAGAGGAAGTCAGACGTGCGATCGCGATCGGTGCAGATATCATCGGTGTGAATAACCGTGATCTGAAAACCTTCATCGTTGACATCATGAACAGTGTAAGACTTCGGACATTGATTCCGGATTCGATAAACGGCAACCCAGTCGTCTATGTATCCGAAAGCGGCATCCGCACACCGGAGGACATCGACCGTTTAAAGGGAAATGGCACAGATGCAGTATTGATCGGAGAAACCTTTATGCGAAGCCCTGATAAGAAAGCCGCATTTGCATGGTTACGGAGTGAAGCTATAGGATAGAAACGGATCCTATTTCTGCAGGAACAACGAACTTTATTTGAAAGCATTAATGATATTTATAATATAGAAACAACACATACAGGAGGAAACATATATGTCAAAAGGACGTTTTGGAATCCATGGCGGACAATACATACCGGAAACACTGATGAACGCCATGCTTGAGCTTGAAGAAGCATATAAGAAATACAAAGATGACCCGGAATTCAACCGGGAGCTGACAGAACTGTTAAATGAATACGCCGGCAGACCTAGCCGTCTGTACTATGCCAAGAGAATGACAGAGGATCTCGGCGGTGCAAAGATCTACCTGAAGCGCGAGGACTTAAACCATACCGGAGCACATAAGATCAACAATGTTATCGGTCAGATGCTCCTTGCAAAACGAATGGGTAAGACAAGAGTTATCGCCGAGACAGGAGCCGGTCAGCACGGTGTTGCAACTGCTACAGTTGCTGCCATGATGGGTATGGAATGTGAAATCTTCATGGGCAAGGAAGACACCATCCGTCAGGCTTTAAATGTCTACCGTATGAAATTATTAGGAGCAAAGGTTCACCCGGTAGAAACCGGTACAGGTACATTAAAGGATGCCGTTTCCGAAACCTTCCGTGAATGGACTTCCAGAATCGATGATACTCATTATGTTCTGGGTTCTGTTATGGGACCTTATCCTTTCCCTGAGATGGTTCGTGATTTTCAGGCTGTTATCAGCAAGGAGATCAAGGAACAGCTTATGGAGAAGGAAGGCAGACTACCGGATGCCGTTCTCGCCTGTGTCGGCGGCGGTTCCAATGCGATCGGCGCATTCTATAACTTTATTCCGGATAAGAGCGTTCGCCTGATCGGATGTGAAGCGGCCGGACGTGGAATTGATACATTTGAGACAGCTGCAACGATCAATACCGGAAGACTTGGTATCTTCCATGGTATGAAGTCCTACTTCTGTCAGGATGAATTTGGACAGATCGCACCGGTTTATTCTATTTCCGCAGGTCTTGACTATCCGGGAATCGGACCGGAACATGCATACCTGCATGACATCGGCAGAGCAGAATATGTCGCTGTTACAGATGATGAAGCTGTTGATGCATTTGAATATCTGTCCAAGATCGAGGGTGTTATCCCTGCGATCGAGAGTGCTCATGCAGTTGCCTATGCAATGAAGCTTGCACCACAGATGGACAAAGACCAGATCATGGTTATTAACATTTCAGGACGAGGCGATAAAGACGTTGCCGCCATCGCCAGATACAGAGGGGAGGATCTCTATGAGTAATATTAAAAATGCATTCAAAAACGGAAAGGCGTTCATCCCATTTGTTACATGTGGTGACCCTGATCTTGAAACAACAGAACAGATCGTATATGCCATGGTAGAAGCAGGTGCAGACCTGATCGAACTTGGTATCCCATTCTCAGATCCAACCGCAGAAGGCCCTGTTATCCAGGGTGCAAATATCCGCGCACTCGCAAACCATGTTACGACAAATGATGTATTTGACCTTGTAAGAAAGCTCCGTAAGACAGTTACCATTCCTATGGTATTTATGACTTATGCAAATGTTGTCTTCTCTTACGGCTCTGAAAAATTTATCAGCATTTGTAAGGAGATCGGCATTGATGGACTGATCCTGCCGGATATCCCTTATGAGGAAAAGGATGAGTTCGACGGTATCTGTAAGAAGTATGATCTGGATCTGGTATCCATGATCGCACCAACCTCTCACGACCGTATCAGCATGATCGCAAAGGAAGCAAATGGATTTATCTACTGTGTTTCTTCTCTCGGCGTTACCGGAACAAGAAGCAAGATCACGACCGATATCGGTGCTATGACCAAGCTGGTCAAAGCCGCAACGGATACTCCGTGTGCGATCGGCTTCGGAATCTCTACACCGGAGCAAGCAAAGGAAATGGCTGCTCATGCTGACGGTGTGATCGTCGGCTCTGCCATCGTCAAGCTCTGCGCCAAATATGGCAGGGACTGCGTTCCTTACATCAAAGACTATGTCGCAAGCATGAAGGACGCTATCCGATAGAAGGACACCCATGTAAAACCATGTAACTATATAAAAGAACTGCCTTACTTAGACTCGCTGTGGTTTCTATGATCTGCATATACGAGCAAATGTTCCTGTGCCAACTCGCCTTTCAGGCTCAAACAGGCACCCACATTTGCTCGTATATGCATCTCATTACGAAATCCTCGCTAATGTCTTAGTAAGGCAGTTCTTTTATATAGATTGTATAGTTTCACATGGACTGATTTTTCTCATCTCCTTAAAATCCTATATTTGTAGTCTTAATACTGCTGTATATCTGTATATGCCTGCCGATATTGTAACTATGTACACAATCTATATATTTTCCCGTTTCTTAGCCGGTTTCTCACAAATATTTAATATTTAATCCGATTGACACTACCATACGTTAACTTTATAATTGTTACGGCGACAGAAGTCGACATAATAATGAAGTTAGTTGGGGTATCACATGGTTTTTTCCAGTTTGACATTTTTATATATTTTTTTACCGGTTACACTGGTTATCTATTATATTGTCCCGAAGCAGTTACGGAACCTGTTCATCCTGATCAGCGGTCTGTTCTTCTACGCATGGGGCGAACCAATCTATGTATTTGTACTGATCGCATCGACAATGATCGATTATTTTGCAGGTCTGGTCATTTATAAGGCAGGCGACCGTCAGGCACTTCGAAAGGTTGCACTGATCATATCGATGGTCATGAATCTGTCCTTACTTGGCTTTTTCAAATATAGCAATTTCATCATAGAAAATATTAATAACATATTCGGAACGCACTATGGTTCACCGACCTCTCTGCTTCCGATCGGTATCAGCTTCTTTACCTTCCAGTCCATGTCGTATACGATCGACCTGTACCGGAAGAACATCTCTGTTCAGAAGAATCCGATCACCTTTGCAGCCTTTGTCACGTTGTTCCCACAGATCGTAGCAGGTCCGATCGTTCGTTATGAAGATGTGGCTGCCGAGCTGAATGAACGTGTGATCGACATCGACCTGATCTGGGAAGGTGTTCTCCGCTTTGCGGTCGGTCTTAGCAAGAAGGTTCTGATCGCAAATAATATCGGTGTTGTCTGGACAAATGTCAAAGCTATGGACTTATCCGCGCTTCCGGTTGCAACCGCATGGCTTGGTATTGCCGCTTATACCTTACAGATCTATTTTGATTTTTCCGGGTATTCTGATATGGCAATCGGTCTGGGTAAGATGCTCGGTTTCCATTTCCCGGAAAATTTCAATTATCCGTATATGTCGAAGAGTATCAGTGAATTCTGGCGCAGATGGCATATGACCCTCTCCGGCTGGTTCAAGAGCTATGTATATTTTCCTCTCGGCGGAAGTCGCAAGGGACTTGCCCGTACGATATTCAACACCGCAGTTGTCTGGTTCTTAACCGGTGTCTGGCATGGTGCAAGCTGGAACTTCATTCTGTGGGGTTCTCTGTACGGTGTTCTGATCATTATAGAAAAGCTGGTTACAACTGCTCTGACAAAAGCAGGAAAGCAGGATATCTTTACAAAGATTCCTTCTATTATAAAACGTGTTTATGCGATCGTCCTCGTCATGCTTGGATGGGTACTCTTTGATACATCAACAATCGCACAGGCATTCTCCTATATGGGACGGATGTTCCGCTTTGGCAGTAGCTTCTACGACAGTTATACCATATATATCCTTGTGAACTTCGGATTGTTATTCATCATTGCGATCATCGGTTCTACGGATCTGCCAAAGAAGCTGGCTACTAAGCTCGCAGACAAAGTTCCGGCTGTCGGCAATTACGGAAGCGTCATTTTGATGGCGATTCTGATGCTGCTTTCCACCGCCTACCTTGTCAACGCAAGCTATAACCCATTTTTGTATTTCAACTTTTAAAAAATGAGCCATGCAGCATCTGCAACCCATATAGATGTTGGGAGCTTGCTCACAATCATCTATATGAGGTTCGGATGCTATACGGCGAATGCCGTAAATCGAGCCGTCAGGCGAGATTGGCATGGCGATAGCCTTTTCGAGCCGTCAGGCGAGATTGGCATGGCGTTTTGCAAACGCCTATTTATAGAATTTTGTGAGGTGAGCCCTTATGCATAAAAAAATCGGAATTATCATATTTGCATGTATCATCATCGCTCTTCCCATTTTGACACTTGTTAAGCTGCCAAAAGAGAAAGCGCCTTTTTCCGAAAATGAAAATCGTTATCTGTCGGAATTTCCAACCGTCAGTCTTTCCTCCATCAAGGACGAGACATTTATGAACGGTTTTGATTCCTGGTTCTCTGACCGGTTCTATGGCAGGGAACAGTGGATCTCAGCCATGAATGATTCTGAACGATTGATGGGAAAAACAGAGATTTCAACTGTATATACAAAGGATGATCAGATGATGCAGGTGCTTTCAGATTATGATGATATCGGTGCCGCGTACAATGCTGATAAGATCCATACAAATCTTGCTGTTATTAACAGCTTCGCTGCAAAGCATCCGGAGGTTCCAACCTACTTCATGCTGTGTCCAACCTCTGTCGGTATCTATGGAGACTCCCTGCTGCCTGCAGCTGTTATGAATGTATCAGTTGACGAAAAAGACATGATCGAATCCTGTTATCGCGAGCTGTCCGGCGTGACACCGATCAATATATATAATACATTAAAAGAACATGATAGCGAGTATATCTATTATCGTACCGACCACCACTGGACATCCCTTGGTGCTTACTATGCATATCAGTCTGCCGGAGCAGAGCTTGGATATACTCCTTATGAACTGAAAGATTTTACAAAGGAAACCGCCAGTACAGAATTTCAGGGAACCCTGTTCTCAAAGACCTTGGATCAGTCTGTTACAAAAGATGCGATTGATTTCTACACTCTGGCAGATAATAGTGTAACACCATCCATGACGACATCGAATGGATTTGACAAAGAAGATTCTCATGACTCCATTTTCTTTCGCGACTATCTGAATGTCAAAGACAAATACGCATCCTATACCGGACAGAATGTTGCAGTTGCAACGATCAGCCGCAACAAAGCATCCGATGCGGAAAATGCTTCAAATACTTCGGATTCCGGAAAGCGTTCCATCCTTGTGATCAAGGACAGCTATGCGAATTCAATGATGCAGTTTCTGATCAATAACTACGATACCGTAACCATGATCGATCTGCGATACACGAATCAATCGATCAGCAATCTGGTAAATGTCGAAGACTACGATCAGGTATTATTCTTATACAACTGTATTACTTTTTCCGATGAAAACGACATCATAAAAGCGGGCTTATAAAAGGCCCGCTTTCTCTATATCCCTTCATTTGTAAATGGAGGTATAAAACTCTCTGATGCCGTTTCTCCTTCCTGGATGAAACCATTTTCTACACCGATCGAGATCGCATAATCAACCAGTTCATCATATTCCCGCTCTGTCAGTTTGCGGTTCAGTTCCGGGAACTTCTCACCGATACCCTCCATCGGAGTGTACTGGTTCATAATGCTGATGTAAATATTATTTCCATATGTTTTATATAAGTAACGGACGACCGCCTTGGAATCCTCGATACATCCCGGCAGCTCCAGATGACGGACAATAACACCACGCTTCATGATGCCATCCTCGTCAAATGTCGTCTGATCGCCTCCAACCTGTCGTACCATCTCCGCCAGTGCCCGCTTCGCCACCTCCGGATAGTCCGGTGCGTGACTGTATCTTGCCGCCAGATCTGCCGACATATATTTGAAATCGGGCAGATAAATGTCAATGTATCCATCCAACAGCTTCAGGGCTTCGATCTCCTCATACCCGCTGCAATTATAGACAAACGGAAGATCGAACCCCTGCTCCTTTGCTATATCGATTGCCTCTATGATCTGTGGAATAAAATGATCCGGCGTAACCAGATTGATATTATTGGCTCCCTGCTCTTTTAACTCAAAGAAAATTTCCGATAAGCGTTTTATCGTGATCTCTTTTCCATTCAAACCCCCGGATATATCGTGATTCTGGCAGTATGCACATCCAAGCGAACACCCGGAAAAGAATACCGCACCTGATCCGTTCTCTCCGGAAATACATGGCTCCTCCCACATATGCAGTGCTGCCCTTGCGGCTGATATTGATAATGTTTCATTACATGCCCCTGTCTGTCCGTTTATGCGGTTCACCCCACATTTTCTCGGACACAGATGGCAGCTTTCCAGTAGTTTTCTAAGTTTCATCCTATCTTTCCCACGATCGTCTGTGCGAATTCCTTCAGCTTTGATTCCGGCATATCCTCGATCTTACCTTCATCCATCAGACCGGCAAGTGCAGGGTCGATCGGAAGCTTTATGACCGTCTCGATACCAAAACGATCCCGTATCTCCTCTACCTTACTCTCACCGAAGATGCTATGCTCTTTGCCGCAATCCGGACATTTAAAATAAGACATATTCTCAACCAGACCTAAGATACGGATTCCCATATCGTCTGCCATACGGACTGCCTTCTCCACAATAAGAGACACCAGATCCTGTGGTGTTGTAACAATAACTGCGCCATCAACAGGCAGAGACTGGAATACCGTAAGCGGTACATCTCCGGTTCCGGGCGGACAATCAACCAGCATATAATCAATATCTCCCCATACAACATCTGTATAAAACTGTTTTACTGCTCCCGCGATGATCGGACCACGCCAGATAACCGGTGCCGTCTGATCTTCGATCAACAGATTGATCGACATCATCTTGATTCCGGTCTTTGTTTCAACCGCATACAGGAAATCGTCGCCTCTCTCCGGTTCTTCATTTATTCCAAATGCTGTCGGAATCGAAGGTCCGGTAATATCTGCATCCAGAACCGCCGTTTTATAACCAAGACGATTCAAGGTAACTGCAAGAGATGTCGTTACGGATGATTTTCCAACACCGCCTTTTCCACTGATAACTGCTATGATATGTTTGATCTTTGTTCCTTCATGTGGTGTTTCAAGTAAACTCTGAGGAGCAGTTCTTGATGAACAGCTCTCTCCACAACTACTACAATTATGATTACAACCTTCTGCCATTTTCTTATACTCCAAATTTCATTTCATATTTTTTCAACTCTTACAAATGCATATACTTTCTATATGAACCGCCATGTACTTATTCATACTGACGGAACCATGCACATTCTTCCTCATTGCACTGTACGCCTTCCGGGTTTTTCAGATTAATGTGAAATACATGTCCGCTGTCCGGATGTTTCTCTCCAAATGACCGGATCACATGCCGGATACCCAGCTTCTCCATTCGTTCATCCAGATGAATGGTCTGAAATCTCAGATCATCATTTACACTGTACATCAGATATGCCGGTGGAAAATCTTTCGTCAGATACTCAAGCTGTGAAAGGAACAACTTTCTCTGCTCTTCAGATACTGCATAACTTCCATCTTCCTTCTTCATATACCAGTCAGAAATATTATCCTCCCGCTTGTCCATCTCATATGCTCCGCAGTTCAGGCACACAGCCTTTGGAAGTCTGTCATATGTAAAGAAATCCAGCTTGCTCCGATACGCTGCATTCCCGGCAATAATACAGTAATTTGCTGTAAGCTGCGCTCCTGCTGAATCCCCCAGCATATAAAACTTTTCCATATCCAGATGAAGCACACCTGCATTCTCATGAATATATCGGATAAGATATGCCACATCCTCAATCGCTGCCGGATATTTGTTCTGAGGTGCCAGCCGGTAATTAAAATTCACAACCGCAAATCCCTTTGATGCCAGATGGCAGCAATAATAACTATACAGCTCTTTATCTCCATAAAACCATCCACCGCCATGAACGCTGACGATCACCGGATATGATGTCTGCGCATCCGGCTCAGCCGGATAATATATATCAAATAAACTGTTTGATGCATAACGTTCAGAATCAAGATTCGAAGCATCGTCCGGTTCATTATAATAGAAAATCCGACTATACTTTTCCGATGTCTTTTCCCCCATAGTTCTCTGTGAAGCTAATAATTCAACTGCCTCACACCACTTCTGATGATCCGGCTCTTTTTTATAGTCCAAATTCTTGATCTGAATTACATTATTCGGATATATCAGTCCTTCATCCCGCTTTGCATCACTGGCACTCCATGCATGCCGCATATTTAACCATGCCGGAAGCTCTG
>ERZ1031347.310-NODE-310-length-23908-cov-7.827192_pt1 | contig 23908 bp, 16 predicted proteins | sample MGYA00517106_ERZ1031347 | MGnify/ENA primary metagenome ERZ1031347 (study PRJEB33719, sample SAMN04261392) | wastewater metagenome | biome: periurban shantytown; feature: human; material: feces | host: Homo sapiens | place: Peru: Lima | collected 2012-07-19 ...
CACCGCTTCTTTATTGTGCATAATCTTGGAGCAGTTTCTGGGATCGCTGTATCTTGAAATATACATAAACCATTTGCTCAAAATTATATTGTTGATAATAAAGTTGCGCACCTTGTTATTGCCTATCGCTTTCTTAACCCACGTTCCCGATTCTTTCTCGTCCCAAATCAATTGTTTATAATTCTCTATGGCGTCGTTTTCATCAATCAACATATAAAGAGCATCGCTGATGGTCTGTTGCGACGGCGACATTTTTGAATCCTTGTCTGCCACCTTATCGTTTATACGCGCGCGAAGAGTTGCATGCTTAATGTTGCGTGCATTTCTTAATTGGTCAGCAACCGTTCCTGCCTCTTGGAACAACGAATATTGTGGCAAGAAAGATATGTTGGGAATCTTCTTTGACGAGTTGTTGATATTATCATTGACGGTTGTCACTATCTCCGCTATGTTGGAAAACTTTTCAACCAATTCGTTGAAAAAGACGTTGACCTCTTTGCCGTCAAGAAACTCTGACAAAAAGTAAATATATTTTACGAATGTTTTAACATTGTTTGCGGAACTTGACAGTTGATTGTCTATTTGTATTTTAGAGTCTATTCGATAGTTTTTCTCAGGTTCTTTATAATGTTTCACACACAAATTATACAGCGTGTTAATAGAAGTTCTTAATTCTTTCCAGTGGAAATTCACAAATTCTTTGTAAATTGCATATTTTTGATTTTCACCGCCATCCCCGTTATTATCGCAACATGCTCTCAATTTGCTCTTCAAGTCTTCAATTTCGTTTCTGTCTGTTTGTTGATGTCCCGTTCGGGTTTCGTTCCTGTCGCGCAAATCCACCATATAATGCCATAAAACAAAATTGCACAACGTGTAAAAGCGTTTGTTGTTATTTCTGTACTCAAAGTTTTTGTAACGTTGCTCCTCTTTAAGTTTTTCAAGCACCGCCTCTTTAATTCTATTAAAACTTATTCCTAAGCACTGATCCTCTTTCAAAATTGCATACCGATAGTAATCTTTATACAATACGGCTTGCGTTTTCGCTTTCCCGATGCGCTTGTAAAGTTCCTCAAGGATAAAACAATTCGTCGCAGAGGATTTCTTGAACGAGTTATCTATTTGTTCCGCACTTTCCAAATAAATGTTGTCGAGGCGTGTCAAAAGATCCATAGTGTCATTCGAGTTCCTAATAATTTTGTCAATATTAAACAACGACTCTATTGAATTATCCTTATTATGTTCGTCACTTTTGTATTTCTCATGAACAACGAGTTGTCTGCCAAGTCCCAACAATCGGAGAACGTCATAGTTATGCGTAATTGCCTCGTTTTTAAATTCTTCTTGATCTTTCTCGGATAACTTACTAAACTCGCAGGGGAGATTGCTTTTTTTATCATTAGTATCTTTCAGTTTTCCCGCTTTAAAAGCCTGCCTTGTCGGCGTCGTAAACAATCTATCAAAATATGTATGATATGCTTTTGTGTTTATCAAAAGTTCTTCGGCTTTATTAAACGTCTTTTTTATGGATGGATCGTTACTATTTTTTGCTTGATCATATTTCAAGTATGTTTTAATCATACCGATTATGTCAGTATTAGTGCTTTTTTTGGTCTCGTCTGCAATATCACCGGTTGTACGATCCAAATTGTAAAACATTGATACAATATTGTTGATGGTAGTTGCAAGAATCTTTCTGATGTCCAAAATGTTGTATGCTATTTGCACGCGGACATTATCGTTGAAACCACTGTTGGAAAAGTCATTGAAAAATTCCTTTTCCAATGCCGATTTTATTCCCAAATAGTCCGTTTTCCTTGCAACTTGAGTTGTTGAGGAATTTTTTTGCAACAATACCGCCGGATTTGCCATTGTCACGGTCGTCGACTCAGGTGTTTTTGTGTTCAAATTGTATATTTTCCCGGAAATAGTCACTTCTTGGCGAGAAACCGTCGTCGCAAGAAGTTCCTTTCTCCCTCCTAATACTTCTCCGTCAATGGTGGACAGCAATTCTATGTGACTTTGCGGGGCAACTTTTGATTTGCTCGCTGCCTGTTCCTTTCCTTTTTGATCTTCATTTTTGCCTTTCGCCACTGAAGTAACAATCAATGTATCGTCCAATAAGAACGTGGACTTATGCCCCATTTGTTTAAGCAAACTCTTGGGACGCTTAACATTTGAAGTATTTGTAAACCTTACTTTTTTTTCTTCCATATTTTTCCTCCAAGTTTCCTTTGTTCTGCTTTAAAATGTTTTCCCATCATTTTACGCCTTCGTCTGTTTGTATGCTATTTAGTTGTCTTGTGACTATATTATAACATGTCGGTACACGCTTTGCAATATTCCATGTTATTGTCCATGACAATGTTGTCATAAAGAACGAAAAGCACGAAGATACTACTTCTCGAAAGAAGAGTTGAGGGCGTTTTATATAGACAATCTGAAAAACGATTCGCAAATGCTAATAGACAACGGGGTGCATAAAACAATTTTATATGATAACAGGGAGATAATATTTTTTACAAATTCCATAAACACGGGTCTTGGCGAAAGTCAGGGCTTTTTATTTTATGAGAAACCGCCTTATTCGAGCCCGATGTTATTTCCCGACACATAAAAAAAAGCACAACACATAATGTTGCGCGTTTTTTAATGTGGTGGGGACAACAGGGCTCGAACCTGTGACCCCGTGCTTGTAAGGCACGTGCTCTCCCAGCTGAGCTATACCCCCAACTTGTGGTGACCCCTACGGGGTTCGAACCCATGTTACCGCCGTGAAAGGGCGATGTCTTAACCACTTGACCAAGGGGCCACGAAATTAGGCGATTTGTTTCACAAATGTGTTTTGTTTCGACGTTTGCGTTTACGCAGAAACGGCGTAAAGAAAACATAGGGCGGGCAAAGCGCAGTCTTTGACCGGCTTCTTGGAAAGCGCCGAAGGCGATTACCAAGGGGGAAACATATAACAAATGTTTTGTTTCGGCGTTTGCGTTTACGCGAAGACGGTTTTTAAGAAACAAACCTTTCGTAACGTTAAAGGATAGCTCAGTTTTCAAGGAACGTGTTGTTTGTTATTTCTCCCTGCGACGGTAAGCCACTGCGTGTCTTTCCGCCTGTGGGGATGTATATATCGTAAATTGCAAATGCTTCGCATTTTCTCGTTTTTATTAAAAACGCTTTTGAAAGTGAACTTTCAACGTGTTTTCAATAAACCCGACACCTCGCGGTGTTGCAATTTACGGTGTTTACATTTGGTAGCGGCGGTCGGATTCGAACCAACGACCTGCCGGGTATGAACCGGCCGCTATAACCATCTAAGCTACGCCGCCAAGTTGGTTGCGGGGGTGGGACTTGAACCACACGACCTTCGGGTTATGAGCCCGACGAGCTACCGACTGCTCTACCCCGCGCCGTTTGCATAAAAATCAAATGCTTAATTAGTTTATCTTATAATTGAATGTTTGTCAAACAAAAATAAGAAAAAAGGAATAAAAAATTCGTGAAAGACCGTGCAAAGGGGCGAAAAACGTGCAAAAAGGGGAGAATAGTTGCCAAAAACGGTCAAAACATATACAATAAAAGCATGAAAAAGGTGATTTCTGTCGCGCTTGTCGCGATACTTATTGTAACAACCGCGCTGACTTTTACGGGCTGCATATTCAATACCGGCGCAGAGAAAGAAGTTTACGGGGTGTACGGAGTTGACCGTATGTTTTACAATTCGTACGACGGAAAAACGTATAATTACGCCGACAAATTCGACTATTACCTTCTTGTATTGTATAAGGGTGGCGAAAGCGAAAAGACGGGCAAGGTGATCTTAAAACCCGTCGGCGGCGAAGAAACCTCGTACGACGTTCACTTCACGCTGGAATTCGACGCGGAAAAAAGCAAGGTCGTGAAGAAGGTTATCGTCAAGGATTTCCGACTGCCGACGTACGTCGACTCGACGGGCACGCTGTCTTTTGAAGAGCCCGCGGAAGTAAGTTTTATGCTGTATCCGAAGCGCGAAGACCTGACGTATAGAATAACTCCGTCGAAAATCGAAGACGGCAAATGGAAGTTCAGCAAAAACCTTTTGGAATTCAACAAAATTTCAAGCAGGACTTCCGACAAGAAAATCGAACGCGCAAAGAAAAAACAAACTAATTTCCGCGAAAAACGTGGGGAGGCATATAACGACGCCAAAGAATAATCAAATAACAAAATCTCGGCGCGATGGCGGTAAAAATCGCGCCGTTTTTTTGTCTGCTAATTATTGCAGGTGCGCGAAGTGTCGTCTATCAACTATTTGTTTCCTTCCTCTTCCTGCTCAACCACGTTTTCTTATCGAATATAAGCTCAACTCTATCGTATTCTTTCATTTCTTCCTTTGCCATCAAATATTGCGAATCAATTGTATCATACAATATATAGTATCAATTCTGCACTTGCATAAACTCCATATACAAAATTGCTATCGTTATGCAGATGATTTTTCTTTTTTATATATACTATTTTAATACTATTGATTATCAAAAATTTTATGTAACACATCATACGCTACACTGTATCCAACGGTGGTGTTTGCGGAAGTGGCTACAAGCTGACCCCATTGATGTATTTTGTTTTGTGCAATAGATTTTACACCCCAATAGGTTTTCAAAATGTCATCTTCTATATTATCGATGGTTTTTATTATTTCATAACGATATTTCTTTATTCTTCCAAATGCAGCAGGCATTTTTACTAATACTCCGCTGCTTAATGACATAGGAATCTGACCACCTGCGGAAAAACTATCACGAATATTTGTATTAACAATGCCGTTTTGTGTGGCAAGCCATAAAGCGTATCTGTTATATTTCGTACTACGGTTACTTAGAATTTCTGGGAATAAAACATATCCTTGAATGGCACATTGTTCTTTCATCTCCGAAGAAAGGGCTGTCCATAATTTAACCGTTGGCGGAGCGACAGATTCTGCATCATCGTTTGCCCACCAAAGGCTTTCGCCCGGCTTTAGTTTGCTTTTGTAATACTTTGAAACAGGCTATAAGCAATTAAATGGACATAATAAATTAAAATCAAGAGTTAAAGTAGCCTAAATTCAATGTATAAGTAAAGCGGAGTTCATTAACGAATTCCGCTTTTGAATTATCTAATTACCCCTTACAATTTGCTAATTGATATAGAAAGTGATATAATATATACTAAATGTAAATCATAGGAGTTAATCATGGCAGATAAATATAGCGAAACTGATTTGATACAAGGTATAAATATCAATTATGACTTTGTAAAAAACATTGCTGTCGAACAAGCCGATAAATGCGTCGGTTCTATTCGCTCTATACTCGAATATGCAGTAAAACTTTTTTGGTTGAAAAAGTATGATAAAAAGCCCGTGTGGGTTAAAGGATACACAGAAGTCTTTGATTTGCATAAAGCAATCACCGATGAAAGATTTTCTCGTCATTTCAGCAAGTTGATTTTAGCCGATATGCACGCTATTCGTCAAACGTGTAACGGTGTGCTACATGATAATGATGCGCTCACTTTGGATGATGCCAAAGATTTGCTTGCACGACTTGAAAAATGTGTAAAAGCAGTCGAAGTAGCAATCCCTATGAAAATAATAGATATATCTGCCAAAAAACCGATTTTAATAGATTTTGCAACACCACCCGAAGAAAATACAAATACTAATGGAGGACAAAAAGCAATGAGTTCATCTGTTATTATCGGAAATTCGTTACACCGTGATTTAACACATGGGTATGGCGGTAGCGCTCAACCGATTTATGATGCTTGTTGCGATAAATTCGGATGGGATAAATCGCGACGCTATTTATTCGGCAAACAACAACTACTATATGCCAAAGGCGCTACGCGAGAGGGATGTAGCCCGTGGTTTCTCGTCCACAGCAATTTAACCGATACTAAGGGTGGCAATTGGAGCAACACAATTTTACAAGATATTATTGAGGAATTATGGGAAAAACCGCAATATGGTTTGTACCATGATGAAACAATGAGGGTAACTTTTGCAAAGACCAAACCTTATGGGTATGTATTTATAGGCGTGTACAAGCCAATTAGCATTAATGAAAAGACATTATCTAATGGCAGTAAAGTTTGGATTAAAACTTATCAACGTATTGCGGATACGTATCCCATTGTCGAATAATTCAAAATCAAACTCTTAAACTATCGCAATAACTCTATTTTTGTGCTATAATATACTTGCTACACAATAGAATCGCTTATGGGTGTACTATGCCAATTAGTACTCTCTACTTCTCCCATAGGCGGATATTGTGTAGCAATAATCGTGGAGTGTGTTGTTAGGGTGCTTCCACAATTACGGCAACCATAGGAGAAAATATGCCAAAGGCAACGGCTCCAAGTAAAAACGGATATGTGTTCGGTGGCTATTATAGTGCAACAAACGATTGCAAGTCTTTTCTTTTTGATTTGATTTTTTCAGTCGATTTTGTCGGCGTTCGAGTTGTTGTCGTCGGACGAAGAATTGTTGTCGGCCGAATCCGTGCTGTCTTCAAGGGCGTACAGTTTCATTTCGTTGAAGTCGAACCAGTAAATCTTGTCTTGAAGAGCGATTGTTACGAAGTCGATGACCGCGATAACCCACCAGCCGCAGAAGATAAGAAGAATGACGGAAAGAACCGCGCCGATCGTATCTTTTTTCACAATGCTTTTCGAAAGGCGATAAAGATTCGTGGGGATTGCCCAAAGGAAATTGAGAAGGAACTTGACCCATCTGCCGAGCCCTTCGTATGATTTGATATAATTTTTTGCGAAGTCTTGCATAAAAAACCTCCAAACATTTTTTTCGAAAGGAATAATAGCACCGCGAATATCAAAAGTCAACGGTTACGGTAAAATTATTTCGTCGTCGTTGCTTAAAGATTGTATGGAAGAAAAGTCGTAATTATTCGTTTCGACGTCGGGAAGAGACGACGTTTGTTTTTTCTGTGGCCACTCGGCAATAAGGATAGCCGCCGTCATTCCGATTATCGAAAGGGCGAGATACCAGGTGAATTTGTCGCCGCCCAGAATCACCGCAAACACCGCGCCCAGCGTGCTTTCAAACGACAAAACAAGCGAAACTTTCGACGCGTCGATTGTCTTTTGCGCGCGCGTCTGAACGATATAAGCAAACGCCGTATTCAACACGCACAGGGTGAAAAGCGGAAGGATAATGGATTTCGGGAAAGAGCAATTCAGCATTGCTTTGCCGTCGACGATAAATCCGACGACGAAAAACAAAACGGCGGCGGTCAGCATTTGTACAAAGGTCAGCGCGCCCGCGGGCGTGGACTTCGTCGCTTTGTCAAGGACAAGATAATGGACGGCAAACCCCACAGCGCAGAAAAACGCGAGAAGGTCGCCGAAGTTCAGTTTCGACAAGCCGCCGAAAGCCAGACACGCAATGCTTGCGAAGCCCAGAAATCCCGCGACGAATGCGCGGATCGGCGGACGTTTTTTGTGCGCCGCCCAAATAAAAAACGGCACCATCACGACGTAAAGCCCCGTCATCAAAGACGTGTTCGTCGCCGACGTGTAAACCATTGAATAAGTCTGACAGCCAAAACTGAAAACAATAAGCGTTCCTGCCAAAACGCCACTTAAACACTGCTTTATATTAAGTTTAACTACCTGTTTGAAAAATAAGATGAAAGTTATGAGCGCGGCGACGGAAAAACGCAACACGTTCAGAAGCGACGGCGAAACATACGGCAACACCTGTTTCGTGAATACAAAGCCCAAGCCCCAGACGACGGTGACCACGGAAAGCAAGAAATATAAAAACAAGTTTTTACGCTTTTGCACTTTTCTACCTTCTCCGACGGGCTACCTCGCCAAGGAGCGTTAAGAAAACCATAACGATTATATCATATTATAAAAAAAACACAACTTTTTTGTCGGGGGACGCGGTTTTTTTGTGCAATCTGTTGAAAGCCGCCGCTTTATTTGATAATATATGTTTATAACAAACTATCCTTAAAAAGAGGTAAAATTATGGATATCAAAAAGTGTTGGTACAAGGAAATGACCGTTTACCAGATTTGGCCCAGAAGTTTCAAGGATGGCAACGGCGACGGCATCGGCGACCTGAAAGGCGTGCTGGAAAAACTTGATTATCTGAAATGGCTGGGTATCGATGCCATCTGGTTTTCGCCCGTTTACAAAAGTCCGCAATGCGACTTCGGATACGACATCGCCGATTATCGCAACATCGCGCCCGAATACGGCACCCTTGACGACTTCAAGGCGGTGTTGAAAGGATGCAAGGAAAGGGGAATAAAAGTCATAATGGACCTTGTCGTCAACCACACGTCGACCGAACACGAATGGTTCCAGAAGTCCCGCATGGGCGGCGACGACAACCCGTATAAGGATTATTATTTCTGGCGCAAAGGCACGGGAAAGGACGGGAAAGGTTATCCCAACAACTGGACGTCATCGTTCCCCGGCCCCGCCTGGACGTGGGACGACGAAAGGAAAGAATATTATCTGCACCTGTTCGCCGTCGGACAGCCCGACCTGAATCACGATAACCCGAAAGTAAGACAGGAAGTCATCGACATTTACAAATACTGGCTCGATATGGGCGTGGACGGTTTCCGCGAAGACGTCATCACTTATATCAGTAAGGAAGAAGGGCTGCCGAACGGCAATCCGCTTGCGCCCGTCATGCGCGGCACGACGCACTATAACAGGGGACCGCACCTTCACGAATATCTGCAACAGTTCAAAAACGAAGGCTGGGGCAAGTACGACTGCATGACCGTCGGCGAAGCCCCCGGAATGACGCCCGATATCGCTCTCGAATTCATAAAAGAAGGCGACAAACAAGACCTTAATATGATGTTCCATTTCCAGCATATGGAAGCGGACTGCATCGGCAACGCATGCGTGCACACGGGATTCAAACTCAAAAAACTCAAAAAAGTCATGTCGATGTGGCAGGACAAAATGTACGGCGTCGCGTGGAACGCAAACTATATGGAAAACCACGACCAACCCCGTTCGGTTTCCCGTTTCGGCGACGAAAAGAGATATCACGACTTGTCGGCGAAAGTGCTTGCAAACTCGTATTTCTTCCTGTCGGGCACGCCGTTTGTGTATCAGGGACAGGAAATCGGCATGACCAGCATATACCTTAAAAACATGCGCGATTACGTGGACGTTGCGGCGTTCTGCACGCACGACATAATGAAAAAACTCGGTCTTCCCGAAAAGCTCGCGATGAAAATGCTTGCATACGGCAGCCGCGACAATGCCCGCACCCCCGTACAATGGACGGACGGCAAGTGCGCCGGGTTCACGACGGCAGACCGCGCCTGGTTCCATATCAACAAAAACTATAAGGATATCAACGTCGAAAGCCAGATTGACGACGAAAACAGCGTCCTGAATTATTATCGCGAACTTATCAGGATAAGAAAAGAAAACCCGATTATTATTTACGGCGACTACAAACTGCATTATAAAAACAGCAAAAATCTGTGGGTTTACGAAAGGAATTACGAAGGGAAACGCATGCTTGTCGTGCTGAATTTCTCGGACAAGGCGATCAGGTTCAAAGCACCCGAAGGCTTCGACCTTGAAAAGGGCAAGTTACTTATCGGAAACTACAAGGACAACAAAGTGGTAAACAACGGCTTTGTTACCCGTCCGTGGGAGGCAAGGACGTATATCTTCGGATAAACGGCAAAAAAACGAAAATGCGGGGGCTTTTCGGAGTCCCCGTTTGTATTTTTAAGATTATTTTGAAAAAAGTTGGAAATTTTCAAGAGATAATCCGTATATAAAGTAGAGTCATGTTGAAAGAAAAGGTAGCGCGCGCTATCAGACAACTTAAAAAGGGCAAAACCGAGTATTTTGACGAGATTTACGATTTGACAAGGGCGTCGGTGTATTACGTGATACGCGGCGTATTGAAGGACAACTATCTTGTCGAGGACGCAATGCAGGAAACGTACGTCGCTTTTCTGAACTCGATTGCGAAAATCGACGATGAGCAAAACCCGCTTTCGTACCTTTTGCAAATCGCGAAGAACAAGGCGCTGGACGAGGCGCGGCGTAAGACACGGGCGGCGGGCGCGAATATCGACGACGTCGAAATCGCGACAAGCGACGTGACCGTTTCGGATCTTCCGCTTCTCGAACACGCAAGGCAGAATTTAAGCGACGACGAATTCCGCATACTGGAACTCACGACGATTTACGGATACCGCCGTGTCGAAGTCGCAAAAATGCTTGGAGAACCTATATCCACGATAAACTGGAAATATAACAAGATTATCAAAAAAGTCAAAACGTTTTACGGCGAGGTTTATAATGAAAAATAAAAACAAGATTATAAACGAATTATACGAAAAGTCCCCCGACGTCAGAGAGAGAATCAGGAAAGACGTCGATTTTTCGCAGTTTGAAAAGAAGAACGCGCCCGCCGCAAAATCGTCAAACGGATTCAAGTGGGCGACGGCAGTCTTGTCCGTTGCGCTTATCGCGATGATTGCGGTGCTTGCGCCGATTATCGCAAAAACGTCCAAGCCCAAATCGTACGCGTCGGACTACGTCGTGTTTATCGACGTCAACCCGTCCGTAAGGCTCGACGTGTCCGGCGGGGACGTCGTTACCGCGCAAAAAGGCATGAACAAAGACGGCGTTGTTTTGCTTTATCAGGAAAACCTTGTCGGCAAAAATATCGACGAAGCGGCAACTTATCTTATTGAAAAAATGGACGAGGCGGGGCTTGTGAAGGATAAAGGCAAAGTCAGAATTTCCGTCGCCGACAAAAAAACGGGAAAGCGCATCGACGAAAAACAGCGTCACGCCTTAGAAGTCGTCAACAACCTGTTCCAAAACAAAAACAAGGACGTTTCCGCAATGATTTTAAGCGATAATGACATCGACGCCATCGAGGATTATTACGACAACAACAACGTCGGCGAGTACGAAAAGCAGATGGTTGAAGAGTTCAAGGCGAAATTACTTCTTGCAATCGACAAAAAAATCGGGGACATTGACAAACTTCTTAATATATTGAAACCGTGGGAAAAAGACGAGCGCAAGGTGAAAAAGCTTGACCAAAACGACAAGGAAAAAGCCGCGCTTGAAGCAATCAAGGTTTATTGCGCCGACTATAAGGTGAATTACCACGAGGTCGCCAACGACGAAATCGCCGAGTTTTGCGAAGAACTTTTTGACAAAAAGAAAGACCTTCTTGAATGTATCGACGACATCAACAATCCCGACGGCGACGACTCCTACGGAGAGATCCTGTCCGACCTTCTGGAAATCGTCAAGGAAGAACTTTTTGAACAAGAAGATTAAAAATTTTTCAAAAACGTTAGAATTTTTTAAGGGCTTGTCCGTATATTAAGTAGAACAAACAGGAGGTAATCCCTTATGAAAAAGAAAATAATATCGATTGTATGTGCGCTCGCTCTTATCGGAACGATGACGGCTGCGCTCACGGCGTGCGACGTCAAAGGCGGCGGCGGTAACGCGGCGAAAGTCAAAGTCAACGCAAAAGACGTATACGCGCTTTCCGCGCTGACCGGTGCGGAATATCTTGCTCAGACCGAAAGCGGCGCAACCGGCGCGGCGGAAACAACCCGCCCCGGCGTCATAACCGACGCGGACGTAAGCGGCATCAAAGACTGTCTTAATATGTTTGACGACATTCTTGCGGGTGGCGGAATCAGCCAGAACGTTGCAGAAAACACAGATAAAGACGGCGAATTCAAAGATTATCCCTTCGTCATGACGGTCACCGTCGGCAACACCGGTATCACCGCAAAAATGTATTATAAGGAAGTCAACACCGTCACCGAAACCGAAATCGACGACGGCGAGGAAGAAACCGAAGTGTCCACAACTTTGTCGGGCGTGATGGTATTCGGCGACCAAAAGTTTGACGTAACGGGCAAGAAAGAAATCGAAACCGAAGGCGACGAAAAAGAAACTTCCATCGAATTCACCACCAGAAGCCAAACAAATCGCGATAACTACGTCAAAATCAAACAATCCGTAGAAGTTGAAAACGGCGCTCAGGAAGTCGAATACGAATACGAAATCTACGAAAACGGCGAGAAGGCACGCGAATTCAAGCTTGAAGTCGAAGACGAAAACGGCAAAACCGAAGTATCCTTCAAAATGGAAATCGAAAACGTTCCCGAAGAAACCGAATACAAAATCATCAAAGGCGACGTGGACGGAAAATTCAAAATCAAGTACGAAAAGGGCAAAGAAAAAGGCTTTATCACCGTTGAAGCGGTTGAAGGCGGCTATAAACTCACCTACAACAACGGCTACTCCGAAGTCATTTAATAAAACATAAGTCATTTAATAAACATAATTTTCCTTATCATTTATCCCTAAAACAAAAACAAAACCCTGCCCCGCAGGGTTTTGTTTTATAAAGCGAAATCGGTCAAATCCGCAAAATATTGACATATTGCAGGAAAAATGATATTATTAACGTGCGACAAATCTAAATAAACCTGGTGTGAAGAGCCTTTTACTTTGGTAACAGGTGCATTATTCGCATTACATAGTCTTTGCACTGGGTGTAGTATGTAGATTTGTCGCAGAATCAGCGGGGATGCACTTGTTATATTTTTTGCCTATTTTTGATACCCTGCAATAAGTTTTTGCGAGGTTTTATATGAAATCCAACAAAAAAAGAATCCTTTTTGTTCTTGCCATTCTGACAATGGCACTCGTTTTGTCGTGCAATTTTGCCGCTTGCGATAAAGTCGGCGAAAAACAAGTGCCCGTATACAAGGGCATGACAATTTCGCGTAGTTTTGCAACGTCATCTGCAGCGACAGCAGCTGAGGATAACGGCAATCATTATGGACATTTCAAAGGTGACCACGATAATCGCAACGATGAGGTTGACCAAAACAAACCTTTTGAAGATCCAAATGCGCCGAGCATCGAGAACAAAGCGAACAGCACTTTGGACGTTGTTGGTTCGGCGGAAAGTATTTATTATGCGGATAAAAATCAAAATGTTTTCATAACAATCAAACTTTCAAACCCCGATAGCTACGAAATTTTGTCTTTCACTCTCAACGGGAAAAAGTATTCCAACTATATGTTCGAGAACGGCTCGGACATGGAAAACTTGGTGCTTAAAGTCAACGTGGGCGATGTCGGAGGAATTGTGGAATACACAATCGACGCAATCAAGTACGTTGACGGCACGGAAATCAAAGACGTGCGTATGGACGGGAATAGAACCGTCAAAGCAGGCGTAAGAGCAAGCGACCAAACCTATGTCAACGTGACAAACGAGAAGAAAACGATGACAAGCATCTCGTTTGACGCGCAAGTTGTGGACTTGTATTCACTCATCGAAAAGAGCGGCGGATATGCAAAAGCTGTGCTGTACGACGGCGTGAATATGCTGACAAAGGATATCAAGGTCGGCGAAAAGACAAACATCGTCTTTGACAATCTTACACCAAACACCGTGTATCAATACGGTGTTGTCGCACTTTATGACAATTTGAGCGGCAATGGCGCAAAACTCAACACTCTCTACAAAAAAGCAGTCTATACCGACACAATCGTGCTGTTTAAGGACGTTCAAGTTGGCAAAGAGGGCATCGAATGGAGTTTTGTGTGGAATGAATCTTTTGCAAACAAGCAAATGAGCGCAATCTCGCTGTGGCAAAACGGCGCAAAGGTGCAGGACGTTGACACCACCGCAACGCGCCTTGACGGCTTGAAATCCAACAACGAATACACCCTCAAAGCAACCTACAAAAATCTTCAAAACCAAGACGAAACAATTTTAATCGAGTTTGTTACATATGCAAAAGCAGTTCCGACGGTTGAAATCGCAAACGCACAGTCAACACAAACGGAAATCACGTTTGAATTGAATGTAACTGATACGGACAATGTTGGTGCGATTGCAAAGATAGAACTTTTGCACGGCGATGACACACCGATAGTTGTTGAAAATTTAGACAGAATGTTTGCAAACTTGCTTTCTAACAACGATTATACGATTAAGGTTACGTACACGTATGACCTTAACGACGGTGTTAGCGAGCAACAAATTGTTAAGACTGCAAATATTAAGACAAAAGCCAAAGCAACCCCCAGTGTAACGATAAGCAACCTGTCAAGCACGCAAAACACGATTGAGTGCGACGTTGCATATACGGACGTTGACAACGTTGGAAGCATTGTTGAAGTTGCGCTTTATCGTCAGAATAACAAGGTTAAATCCGTGCCGTTTGCAGCACATGTTACGTTTGACGGGCTTGAATCGGGAAAAGAATATAAAGTTGTCGTTGAATACAAGTATGATTTGAATGACGGAACAGGCGAAAACACCGCCAACGTTGATGCAAAGTATTCAACGCTTGTTGACAGAATTATTGTGGACAATCTCACGTTGCTCAACAACAACGTTGTCAAACTTGGTGAAGAACTCAACTTGCGTGTTTATTTTGCAAATGAGGCTGAAATCGAACTCACAGGCATCTATGTGAACGGACAAAAAGCAACCGTCGTGGGCGGTGACAGAATCGAAAGCGCAATTGTCAAATTTGTGCCCACCACATCGGGACTTTGCAAGTTTGCAATAGACAGAGTAGACTATGTTATAAACGGCATAGAAGTTAATCAAACAATTGATTCAAGCGTGGAAGTCGAGTATCCGATTTATAGAGATATCAACATTACATACACGCCTATCACAATAAGCAAATACGAAAACACGGGCGACGGCGTATATCTTAGTTTTGACAACGAGGACGGCTACACCGTATTCAAAGTCAACGAAAGTGACGATTTTGTGATCGTGGATAGCGGTAGAATATTCACAAAAGATATTTCAATCACCAGCATCGAATACGGCTATGCCGACTATGGCCACACCACGCAGAGCTGTGATTTCAAAAATGACTATTGGAGCATTCGCAACGTCACTGCGCTCAAACGCATATATACCGTTGAAGATTTCTTTGCAATGACAGACGGATATTATCTGTTGATGAACGATTTGGATTTGAGAAGTGTACAAACCAAAGCGCAAATCAAACTCACGGGTATATTTGACGCAAACGGACATACAATCCGCGGTCTCAGCAACGTTGTGGATACTTCAAAATATGAATATTTTGATTTGTTCCAAGGCGGCTCGATTTACGACGCGACTTTCAAAGAATTGTACGTCAGTGTAAACCATACAAGCAACGGTAACAGCCTGTACGTTCGTCCGCTTGGCAATGCAAAACTTTACAATTGCACGGTGAAGGGCGACGTTGTGCTGTCCTATTTTGTCAATTATGGGGATTTGAATATTGCGGACGATTCTACAACGTATTCTCTCAACGTCACGATTGGCACAACGATGTCAACTCAAAAACACACGGCAACAAAAACGCTTGCAAAAGATACGCATATTGTCGAGCGCGATGATGTGTTCTATTTCGACTGTGAAGTCGGCAAAGCGTTTTTGTCGTATGCCAACAGAAACACGGCAGACTACACCGTTGAGGACGGCACTTTCTTTGTGCGCAGTTGTGCATTTGCCGACAGTGAAACGCTCAGGAACATCACTATGCCCGAAAGTGTACAGTGTACAGGCGATTACCATGCAGGAGATTACTCTGTTTTTGAAAATTGCATTATAGAGAATGCTGTGATTCCTATTCGTTTGCTTGAACAATTGAATGATGAACAGCGCAAACAGCTTGTGACACTTTCCTTGTTTGGTAATGGCGTGACGAGCATCGGACATTCAGCCTTCTATGGTTGCAAAGGGCTCACGAGTATAACAATTCCAGATAGCGTGACGAGCATCGGCGAGTATGCCTTCTATGAGTGCACGGGGCTTACGAGTGCAACAATCGGTAACAGCGTGACGAGCATCGGCAGAATGGCCTTCTATGGTTGCACCGGGCTTACGAACATAACAATCCCCGACAGTGTGACGAGCATCGACGATTATGCCTTCAGCGGTTGCAGCAGTTTGACGAGCATAACAATCCCCGACAGCGTGACGAGCATCGGGAATTCAGCCTTCGAAGGTTGCACAAGTCTTACGAGCGTGACAATCGGAAATAGCGTGACGAACATAGGCGATCGTGCCTTCAGCGGTTGTAGCGGTTTGACGAGCGTGACAATCCCCGACAGCGTGACGAGCATCGGAAATGCAGCCTTCTATAATTGCACCGGGCTTACGAGCGTGACAATCGGTAACAGTGTGACGAGCATCGGCAATTATGCCTTCGATGGTTGCACGGGACTTACGAGTGTAACAATCGGTAAAAGCGTGACGAGCATCGGCGAGGGTGCCTTCCGTGGTTGCACTGGGCTTACAAGCGTGACAATTGGAAACAGCGTGACGAGCATCGACGATTATGCCTTCAGCGGTTGTAGCGGTTTGACGAGCATAACAATCCCCGACAGTGTGACGAGCATCGGCGATTTTGCATTTGGGAATTGCACCGGGCTAACAAGCATTGCTTTTAACGGAACGATAGCGCAATGGAGTGCAATTTCAAAAGGCTATCATTGGAAAAACAACGTACCGGCGACGGAAGTTGTGTGCAAGGACGGGAAGGTTTCGATTTAATAACGACAAAATAAACCCATAAAACATACCCCTCTGCGACTCGCGGAGGGGTTATTTTAATAAGGTAACCGCAACGTGCCAAAGGCACACATCGTAACGCCCGAGTTACATCTTGTCGGGGGCGGCGATGCCCAGAAGCGTCAAGCCCGTTTTGATGACTTGTTTCGTCGCTTTTGTGAGCAGGAGCATTGCGTTTCTTTGCGGTTCTGCCGCGTCGATAATGCGGTGCTCGAAGTAGAACTTGTTGTATGCCTGACATACCGCCATCACCGCGCGCGAGATATAGCACGGCTCGTACTTTTCGGCGGCGTCTTTGACTGCGTCGGGGAATGCCGCGATCGCTTTCACGACGGCGTTCGCTTCCGCATTGTCAAGGGCGGAGTAATCGACGTCCTTTGTAATTTCCGCACGGCTTAAAACGCTTGTGCAGCGCGCGTGAGTATATTGTACGTACGGTCCCGTTTCGCCCTCGAACGACAGCACGCGGTCGTAGCTGAAAACGACGTCTTTTATGCGGTTGTTGTAAAGGGCGGAGAACACCACCGCGCCGACGCCGATATCTTCGGCAACCGCCGCTTTGTCGTCAAGACCTTTCGATTTTTCGTCCAGAATTGCGCGGGCTTTTTCCACGGTTTTGTTGAGGACGTCTTCCAAGAACACGACCTTTCCTTCGCGGGTGCTCATTGCGCCGTCTTCCATCGAAACCATACCGAAAGCGACGTGCTCCAAATCCTTGTACCAGTCGTAACCCATAAGTTCAACGACCTTAAACCACTGCTTAAAGTGCAGATTCTGCTGATAAGCCACAACGTACAGGCATTTATAAAAGTCGTAAGTTTTCTTGCGATAAAACGCCGCGGCAAGGTCGCGCGTGGCGTAAAGCGTCGCGCCGTCCGCCTTTAAGATCAAGCACGGCGGCATATTGTATGCGGACAAATCCACAACCTTTGCGCCCTCGCTGTCTTTGAGCAATCCTTTTGCGTTAAGTTCGTCGATGACGGGCTGCATTTTGTCGTTGTAAAAACTTTCGCCGGCGTAACTGTCGAAGGTGACTTTCAGACGTTTGTACGTCCTGTTTACTTCCTTCATCGTGATGTCTTTGAACCAGTTGAACAGGGCAAGCGCGTCTTTGTCGCCGTCCTCGATAAGTTTGAAGTAATGTCTTGCCTCATCGTTCAGCGAGTCGTCCTTTTCGGCTTCTTTGTGGAAGCGGACGTAAATATCGAGAAGGGCGCGGATACCGCGTTTTTCGATGTCGTCTTTGTCGCCCCAGCGTTTGTATGCGACGATAAGTTTGCCGAATTGCGTGCCCCAGTCGCCAAGGTGATTTATGCCGACCGCGCGATAGCCCAAGAAGTTGAACGTGCGATAAAGCGCCGCGCCGATGACCGTCGTCATAAGATGGCCGATATGGAAAGGCTTTGCGATGTTTATGGAAGAATAGTCGATGCAGACGGTTTTACCTGCGCCGACGTCGGACGCGCCGTACTTGTCGCCTTCCGCGGCGACTTTGTCCAGAATTATTTTGTTGTACGCGCTTTTGTTAAGGTAAAAGTTGAGATATCCGTTTTTCGCCTCGACCTTATCGACAAATTTCGCAAGCGACGCAAGATAAAAGAAAGCGTCGGCGCGTTTCTTCGGCTCGGACTGACTGACGTCGTCAAAAAGTTTTTCAAAAGGCTTTCCGAGTGAGGAAAACTCCGCGCGGAAATCGTCCTTTTCGTTTTCGGGCAAAAGATCGAGCAAAGAAGATTTGCTTTTTACCGACTCTCGCACGGCGGAAATCCTTTCGTGAATGCGGTTTATGCGTTTGAGTTTTGCGACGATATCGCTTGCAAGGTCTTCGGCGATTTTGTCGGGGGCTTTCCTTAACACCCTTGCGAAACGGAAGCACGGCAAGGAATAATCGCCGTTGCCGCTTTCTTTGGGCACCGCAATAAGGGATTCGACGTCCTGCCGGTCGACGCCGTCGATGTTGATAAGTTGCGAAATCTCGTGTTTGTAATCCATAAGTTGCCTTTTTATTTGCTTTTATGCTTAAATAGTTTAAATTATTTTATCATAGCAATTATATTTTGTAAACCAAAGTGCCGCCTTTCTCTTTACTACAAAATAAAAATGTTGTATTATATTTTCGACAAAAACAAGAGGTGTGATATGAAATTAGGCGTAGTCGGGCTCCCCAACGTCGGGAAAAGCACGTTGTTCAACGCAATTACAAACGCAGGCGCGATGAGCGCGAATTATCCTTTTTGCACGATAGAGCCGAACGTGGGCGTCGTCGCGGTGCCGGACGAAAGGCTTGAAAAACTCGCGGCGCTTTACAACAGCAAGAAAATCACCCCCGCAACCGTGGAATTCGTGGATATCGCGGGGCTTGTCAAGGGCGCGTCGAAAGGCGAAGGGCTTGGCAATAAATTCCTGTCGCACATCAGGGAAGTGGACGCGATCGTGCACGTCGTAAGGTGCTTCGACGATGAAAACGTAACGCACGTTTCAGGTAAGGTCGATCCCGTCGACGATATCGAAACCATAAACTTGGAACTTATTTTCGCCGATATGGAAACGGTGGAACGCCGCATCGCAAAAGCGCAATCTATGGCAAAGGGCGGCGACAAAAAGTTTATCGAAGAGGCAAATCTTTTAACCCGCATTTATAAATGGCTCGAAAGCGGCAAACCCGTAAGGACGATGGAACTGTCCGACGACGAAAAGGAACTTGTGAAATCCTTCTTCCTGCTCACCGACAAACCCGTCATTTACTGCGCGAACGTGTCCGAAGACCAGACCGGCGGAAACGAATATACGAAAGCCGTCGAAGAATACGCAAAGGCGGAAGGCAGCGAAGTCGTCGTGATTTCCGCAAAAATCGAGGAAGAACTTGCAGGCCTTTCCGACGACGAAAGAAAAGCCTTCCTTGACGATTTGGGAATCGAAGAAGGCGCGCTTCCGAAACTTATCACGGCGTGCTATAAACTCCTTGGTCTTATCAGTTATCTGACCGCCGGCGAAAAGGAAGTCAGGGCGTGGACGATCGAGCGCGGAACGAAAGCGCCGCAAGCGGCAGGGAAAATCCATTCCGACTTTGAAAAGGGGTTTATCCGTGCGGAAATAGTAGATTATCCTACGCTTTTGGAACTTGGCAGTTTCAACGCCGCCAAAGAAAAAGGCAAGGTGAGGAGCGAAGGAAAGGACTACGTAATGCAGCCCGACGACGTGGTTTTGTTCCGCTTCAACGTATAATTTTTTCAAAATCCGAAACAATGAAAATCAAGACGCTCCCGAAAGAACGGGGGCGTTTGGTTTTGAAAATGAAAAATCCGTTCGATTTTTGTTTACTTATTATATTTACTTTGTTATAATCTTTTATATATTTTTTCAAACGAGGTATTTCCTATATGAACATGCTCGAAGTCGAAGCAAAATGGAATAAAAAATGGGAAGAGGAAAAAACCTATAAGTTCGATCCGTCGAGAATCGACAAGAAGTATTACGTCCTTGAAATGTTTTCGTATCCGTCGGGCGCAAAGTTGCACGTCGGACACTGGTTCAACTACGGACCGTCGGACAGTTTCGCGCGCTTTAAGCGTATGCAGGGCTACGAAGTGTTCCAGCCGATGGGATTCGACGCGTTCGGTCTGCCTGCCGAAAACTACGCGATAAAAACGGGTATTCATCCCAAAGACAGCACCCTGAAAAACATCGCGACGATGGAAAAACAGCTTAAAAACATCGGCGCGACATACGATTGGGATTACGAGGTCGTCACGTGCGATCCGAAGTATTATAAATGGACGCAATGGCTGTTTTTGCAAATGTATAAACACGATTTGGCATACAGAAAGGAAGCGCCGGTCAACTGGTGTCCGTCCTGCCAGACCGTTCTTGCGAACGAGCAGGTCGTCGACGGTTGCTGCGAAAGATGCGGCACGACGGTTGTCCGTAAAAATCTGACGCAATGGTTCTTCCGCATCACGAAATACGCCGAAGAACTTTTGAACGACATCGACAAACTCGACTGGCCCGAAAAAACCAAACTTATGCAAAAGCACTGGATTGGTAAATCCACGGGCGGCGAAATCGAGTTCCAAGTGAAAGACAAGGACGTCAGTTTCCGCGTGTTCACGACGCGCGCCGACACGATTTTCGGTATCACGTACGTCGTTCTCGCGCCCGAAAGCCCGCTGGTCGATAAGGTTGTCACCAAAGAAAACAAACAGATTGTCGAAGACTATAAATTGCAATGCAGCAAAATTAACGAGATCGAGCGTCTTTCGTCCTCGCGCGAAAAGACGGGCGTGTTCACGGGAAGTTACGCCATCAACCCGATAAACGGCAGGGAAGTCCCCATTCTCGTTGCCGACTACGTTCTTGCAAGCTACGGCACGGGCGCGGTTATGGGCGTTGCGGCGCACGACGACCGCGACTACGTTTTCGCGAAAAAGCACGGCTTGCCCATCGAAAGAGTAATAAGGAGCAAGGACGGCTCGCCCGACGATCTGCCTTATACCGACTACGGCATAATGTGCAACAGCGGCGAATTTGACGGTATGACCACCGAAGAAGGACGCGTCGCCGTCATCAAAAAACTTGAAAAAGAAGGGAAAGGGGAACTCAAAACCAACTATCGTCTGCGCGACTGGCTTATCTCGCGTCAGCGTTATTGGGGCGCGCCCATTCCCGTTATCCATTGTCCGCATTGCGGCGCGGTGCCCGTCCCCGAAAAGGATTTGCCCGTGGAACTTCCTTACAACGTCAACTTCACGCCCGACGGCGAAAGCCCGCTGAAAAAGTGCGACGAATTTATGAACGTGAAATGCCCCGTTTGCGGCGCGGACGCAAAGCGCGATCCCGACACGCTCGACACCTTCGTATGCAGCAGCTGGTATTATCTGAGATACGTCGATCCGAAAAACGACAAGGAAGCGTTCAACCGCGAAAAAGTCGACAAAATGCTTCCCGTCGATAAATACATCGGCGGCGCGGAGCACGCGTGTATGCATCTATTGTACGCAAGATTTTTCACAAAAGCGTTGCGCGACATGGGATATCTCGACTTTGACGAACCGTTCAAGTCGCTTGTGCATCAGGGCACGATTTTAGGGCCCGACGGACAAAAAATGAGCAAGTCCCGCGGCAACGTAATTTCGCCCGACACTCTCATCGAAAAGTACGGCAGCGACGCTTTCCGACTTTACCTTATGTTCGGTTTTTCCTATGTCGAAGGCGGACCGTGGAACGACAAGGGGCTTGAAAGCATCCAGCGTTTCATGGACAGGGTTGAAAGGCTCGTGTGCCACAGCCGCACGTTCTCGTACAACAATAATCCTTTGACCGCTGCCGAAAAGAATATCGAATACGTCAGAAACAACACGATAAAATGCGTCACCGCCGACACCGAAAACTTTGCGTTCAACACGGCGATCGCGCGTATTATGGAATTCACGAACGCGCTTACCGATTACGAAAACAAAGTGTCCGACAAAAACGCCGTCTTTAAGGAGTGCGTCGAAGACCTTGTGAAAGTGCTTGCGCCGTTCGCGCCGCATTTCACGGAAGAACTTTGGGAAATCCTCGGCAACAAATCCACGATTTTCAACACCGAATTCCCGAAAGTCAACGAAAAAGCCCTTATCAAGGACGAACTCGAACTCGCGGTGCAGATCAACAGCCGCGTGAAAGCGAAAATCGTCGTACCGTCCGGCGCGGACAAAGACGAAATCCAAAAAATCGCGATGGATTCCGATGAGGTCAAAGCCCTTCTCGACGGCGTGACCGTGAAAAAAGTTATCGTAATTCCCCATCGCCTTATCAACTTCGTAATATAGGAGAAAGATATGATTGACATTAACCTGATTCGCAGCAATCCCGACGCGGTGAAAGCGTCTTTGAAAAAGAAAGAATGTGACGTCGACTTTTCGGAACTTCTCTCGTGGGACGCCGAAAGACGCGCGCTTATTTCCGACGTCGAAAGTCTGAAAGCAAGAAAAAACAAGGTGTCGGCGGACATTCCTCGATTGAAAAAAGAGGGCAAACCCGTTGACGCAATCTTTGACGAAATGAGAAAAATCGGCGAAGAAATCTCCGAAGACGATAAGAAAATCGACGATTTGCAGGAGAAAATCTTCAATTTCGTCGCGTGTCTTCCCAACCTTCCCGACGACGACCTCGTTGCGGGCGGCAAGGAAAACAACGCCGTACAAAAAGTCATCGGCAAAATGCCCGAATTCGACTTTGAGCCCAAAAACCACGTCGACCTTTGCACAAGCCTGAATCTCATCGACTACGAACGCGGCGTGAAACTGTCGGGCGGCGGATTCTGGATGTACCGCGGCGTCGGCGCACGGCTGGAATGGGCGCTTTTGAATTTCTTTATTTCGGAGCACCTGAAAGACGGTTACGAATTTATTCTTCCGCCGTTGCAACTCGGCTATAACTGCGGATTCGGCGCGGGACAATTCCCCAAGTTTTCGGACGAAGTGTATTGGCTCGACGTCGACGAAGACCGAAAGAAAAACCGCTTTATGCTGCCGACTGCGGAAACCGCTCTCGTGAATATTTACTCGGGCGAAATCATCGACGAAAGCAAACTCCCGATGAAAATGTTCGCATACACCCCGTGTTTCAGAAAGGAAGCGGGAAGTTATCGAAGCGAAGAACGCGGCATGATCCGCGGACATCAGTTCAACAAGGTCGAAATGGTGCAATATACCCACCCCGACCACAGCGACGAAGCCTTTGAAGAACTTGTGAACAAGGCAAGCGGACTCGTTGAAAAGCTGGGGCTTTATCACCGCATATCGAAACTTGCCGCGGGCGACTGCTCGGCGTCGATGGCGCGCACGACCGATATCGAGGTCTGGATTCCGTCGATGGGCATTTTCAAGGAAGTTTCAAGCGTTTCGAACGCGCGCGACTATCAGGCAAGAAGAAACAACACCCGTTTCCGCGACGCCGCAACCGGCAAAACCCGTTTCGTGCATACGTTGAACGGCAGCGGACTTGCGACAAGTCGCATCCTTCCCGCGCTTGTGGAACAATATCAGAACGCCGACGGCTCGGTCACGGTGCCCGAAGTTTTAAGGCCGTTTTTGGGCGGACTTGAAGTAATCAAATAATAAAAAACAAACAAAAACGCATTGAAAAACCGCCGTACAACGGCGGTTTTTTTGCGTCCGAAAAAAACGTTACAAATCGTATTTTTCAAAACTATTCGCGCCTTTTTTATACGAAAGCGCGGTGAGTCCTGCGCCAAAAATAATCCCAATAAACAAAATTATGAGTTTTGCC
>ERZ1031347.312-NODE-312-length-23794-cov-7.957749_pt1 | contig 23794 bp, 19 predicted proteins | sample MGYA00517106_ERZ1031347 | MGnify/ENA primary metagenome ERZ1031347 (study PRJEB33719, sample SAMN04261392) | wastewater metagenome | biome: periurban shantytown; feature: human; material: feces | host: Homo sapiens | place: Peru: Lima | collected 2012-07-19 ...
GAACTTCTCCGACGTCTACCCGGACAAGTTCACCAACGTGACCAACGGCGTGACTCCGCGTCGCTTCGTCAAGCTCGCCAACCCGCGCCTGTCCGACCTCATCACCGAGGGCCTCGGCACCGACAAGTGGCTCTCCGACCTGGAGATGCTCAAGGGCCTCGAGCCGCTGGCCAAGGACGATGAATTCGTCAAGAAGTTCGCCGCCGTCAAGAAGGCCAACAAGGTCGACTTCGCCGCCTACGCCAAGCGCGAGTACGGCTTCGAGCTCGACCCGAACACCATGTTCAACACCATGGTTAAGCGCCTGCACGAGTACAAGCGCCAGTCCCTGAAGATCCTGTCCGTCATCTCCACCTACGCCGACATCAAGTCCGGCAAGGTCAAGGCCGAGGACGTCACCCCGCGCACCGTGTTCTTCGGTGCCAAGGCCGCCCCGGGCTACTACCTGGCCAAGATGACCATCCAGCTCATCAACAACGTCTCCCGCGTGGTCAACAACGATCCGGACGTCAAGGGCAAGCTGGCCGTGTACTTCCCGTGGAACTACAATGTGCGCCTCGCCCAGCACCTGATTCCCGCCACCGACCTCGACGAGCAGATCTCGCAGGCCGGCAAGGAGGCCTCGGGTACCGGCAACATGAAGTTCGCCCTCAACGGCGCGATGACCGTCGGTACGCTCGATGGCGCGAACGTCGAGATCCGTGAGCGCGTCGGCGCCGAGAACTTCTTCCTGTTCGGCATGACCGTCGACGAGGTCGAGAAGAAGTACGCCGAGGGCTACAATCCCGCCTCCTACTACGAGGCCGACCCGCGCCTGAAGCACACCATCGATATGGTGGCCGACGGCACCTTCTCCAACGGCGACCGCAACGCCTACTCCCCGCTCGTGGCCGACTGGCTGACCAAGGACTGGTTCATGACCTTGGCCGACTTCTCCGCCTACATGGACATCCAGTCCGAGATCGAGGCCCTCTACGCTGATGAGCTCGAATGGAACCGCAAGGCCCTGCTCAACGTGGCCAACTCCGGCTACTTCAGCTCCGACCGCTCCATGGAAGACTATTTGGAACGTATCTGGCACACTGCTCCTCTGGCTGACTGAGTGAGCGAGTTGCTAGCGTGCGGTTTTCACGAAATCAGCCTTGACTTCGTGAAAACCGTACGCTGAGTTGGAGTAAGCGTGCGGTTTTCACGAAATGAACCTTGATTTCGTGAAGAACGTACGCTGAGCGCGACTCAGTGTACGGTTTTCACGAAGTAGGGCTTTATTTCGCGGAAACCGTACGCTGACTGAGCTACCTCTAGCCCCCTCTGATGAGGGGGATGTCAGCGAAGCTGACTGGGGGAGAGACTTCTCCCAGACGCCCAAGACATACAAGAAAGCCCCGCAATGATATATCGATCGACGATATATCATTGCGGGGCTTTCTTGTGTTGAAAGAAGAGAGGGGGTATCAGGCCTCGGCCGGAGCTTCGGCTGCGGGCTTGTCCTCATCCTCGGCCTTATTCAGACCTAGGTCGACCGGCGAGGAGCTGTTCTCCCACGGCTCCTCCCACGGATCGTAATCCGGGTTCTGCTGCTTGTAGATGTACAGGCCAACAAGCGCGGCGAGCAATCCGCCGAACAGCAGCGCGAAGAACTTCCAACCGTTAGAAGACTTGTTCTCCATGACGGCTCCTTTCCCTAGGGATCGTCTGGTCGGTATGCCCATTCAGACCGACTCTGCTCCCTATTCTAGGCCGCTGTTTGTGACGATTGGGTGGAATGACATTCGTGGGCGATTCATCCGCGCCCGTCTGCCCTTGGCCGGCTCGGCATCTTCGCGGCGCGTGGAACGCATCCGAGACCTTCGATACAGTGGGCTGCATGCATATTCCTACACAACGGGAGATTCGATACCAGTGGGAGCGCGGTGGTCCGGTGATGACCTGGGCGCTGATTGTTGCGTGCGTGGCAGTGTGGCTACTGGAGGTATTGTTGGGATTTATTGCCCCGGGCCTGAGGGCTTGGTTGATGTACCTCGGCATGGCGGCTCCGGTCAGACTGGTGGCTGAGCCGTGGACGCTCATCACCTCGATGTTCCTGCATGCGCCGAACTCGCTATTGCATATCCTGTTCAACATGATTGCTCTGTATTCCGTGGGCCCAGTGCTGGAACGAATGATCGGCCACTGGCGGTTCTTGGGACTGTATGTGATTTCCGGCCTTGGCGGCTCCCTGGGACTTATGGTGTGGGCTGCGGTGGCTCCGGGAGGCATCGGCTGGCAGATGGCAGCCTATGGGGCTTCTGGAGCCTTATTTGGCCTGTTTGCATCATTGCTGGTGGTATATCGCCGTATCGGCGCCGATATCCGCTCCATGTTGATCTGGATGGCGGTGAACTTCGCCTTGCCGTTCGTGGTCGGTGGCGTGGCGTGGCAGGCGCATGTCGGCGGCTTTGTAGTGGGTGGAATACTCACATGGCTGCTGGTGGGTGGTGTGCCGGCGTGGCGCGGTAAAAGCCTGAAATGGCGCATGCAGGTGTACGGCTGGGCCATGGTGGTGCTGGTCATTGCGTTGATTCTGTTGTGCAATATGGCCAATCCTTACGGGTGGATGAGTTTCGGCTCCCTGCACTGATATGGCTTGATATGGCTTGATATGGCTTGATATGGCTTGATATGGCTGTAAAAAAAACGATTGATGCCGGGTATTGCGGAACATGCAGTGCCCGGCATCAATGTATGTGCGGAAAGCGACGATGTGGATATTAGCGATGTGGATATCGTCGTTCGGCGAGTGGGTGTGTGCCGTATGAAGATATCCACAGTAATGAGATGCGCGCAATGACGAGTTATCCACGATAATGAGTTATCCACAATGGTGACTTGTGCACAAGTGTGTAGAAAAGTGCATAAGACTGTGGATAACTTATGTGGATAAGTTAGGAATGCCGCGGTATTATTGGGTTTGTTGCAGTGGATAACTCGGGTGTATAACTGTTCCCTCGCTGTGGCGATGTATGCCAAGCCAAAGTTATGCACGAGATATACACCGAGAAACGCCGCTTATCCACCACTTATCCACATGGTTTTCCACATTCGGTGGAAAACTACATGGGTGTAATTCATCCACAGGCTGTGGATAACGTAGTGGATAAGTCGTGGATAAGTGGTGGATAGCTGTGGATGAACAGGCTAAGGCACGAAAAAGGCCGACCTCCGCATACGGGAGGTCGGCCTTTCTCATAAGAATTAAGGACAACCTAACGATAGAAAAAAACAATCTACCGATAGATAAGCGCAACGAGCCGGAACTCAGCGCCATCCCATCGTCATCAGGAATCCGATCATGATCAGGGCGAAGCCGATGCCGAGGTTCCACGCACCGATGTTCGGAATCGGCCAGGAACCGGACGGGGAGAGGTAGTACACCACGCACCAAATCAGGCCGATGATCATAAACGCGCAGAACAGCGGCACGAACCAACGCGGGTTCGACTTGGTGCCCTTAATGGTTTCTTCAACGCGCTTGGTGTTCTCCGCCTGGCGGTTCATCATACGCTGCATCTGCGGGGTCAGCGTGGCCTTATCGGCAGTGGCGTTGAGCACGGCCTGCACCTGCTCCATATTCACGCCGTAAGCCGCGCCTTCCTCGGCAGAAGCGTTCTCTGCGTTCTGCTCGGTGTCTTTGCTGGCGGTCTCGTCAGCAACGGTGCTGGATGAGGTCTCGCTCTGCCAGTCCTTCTGGTTGTTCGAGTCGGTTTCGTGCAGCTCTTCGTCAGCCATCAGCATAGTCTCCATTCAATAGGCTAAAAGTCATAATAGTGGCTACACTCGAAAGCGGCGACCAGAGTCGGCAAGAAGACAGGAAATTCATGGCCAGACATGTAGGTAAGCACGGTGCACGGCACTCCCTATGGGGTGGTGTCGCGGTATTCGTCGTCATTGCCTTGACCGGTTTTCTGCTGAGCACCAACGTGAGGGTCAATCGTACGGTTGCCGCCACCAACGATACGGCCGATCTGGTGGAGCAAGGCGTGGACGAGGCCAACCAGCTGCAGCAGGACGTCAGCGATCTGACCAAACAGGTCGCCAATCTTACGGACGCGCTCAAGGCCGATGGCACCGATGGCACCGACAGCACACAGAACCAAGGCAAGGACTCCAGCAATGTGGATTCCAGCCTGATGCTGCCCGCGCTCAGCGGCAGCGGCGTAACGGTAACGCTGGATGATTCTCCGTTGTGGGAGAACGCAGTCAACAACAACGGCACGACCGCCAATATCAACGATTACGTGATCCACCAGCAGGACGTCGAATCGGTGGTGAATGCCTTGTGGGCCGGCGGTGCCGATGCGCTGATGATTATGGATCAGCGGGTGCTGTTCAATTCGGCGGTCATCTGTTCCGGCAACGTGCTGTCGTTGCACGGTAAGAAATACTCGCCGCCGTTCACCATTTCCGCGATTGGTGACTCTCAAAGACTTCGCGCAGCGTTGAACGACTCCGAAGCCATTACCATTCTTAAGCAATATGTGACCGCGTTTGGCATTGGCTACAAGGTGGAGAATGCCGAGGACCTTCAGTTCCCCGCTACCGCCGCCTTGCTGCAGCAGTTGAAATATGCCACGGTCGATACGTCAAAGACCACAGATGAGGAGCAGACTCAGCAATGAGACACGGCAGGCACAACAGCGGCGTACCGGCGCCCATTGATCTCGCGTCCGTGTCGGACGTACAGCCCTTCCCCGAGGACGATGCCGCACGAATGGCGGCAGACCCGGCCAACGCCAGTAGGGCAAGGTCCCGTCGTGCCGCAGTACGCGGCGCGTCTTCGCCCCAGCGGAGCCCGGTCTGGCAGGCACTCGGCATCTGCGCCGAACTGCTGATTACCGCTGCCGTGATTTGCGCCCTGTACATCGTCTGGCAGATGTGGTGGACCGGTGTCGAGGCGGAGCGAGCCCAGAACGAAACCACCCAGTCCGTCGACTGGAGCGACCCCAGCAACAACGGGGGAACGGTCACCATCGCCAAAGCCCAGGAGGGCGATGCGCCGGTACAGCCGAAAGACGCGAAATATGGCGACTTGATTGCGCAGATCTACATTCCGCGCTTCGGCTCCCAATGGCACCGCAACATCGTGGAAGGCACCACGCTCGAGCAGCTCAATCGCCACGGTCTGGGCCATTACGACACCACCCAGATGCCGGGGCAGGTCGGCAACTTCGCCGTCGCCGGCCACCGCAACGGCTACGGGCAGCCGTTGGGCGATGTGGACAAGTTGCAGGAAGGCGATCCCATCATCGTTCGTACCAAGGATTACTGGTACGTCTACCACTACACCCGGTACGAGATTGTGCTGCCCACGGACGTGCATGTGATCGCCCCCAATCCGGAAGACTCCACTGCCAATCCCACCAAACGCATGATCACACTGACCACCTGTGAGCCGAAATACTCCACCCCCACCCATCGATGGATCAGCTATGGTGAGTTGGCGTACTGGGCCAAAGTGTCCGACGGTGTGCCCAAAGAGCTGGCTACTACTGATTCGTCCGGTGCAGTGATGTTCTCCACCACCGAAACCCCCTCGATCGCTTCCCGCATTGGCTCGCTGGACAAGGTGGTATTCGGCGCGCTGGTAGTGTGGCTGGTTCTGTTCATTGCCGCTGCGGTGGCATGGCGCTGGCCGGTGCTGCGCGAGATTCGCGCGGGTGAGCGTCGCCGTCCGGATGCCAGCATCTATGGCGGACTGTTGCGTCTGCAGCCCGGCGTGGCACCGATTCGATGGTTGCTGCTGGCTCTGCTGCTGTTCGCAGCCGCCGCGGCGCTGTTCCAGTGGGGATTCCCTTGGGCCGCCGCCAATATCCCATTCCTACAGCAGATGTCGAACTTCGTGGCAGCGAGCTGACGGCATCCTAGTACTATGGCTTGCAGTACACGTCCCTCAAGGAGAGCCCTATGACCGATTCCGCGCATATTTTGGTGGTGGATAACTACGATTCCTTCGTCTACACGATCGTAGGCTATCTGCAAACCCTTGGCGCCACTGTTGATGTGGTGCGTAACGACGCTATCGACCCAGCCGCGCCGGGTGTACTGGACGGTTACGATGGCGTGCTGATTTCTCCCGGCCCTGGTGCTCCGGCCGAATCCGGTGCCAGTGAGGATATGATTCGCCTGTGCGCGGCCAGCGGCGTGCCGATGTTTGGTGTGTGCCTGGGCTTGCAGGCGCTCGCTGAGGTGTACGGCTGCACTGTGGACCATGCGCCCACCATCATGCATGGCAAGACCAGCTTGGTGGAACATATCGATGACGAGATTTTCGAGGGCGTGGCCAACCCCATGACCGCCACCCGCTACCATTCGTTGGCCGTCGAGCCCGATTCGGTGCCGGATACGCTGGTGGTTACCGCGTGGACGCAAGGCGACCACATTATTCAGGGCGTGCGTGTCAAGGGCAAGCCGATGTACGCCGTGCAATTCCATCCCGAATCCGTGATGACCCAGGACGGCTACCGTCTGCTGGCCAACTGGCTTAAGGTCTGCGGCCAAGACAACGCCGTGGCCAAGTCCGCCGGCCTCCAGCCCAAAGTTACGAAGTAGCTTTTCCGCGCGGCGATACTCTCCCCGGAATGTGTCGCTAGAACGAGGCTTGCGTACTGGTTTTGCGACGCTTCCCGGGATTGTTGCGCTGGGATAGCTCTTTATACAGCAAAGGGGAGGGGTGCAGAAGCCCTTCCCCTTTGTGTTGCGTGTATGTGTTGCGCTATTTGCGTTGCATATGCGCAACACATACACGCCCGGCGCTTACTTGCTACTCACCGGTTCACTCACCGGTTCCGCCCCCGTTGCCAGTACCGTTGCCACCGTCTCCGGTACCGGTACCGCCGCCAGTGCTGCCGGCCTTCGTGGTAATGGTGACGGTCGATCCCGCATCTACCTGGCTGCCAGCGCCAGGATTGATGCTGACTACCACAGCGGTGCTGCCGGTTGGACCATTGGCCTGAGCCTTGAGGCCCACGGCCTTGAGCATGAGTTCGGCGGTGACGTAGTCAGTGCCAGCGGTGATATTCGGCACAGCGACCTTCTCCTTGCCCGTGGACACCCAAATGGTGATGAACCCGCCCTGTGCGATGGAAGAGCCCGAATCAGGGCTTACACGGGTAATCAGACCGGCCTCCACCGTATCGGAGCTCTCCTGCTCCACAGTGAAGCTGAACTTGCCCTCATACTGCTGTAGCACGCTGTCCTTCGACTGACCGACCAAATTGCTCGGTACGGTGGTCATGCCGGAAGAAACATATATGGTGATGGTGGTGCCCTTGGGAACCGACTGACCGGCGGCAGGATCGGTTTTCGTCACCATATCCTTGGCGATGTCGGCGCTGTCTTCGGTTTTGACGGCGGCGTTCACCTTGAACCCGGCGCTTTCCAGAATGCTGCGCGCCTCTTCCTGGCTGCGTTCCTTGACATCCGGAACCTGAGTGGACTGCGGGCCTGCGGAGAACCACACCTTCACGGCAGATCCCTTGGCCACCTTGGAGCCGGCGTCCGGGCTCATCTTGGTGCAGGTGCCTTCCGGCTCGGTGGAGTCGGTGTCTTGCTTTTCGGTCATCTTCAAACCCGATGCCTTGAGTTTGAGCTCGATGCTGTCCTTGGATGTGGAAGCGTTGCACACCTCAGGGATGGTGACGGTGTCTTCCGAGGACTTGTTGCCGGAGCCGTTCATGGCGAACACGATGCCCACAATGACAAGCACTGCAACAATCGCTGCGATCACCGAACCGATGATGATCTTCTTGCGCTTCTTGGCCTTGGCCGCCGCCGCACGCTGCTGCGCACGGGACTGCAACGCCGCTGAGTTGGCACCATTGGCCGGTGGAATCTGCTCGAACTGACCGGTCACCGGGTTGAATGCTTGGGTGGGTTGCTGATGCGGTTCCACCGGCGTGGTGGGCAAATCACGTTCGGCTTCCTTGCGGGCCTTCATATTCGACAGGTCCGTCAACGGGTTGAACGCGGCCGCCACCGGCACGCCGCCGTTCATGTAGGTCAGGATGTCGGTCTTGAATTCGGAGGCCGTGGCATAGCGATTCTGGCGGTCCTTGGCCATGGCCTTGGCGCAGATCGAATCCCACATCTTCGGCAGCCCCGGCACCACGGCGGATGGCGGCGTGGCGACTTCGGAAACATGCTGGTAGGCGATGGCCACGGCGGAATCGCCGGTAAACGGCGGGCGGCCGGTGAGCATCTCGTAGAGCACGCAGCCGGCGGAATACAGGTCGGAACGCATGTCGACGGTCTCGCCGCGCGCCTGCTCGGGAGAAAGGTACTGTGCGGTGCCCACCACGCCCTGCGACTGGGTCATGGTGGCTGCGGAATCGTCCAGAGCACGGGCGATGCCGAAGTCCATGACCTTGACCACGCCCTGCTCGGAAATCATGATGTTGCCGGGCTTGATATCGCGGTGGATAATGCCCATGCGATGCGAATAGTCGAGCGCGTTAAGCACGCCCAACATCACCTGTTCGCAGTCGCGCTGGCTGAGTGCGCCGTTGACCTTGATGATGTCGCGCAGGGTCTGGCCCTTGACGTATTCCATGACGATGTATGGCAGACGCTCGGCATCGCCGCTTTCGGAAGAAACCAGTTCTTCTCCCGAATCGTAGATGTTCACGATGTTCGGGTTGTTCATCTGGGCCACGGCGTGTGCTTCGCGGCGGAAACGGGCCAGGAAGATGTCGTCGTTGGCCAGATCGGCGCGCATGATTTTCACGGCCACGGTACGGCCCAGACGGGTGTCAAGAGCCACGTGGACCTCGGCCATGCCGCCACGACCGATGAGCTGGCCAAGCTGGTAGCGTCCGCCGGCCAATGCGGTGGGCATACTGGTGCTCATTGCTTATTCCCTCCCAATCTTGAGGCCGGGGCCTCCAAAACAATGCGTGGCGTGCTGGTCACTCGGCGCGGCAGTCGATTGCCGGACGTGGCCATGGCGGTGTCGGCCATTTCGGTCTGCTGATCCAGCAGACGGCGTTCGATGCGTGCCAGCGTACGGGACACCACCAGCGCGTCTTTCGGGCGATCCAACGGGTCCTTGGCCAGCATCGACATGACAAATTCGCGTAACTGGACGTCCACCGAGTTCGGCAACGGAGGCACGGGATTGTTCACGTGCGCTGCGGCGATATCGACCGGAGTGGTGCCGGTGAACGGACGATGCCCGGCAAGGCCCTCGTACGCCACTACGCCCAGTGAATAGATGTCCGATTGCGGCGTGGCCTGCTGGCCCTGCGCCTGCTCGGGGGAGATGTATTGTGCGGTGCCCACCACCATGCCGTCCTGGGTGATCTGGCCCTGACCCGTGGAGTAGCTCACACCGAAATCGGTGATCTTCACTTCGCCGGTGTCGGAAACCATGATGTTGGCCGGCTTGACGTCACGATGAATCACGCCGTGCGAGTGGGCCACGAACAGGCCTCGCGCGGTCTGAATCAGGATGGGCAGCAGTTCGATGGGATCCATCGCGCCCTTGCTATGGAACAGGTCCGCCAACGATTTCGAGGGGACGTATTCCATAATCAGAAAGCCGATGCCGTCATGCTCGTAGTATTCGAACAACGCAGCGATATTCGGATGCGCCAGATTGGCGGAATTATGGGCTTCGGCACGCAGGCGGCGTAGCTTGGCCTCGGCGTTGGTCACGTCCGAGCGCAGCGCCTTGATGGCCACTTCACGGCCGAGCTGAATATCGTAGCCTTTCCAGACCTCGCCCATACCGCCTTGCGCAAGACGCGAATCAAGACGATATCGGCGGTGAATAAGCTGTCCTTCGATAAGTTTCACTGCTGCAAAGCCTCCTGCATCATCGCGCGCATGATCGGGCCAGCGGCGAGCGAACCGTACACATCTGTGTTATGCACCAACACCGCGACGGCGATTTGCGGATCGTCCGCCGGCGCGAAACCGATCACCCAGCCGTCGATGGCAGAGTTGTCGGTACCGATTTGTGCGGTACCGGTTTTGGCCGCCACCTTGATGCCGTCGATGGCCAGCTGCGGATTGGCCTCGGTCACCACGCTTTCCATCATCGTGGTGAGCTTGTCTGCGGAATCCTCGCTGAATGCGTTGGCCATGGTCTGCGGCTTGGTCTGCGAAAGCACGGTGAGATCGGCGGCGCGCACACGATCGACCAGCGTGGGCTGCATCAGTTTGCCGTTGTTGGCGATTGCCTGCGCGACCATCGCCATCTGCAATGGCGTGGCCGTGGTGTCGCCTTGGCCGATGGACGCCAGCGCAAGCTTGTCGTCGGTCGGATCAGAGGGGAATGTGGACGCGGTGGCCGTCATCGGGGTGCCCGTGGATTCGGTGCCGTCAATGGTGATGGTGCTGCCGAAACCAAGCTTGGTGGCCATGTCCGAAACCTTGCTCGCGCCGAGTTTCACGCCAAGCTGGGCGAACGCGGTATTGGACGACCATGCGACGGCCTCTTGCAGGGAGATCTGCCCGTTTACGCCATCGGCCTGTGCCTCGGCGTTCGGCAACTGTGTGGCGGTTCCCGGCAAGGTATAGCTGGAGCCCGCAGGAATCTTCGTGTCCGTCTGATAATCGCCGGTTTCCAGCGCAGCCGAGGCGACGATGGTCTTGAACGTGGACCCTGGTGGGTACAGCTGCGAGGTGGCGCGGTTGATCAGTGGGCTATTTTGGCCCGCAGAAAGTTCGTTGTAGGCCTGAGACGCGGCTTTGGTGTCATGGGTCGCCAGTTTGTTCGGATCATAACTGGGCGTGCTCACCATGGCGAGGATACGACCGGTGCTGACTTCGATGGCCACCGCCGCACCATCGCGCGTGCTGAGCTGATCGTAGGCAACCTGCTGCAGCTTGGGGTCGATGGAGGTTTCGATGGACGCGCCCTGATCCGTAGCGCCGGTGAGCATGGCCTTGGCCCGCTGCCAGATCAATGAATCGGCCTCGCCGTTGAGCAGCATGCTGCGGGAGGCTTCCAGGCCGCGATCGGCGGTCTGGTTGATGGAGAAGAAGCCGGTGACCGGAGCATACAGCGGACCGTTGGAATAGGTGCGCAGGTATTTGAACGCGTCGTTGACCGGCTCGGATTTGGCCATGACCGTGCCGTCCGAGGCCAGAATGGCACCGCGGTAGGCACCGAGCTGGTGGTACAGCGAACGGGCGTTGCGCGGATCGTTGTTCAGCGCGTTGGCCCGTACCGCCATGATGATGGTGGACGACAGGCCGAGAATCACGAACAGCGCGACCACGGCGGTGAAAAGCTGACGAAGATATTTGTTCATACGCGAGTGCCTCCGTTAACGGGAGGAAGCGGGGGAATCGTGCCGGTAGGCGTGTACGGTTCATCGGCTTCGGCATACGACGGAGTGGTGGTATCCACGATGGGGTCGTCAAACGATTCCGACTCGGACTGCGACGCCGTAGCCGACGCGCTGCGAGGCTGAACGATCGGCTCAGTGGCGCGGGCCCGGGCCTCAAGTTCCTTGTTGCGCAGCACGGCCAAAGCCTCGTACTGGAACGTATCCGAGGTCAGCTCCGGCTCGGGCGCATTGGCCGAGTTCGAGATGATGATGAGCAGGGTCGCGAGAATATAGTTGGCGATCAGACTGGAGCCGCCGGCCGCCATATAGGGCAGGGTCAGACCGGTCAGAGGAATCACCAGCGTGATGCCGCCGACCACGGTGAACACCTGGAAGGCCATGGTGAACACCAGTCCGGAAGCGAGCAGCTTGCCGAAGCCATCCTTGATTTTCATGGCGGTGATAAAGCCGGAGGCAATGATGAGCAGGTAGAGCATCAAAATGGCCAGGACGCCCATCAGACCGAGTTCCTCGCCCAGAGAGGCGTAGATGAAATCGGAGTTCGCAAACGTAACGAGCGAAGGATGGCCTTGGCCGAGACCGGTGCCGAGCATGCCGCCTGATGCCAGGCCGAAAATGCCGGTGACCAGCTGCCAGGAGCCGCCGGGGGTCTTGTTGTATTGCTCGTTGCTGAACGGGTGCAGCCAGGCATCGACTCGCTGACCCACGTGGCTGAACATGCCTGCGGCCAGCACGGCACCCGCGGCGAACGCGATCAGACCGATGATGATCCAGCTTTTACGGCCGGTGGCCGTGTACAGCATGGCCACGAACATGGCGAAGAACATAAGCGAGGTGCCCAGATCATGCTGCATGATGAGCACGCCCATCGAGGCGATCCACACCACGATGATCGGGCCGAGATCCTTGATACGCGGCAGCTGCAGACCGAGCATCTTCTTACCGCCCACGGCCAGCTGGTCGCGATGGTCGAACAGGTAGGCGGCGAAGAAGAACGCAAGGAACAGCTTGGCGAACTCGCCCGGCTGGAACTGGCCCAGTCCCGGAATCCTGATCCAAATGCGCGCGCCGTTCACTTCCTGACCGACAAACGGCAGCATCGGGGCGAGCAGCAGCACCAAGCCCACCACCATCGACACGTAGGAGAAGCGCCGCAGCACGCGGTAGTCCTTCAGGAAGATGATGAGCAGCGCGGAAAGCACGATGGCGATGCACAGCCAGATCAGCTGACGTTGGGCAACCGCCCAACCTTCGCTCTGGTCGATGCGGGCGATCATGGTCACGCCAGTGGCGGTCAGCAGTAGCACGCAAGGCAGAATCGACTGGCTGGCGTACGGCTGGAAGCGCACAATCAGCCCCCACAGCACCAGAAACAGCACTACGACCAATGCCAGCATGCCGGCGTATTGCATAGGGAATTCGCCGGCGGTGCGCTGGAACATCTGGATGAACGCCAACGCACTGATTGCCATGGCAATCAGCAACAAAGAAATCTGACGTAGACGGGTAGCGATCATTGAGAATCTCCCGTGGCCGCGTTGTCGGCCGCTCCGATACCGGATTTATCCGAGGAATCGGATGAGCTTGACGAACCGGACTTGTCTGACGAGGAGCCGGACTGGCTGGACGAATCCTTGGTGCCGTCCTTGGAATCGCTCTGGGAACTGTCTTTGGAACTGTCCGGGGAATTGGACGCCTCGGCCTTCTTGGCGGCGTCGGCTTCCTGCTGCTTGGCCAGTTTGCGCATTTCGGTGCGGATAATACCCACATGCGACTGCGCTTCGTCCAACGAACCGACTGTGATGCCTTGGCTCAGCTGGTCACGCCATGTCTGAGGCAGGTCCGCGGTGGCGATATTGGTGGTCTGCACTTCGTGCGAAAGCTCAAGTCCAAAGAGATTGGTCGGCACGCCACGATAAATGGCTACGGTGCCGTTGCTATCTCCCACGTAGTAGTGCGTCTGGCTCCACGTGTACGCGCCCCAGCCGGCGCCGGCCAATGCCAGCACGGCAAGAATGCAGGTAATAATCACCGCAAGCTTATTGCGGCGCTTCTTGGTGCGCGTGGCCTTCTTCTGCTCGACCTGCTCATCGCGGATGGCTTTGGCCACATCCGGGTCGTTGGGGTCGGCGGACAGGCGCCCATCCGGCTTTTGCACCACCGGAATCTCACCGGTATCGGGATTGGCTCGTTCACCGGTCTCCTCGCGGACGGTGGACGGCTGCACCACGCGTGTGGATGACGGTTTGGCCGTGGTTTGCGTGGTCTCCGCCTCGTGCGCGCTGGCGGGCTGAATCAATGCTGCGGCGCGCTGGGCGGGGGAATCATCCTCACGCAGTGCGGGCGCGGTAGCCACCGGCTCGTTGACGATGTCGGCAATCGGCTCAAGATTACGGCTGGCGGCACCGCCGACCAACGGCGTTTGGTGCGGCAGATCGAACGCATCGGCATCCAACGCCAACGTGGCATCCGCAATAACGGCCGTGACATTATCGGTGCTGCCCGCCCGCAGTGCCATCTGCACCAGACGCTGCGCGCATTCGCCCTGATCGGACAGCGTGGTCATCGTCTCTTCGATGGTGGAATCTTCCAGCACACCGCACAGGCCGTCCGAGCACAGCAGCCAACGGTCGGCGGGGTGGGCTCGGCGAATCGAAATATCCGGGCGCGGGTCAATGTCAAAGTCGCCAAGCACGCGCATCACGACGTTGCGCTGCGGGTGGTTCTTGGCTTCGGACGGGGTGATACGACCGGTGTTGATGAGGTGCTGCACGTAGCTGTGGTCGCACGTGATGCGGCTCAGGCGTCCGTCGCGCAGCAGGTAGGCGCGCGAATCGCCGATATGGGCGATGACCCAGTAGCCGGCCACCAATGCCACTGCGGTAACGGTGGTGCCCATGCCGGCAAGCTTGCGTTCGCGCTTGGCCTTGCCGACGATGGCGTCATGCGCGGCCATAACGGAGGTTCCCATCATGCGGGAGATCGTCTCGACGTTGCCACCGGTGTCATCCTGCTCGATGTGGGCCAGCGACCGGATGGCGATGGAGGATGCCGTATCGCCGCCGGCGTGACCGCCCATGCCGTCGCACATGGCGATGAGATGCTCGCCGGCGAAGGAGGAATCCTGATTGTTCGCGCGCACGGTGCCCACATCGGACACCGTGGTGGAATACAGGAACAGCGGTTGTGAAGCGGCGGATTTTGGCATGCGGCTACCTCAGTTCGAAGGTGGTGGCGCCGATGCGCACAGGAATACGAGCGGGCAGAATGGTGGGGCGGTTGATGCGCTGCTGGTTGACCACGGTGCCATTGGTGGAGTTCAGGTCTTCAATGGCCCACTGCCCGGAGCGCGTGTCACGGTAGACACGGGCATGGTGGGAAGACACGAATTCGTCATCGAGCACCACGGTGTTCGAGGCGGCGCGGCCAAGCGTGATGTCGGCTTCGGCCAGCGGCACGGAGCTGCCGGCAAGCGGACCATCGATGATGACCAACAGGGTAGGCTGCGCCGAGGCGGCGGACGACGCGGAAGCGCTGGGCTGGCGATGCGGGCGCGGCGCAGCTGCCTGCGGCGTTTCGGCCTTGGCCTTATGCGCTTCACGCTCACGGCGACGACGCGCGCGCGAAGGTCGCGGACTGAACGTCTCGATGTCCTTGCGCAGCGAACGTACGGCCAGCCAGATGAATATCCACAGCAGGATCAGGAATCCATACTTGAGCAGGGCGAATGTCAGTTCGGTCATAAGTGGACGACTTTCGGGCGTGTGCTCGACTACTCCTGGGCTTGGGCGGAGGCCCAGTACAGGATGCGGGTACGGCCGATGGTGATGGTGTTGCCGTCGAGCAGCGTGGCGGCGGGCACTTGGTGGCCCTCCACGTACGTGCCGTTGGTCGAACCCAGGTCGCGGGCGATCACGCCGTTATCCGTGATGTCGATTTCCAGGTGCTTGCGGGAGATGCCCGGATCGTCGATGACGATATCGCAACCGGAACCGCGGCCGATTACCGTCTTGTCTTTGGTGAGCAGGTACTGGTTGCCGTTCACCTCGAGCACCGGGCTATCCTCGGTCTGCGCATCGGTGGTGACCGGCACGGCATTGCCCTGCACGGATTCGGAGGTGAGGTTGAAGTTGCCCTTGGACAGGTCAAGGTCTTCCTCGAAGATCACGATCACCGGGCCCACGAAGGCGTAATGCTGGCTCTTCGCGTACTCGGTGAGGTTATCGGCCAGTTCGTTGGCCAGGGTCTCGCTACCCCATGCCTCGATACGGTCGAAGTCAGGAGTACTGAGCTTGAAACGGTATTCATTCGGGGCCACCGTGCGGTCACGGCCCACGGGCATGGCCTCGGCGTCAATCTCGCGCTCCAAGGCGCTGGAAAGATCGACAGGCTGCAGGTCTTTGGAGCCAAACTTGGCGAATACTCCGTTGACTGCACCTTCCACGCTTTTTTCAAAACGGTCGAGAACGCTCATAGTCCTCCCTTTCTAATCTTCACCCATCCTACGCGGTGATGGGAATATGAGACAAAAAACCGGTCTTTCACATGACGATGAGTGCAAAATTTCCAAAAATTCAGGGCGGAAATGGGTGCGGCGCACCACCCGAGGTGCTTTACCGGTGGAGCACCTCGGGTGGGATGCGCGTGTTATCGATCTGTCAGGCCAGCGCGTCGCGCAGGAAATCGCGCTGGAGGGTGAGCAGGTTTTCGGCCACGGTCTCGTCGTTGGTCATATGGGTGATGCCCGTCAACGGCAGGAAGGTGTGCGGGCGACCCGCCGCCATCAGGGCTTGCGAGAGGCGCAGGCTGTGGGCGATGGTGACGTTGTCGTCGGCGAAACCGTGGATCAGCATAAGCGGGCGCTCGAGTTTCGGTGCGTCCTGCACGATGCCGTTTCGGTAGTAGACATCCGGGTCGAGGCCCAGATAGCGCTCGGTGTAGTGCGTGTCGTACAGCGTCCAGTCGGTGGGCGGGGCGCCGGCGCATGCGGCCTTGAACACGTTCGGCGCGTCCAGCACGGCCAGTGCGGACAGGAAGCCGCCGTACGACCAGCCGATCATGCACACCTTGTCGAGGTCCGGCATGGGAATCGCCTCCCGCTGGCGGGAGGTGGCGCGAAGCGCCGGTGGGTGGTTCTCGGCGTCTGCCTGATCGCCCGCAGCCGGCTGTGCCGCACGTGATTCCACATCGGCGTTGAGCCGGGCGACGGCCTCGGGCAGGGCGTTGACGGCCTCGACCTGATCGGCCAGCGTTACGTCCTTCATATCCTCGAAGATCTCGCGGTCCCATGCCGGGCCGCGGCCGGTGGTGCCACGGCCGTCTGCCGTGACCACCAGGAAGCCTTGGTCGGCCCACCACTGGCCCTCCCAGTAGAAGGACTGCGAGGCGATGACCTGCTGGAAGCCGGGCCCGCCGTACGGCTTCATCAGCACCGGCAGCTTCTCGGCGTGCGCGTACGGGCTTTCCGGGCTCGGCGCGATGATCGCCGTGTACAGCTGGTGCTCGCCCAGTCGCGTAAACGTGACGTTCGGTGTAAAGCCGGGTTCGGCCGCCGTGGACGCGATAGTGGCGCTCTGTTCTCCCAGAATATGCCGCATCTGGGCGCGGGCGGAACGCATATCGCGGCCGGAGACCACGATGCCGCGCTCGCCGCGCGAGGCGGTCCACTGGCCGGGATCGGTCGTGACCGGCGTGATCGTGCCGTTGTAATCGATACTCACCACGTCGAAACTGCGGGCGTCGTGGTCGCCGAATACGGACTCGGTGGCGGCCGCATCGGCCCAAGCGTCCGGCACCTCAGGCGCGATTTCGGGCGCGCGCTGCACCACGGCCAGCACATCCTCGTCGGTCACGGCGAGCACCGTGCGCACGTTCCAGCCAGCCGGCGTGAACGGGCGGCCGTCCATTGTCAGACGGTTGGTGTCCGTGGCCATATCGTTGAGCGAGCACACCAGACGACCATCCGGCGTGTAGGCGGGCGTGCCGTGAACCAGGTCGATCCACTGCTCGTTCGCGTGCTCCTCAAGCACACGCGTGGCACCCAGCGCGGCCCCATCCGCCGCGACTGCCACCTCAAGCACCTGATCGCGGGTCTGACGGCGGTTCTGCACCAGCACCAGCGGATCGTGGCCGCGACGCCAGTTCACGGCGGCCACATACTCGTACGCCTCGCGATCCCAATCCACATCGGCGTTGCCGGTGATGCCTGCGTACCGGTCGTTCTCATCGAACGCCAGCGTGATCACGGTCAGATACACGTCGGCATTGCGGGTCAGCGCGCGCGGGTAACGGCGGCCGGCGTCCGGCTTCTCGGGGTCAGCCGGATCGCTGATGTGCCAGGTCGGCTCGTCGGCGGTGTCGAAGGACTCGAACAGCACGTGCTGCGAATCCGGGGCCCACCAGAAGCCGTCGTATCGGTCCATCTCCTCGCCGGCCACGAACTCGGCCAGACCGATTTTCCACGTGTTTTCGGCCGGATTGCCGTCCTCATCCTCCACGCTCACGCCGTAGACGGCGGTGATGCGGTCACCTAGTTCGCCGCCGATATCGACCAGCATCAGGTAGCTGCCCGTGGTGTACAGCACATGTTCGCCATCCGGGGCGATGCGCGGGTTCAGCACCGGCGTGTACATCGCCGGGTCCTCATCGAGCCATTCGCCGGCCAGTTCACGGGTGTGCGGCTCGGGTGCGCCGGTCTCGTCATTCCAATCGATGTCGGTCAGGAACAGGCGGCCGTTGATGGTGAACACGATGCGATTGCCGTCGTCATCTGCGGAGTATCCGACGATGCCGGTGCCGCCTTCGCGCGCACGCTCGCGGCGGGCCTTCTCCTCGGCCGGCACGTCCTCGCTGTCGGCGGTTGCGCCCAGCAGTTCGCGCGGGTCGGCCAGCTTGGTCTCATGGTGTTCGCCGGACTCGTCGAACCAGCTCAGCCACAGTGCGGTCACCAGATCCTCGGGGCCGTCGGAGCGCAGGAACAGGGCCCGCGAGCCGTCGCCCACGGTCTGTGCGGAGCGCGGTGCGCCGCAGCCGAAGCGCAGCGTGCGCGCCCGGAGGCGTGGGAAATGCTTGATTGCGTCATTGACATCATTGGTTTCGCTCATACCTCACAACCTACGCGCCTGTGCGGTCAGTGGCGCGCAGGCTTGCGACGCATTCCCGGGAATGTGTCGTGGTGTGGGTGCGAGGTGTGGGCGTGAGGCTTGTCCTAAGATGGGAGCCATGCAGGTGACGATGATCGACGAAAACAAGTACGCCGAAACGATGACCGACGTGGTGCTGCCCGCGCTCGAACAATGCTGCGAGGAGGGCTGGTTCGATCCGTCCGCCGCCGAACGTTCGGCCGGGATCGAGCCGCTGTCCGGCATTATGGACACCGGCGGCCGCTCGGGCCAGCTGCACTACCTGTGCTACGACTCCGCCAAATTCGACGCGATTCGCGAGCAAGGCGCCACCGCCACCTTCCGCGGGGCCATCGTCATCAGCCACGGCTTCACCGAGTTCGCCGAAAAGTACGACGAGCTCGTCTGGTACTTCCTGCTTGCCGGCTACTCGGTGTGTGTACTCGAGCATCGCGGCCACGGCAAGTCCGCGCGCGACGTGGACAACCGCTGCATGGTGTGGATTGATGACTGGCAGCGCTACGTGGCCGATCTGGCCGGCTTCGCCGAAACCATCGGCCAGCAGTACGCGGCCGGCATGCCGCTGAACCTGTTCTGCCATTCGATGGGCGGCGGCATCGGCGCGGCCGTGTTGGAGCGATACCCCACCCTGTTCGACAAAGCGGTGCTCTCTGCCCCGATGATCGCCCCCGCCACCGGCATGCCGCTGGGCGTGGCCCGTGTGCTGGTCGGCGCGCTGTGCGGACTCGGCTTCGGCAAGAAGCGCGTGTTCGGGCAGTCGGGCTTCACGCCGGAATTCTCGATGGAAGGCAACGAGGGCGCTTCCGAAGCGCGTGAACGCTGGTACTTCAAGCTGCGTTGCGAGAATAGCGAATACCAGACCTACTGCGCGGCGTTCGAATGGGTGCGCCAAGCGTTGAAGCTCAACCGGGCCATACTGAATCCGTCCGCCTGCGCCGAAGTGGAGACGCCGGTGCTGCTCTTCCAGTCCGGACGCGACATCTGGGTACTCAATAAGCCGCAGAATCACTTCGTCCAACTGGTCAAGGACGGCGGCGGCGAGGCGAACATCGTGCGCTTCCCCGAATCGCGCCACGAAATCTTCTCCATGCCCAACAGCACTTACAAGCCCTACCTCGAAAAGATCCTCGGCTTCTACGACGACCCCATGATTGCCTGCGCCGCGTACTGATGTAGCTCTTCACCCATTGTTCACCGTGCGGTCACCTTGTGGCCCGGCCCGCTTTAGATGGCGGGAGAGCCATGGAATTATGGGCATAATGTCTTCTCTCCGCCGCCGCGCCGCCGCGGTTGCGGCCGCGGCATGTGCCGGCGTGCTCGCGTTGACCGGTTGCACGGCGTTCAATAATTCCGATGACGGCACAGCGGACGGCAACGGCACGTCCGCCACCACGCAGACCTTCCAGCCGTCCGGCGGCAAACCGACTGCCACCCTGAGCATTGCCTCCGGCTCCGAAAACAAGGAAGTCGCCGTCGCCATCCAGAAAGCGGCCGACCAATCCAACGTAGCCGTGACGATGCACTACATGGGTTCGCTGGAGATTATGAACGCGCTCAAGGCCGGCGGCCAGGATCACGACGCCGTCTGGCCTGCCTCCTCGATGTGGATTTCGATGGGAGACACCAAGCACATCGTCAAAGACGCGGCCAGCACCTCCACCACGCCGATCGTGTTCGGCATCGCCAAATCCAAGGCCGTCAAACTCGGCTGGGCTGACGACACCGGCGCCACCAAGCCCGTCTCCACCGCGGACATCCTCGCCGCGGTCAGCGACGGCAAACTCACGTTCTCCATGACCTCCGCCACGGTGATCGACAGCGCGCTCAACGTCTACCAGACCGCGCTCAGGAAGCCCAGCTGGACCATTTGGGTGGTCGATTACTCCGGTTCGATGTCTGGAGAGGGCAAGAACGGCGTGGTCAAAGGCCTGAACGCGGCGCTCGACCCGGACCAGGCCAAGAAGTCGTACATCGAGCCCGCCAGCGGCGACGTGAACATTCTCATCCCGTTTGAAACCGAGGCCCACCGCCCGGTCAAGGCCACTGGCACAAGCACCAGCGACCTGCTGCATGAGGCCGATGCCACCGATGCCAGCGGCGGCACCGATATCTATGAAGGCCTGCTGAGCGCGCTCGACGAGCTGCCCAGCGAGTCGGAAGCCTCGCAATACACCACCGCCATCGTGCTCATGACCGACGGCCGCTCCAACTCCGATCATCAGGACGAATTCGAAAGCGCCTATAAGTCGCGCGGCCGTGATCTGCCGATCTTCTCCATCATGTTCGGCGATGCCGATCCCAGCCAGCTGAAGTCTCTCGCCACCCTGAGCAACGCCAAGGTATTCGACGGCCGCTCCGGCGACCTCGCCGCCGTCTTCCGCCAAGTCAAGGGCTTCAACTGATGCTCCAGGTAATCTGTGGATTCGTTGTCGGACTGCTGCTCGCCGGGCTCGGTTTCGGACTGGTCGGCGGCGGAGTGCCCGGCCTGATCGTGGCCGTGGTACTGGCCGCACTTGGGTATATCGCCGCCTCCACGCTCACCGAGCCGGAGCGACGCATCGGCAAAATGCTGGTTTCCGCCTTGTCCAACGGTCAGAAGACCGCCGATACGATCGACGCGGCGAACGCTCAACTCAACTCGATCGCCATGCTCACCAAGCAAGTACGTGACCCAGCCGTCAAAGCCGAAGCCAACGACTTCATCGCCGCTACCAAAGATTGAGTGCAATACGTGACCCGAGACACCTCCGCCTACCCGACGTTGCGCCACTACATCACCGTGTACGGCGAGCAGACCGAGAAACTGTTGCGCTCCTACGTGGACGTGGAAAGTTCCGGCGCACGCGATCAGATAGCCACGGCACGAATCGAAACCATCGAGGCGCTGCAAGTGCTCGAACAGACCGCCGCCGGCGAACTCAGCCGGGCGGTAAGCGCCAAGACGTTGGGCATTACGGCCGACTCCGACGCCATCCAACGGTTGGCCCGCATGGATGGATACGACGACGTCGCACCTTCGCCTGTGCCTTCCTCGGCTGCTGATGAAGGACGGCATGCGCCCAGTCAGACTCCATCTGGTGGCCCGGCTCACCAGTCGGACCAGAAAACGGACGCACAATGAAACTCTCCAAATCAAAAATCATCGGACTGATCGCCCTGCTTGCGGTAGCGGGCGTGGTCTGCGGCACGCTGGTGTGGCGGCAATCGCAACCAGCGCCGGCCGAACCGACCGAACAGGTGAGCATCACCGGCTACCTGGGCGGCGAGAAAATCGGCCTGTTCGATGACGCCAAGTTCAAGGCGCTCGCCGCCAAGCAAGGCATTGCCATCGACTATCGCAAGGCCGGATCGCTGGCCATGATGGATGCGGACCGGAAAGGCATGGATTACCTTTCCCCTCCTCGCGCGCGGCCGTCGAATACGGCAATGCGAAAGGCGTCAAGGCCCCCCCCAAAGCGACATCGTCTTCAACTCACCGATTGTGCTATACACGCACAAGGCCGTGGCGGACGGGCTCGTGAACGGCGGACTTGTGACCAAGGACGATTCTGGCGCGTACCACATGGATATGGCCAAAGCCGTGGACGCGATGGTCGCCAACACAACCTGGGCCGACGTCGGATACACGGCAGGCTACGGGCAGTTCCGCATCGACTCGACCGATCCGGTGAAGTCGAACTCAGGCAACGAATACGCGGCGCTTCTTGCCACGGTGCTCAACGGCGGGCAGCCGGCCATGGTCGATTCGGTGGCGCGCGACGGCAAGACCATCGCCTCCATCTTCGCCAAATCCGGCTGGATGGAGACCTCTTCCGAGGATTCGTTCAACCAGTTCCTGACCTTGGGCGTGGGCTCCAAGCCGATGATGGTGGGCTACGAATCGCAGCTGCTTGATTTGGCCGTGAACCAGCCGGATGCGTTCAAGCAGATCAAGGACGACGTGGTCATCGTCTACCCGACGCCGACCGTGTGGAGCACCCACACGCTGATGGCCTTGGACGAGAAAAGGCGGCACACTGCTGAACCTGTTGAAAACACCGGCGGTGCAGAAGCTGGCGTGGGAGCGCCATGGCTTCCGCGCGGCCAACTTCGCCGGCACCGATTCGATCAGCCGATTCGGCGTGGCCGGCACGCTCGACCAGATCCCGGCCGTATCCGAACTGCCCAACAACGATGCCATGCAACACCTCATCACCACCCTCCAATCCGCGCAAGCCAAACTCGTGGCCGACATCTCCATGTACGACACGATGTACACGCAGAACGCCCAGCAATACCGCGAGCTGAAAATGACCGTACTGGCCGGCAAGAAGGCGCTCGCCGACTTCAACGCCAACCAGCTGCCAGCGCTGGAGGCCGAGGCCGCCGCCAGTGGCGACGCCATGCAGGCGCAAGTGCTGAAGAACTTCAAGTCCAAGCTCGACCGTTTTGCCAAGCGACTCGACGACCTCGACCGCATCAGCGTGGTTACCTTGCAGACCGCGCCGCAGATCAAAATCATCCAGAACGCGGACCAGACCATCGTGGACAAGATCGACACCACCATCTCCACCACGATTCCGGTGTGGAAGAGTCAGATGGTGATCGCGCTGGGCCTGTCCAACCAGCGCAAGGTTCTCGACCTGCAGAACAAGGCCGACGATGTGACCAACAAGCTGCTGGCGCGTAACGCGGCCGCCCTGCACAAGGGTGCAGTGGACGCGGAAAAGGCCAACCAGCGTTCCGTGGTGGAAATCGACACGCTGGAGAAGATCAACGCCGAACTCATCGCCACCCTGAAGGAGACCGTGCAGATCCAGAAGGAAGGCGAGGCCAACCGCGAGGCCGCCCAGGTCAAGATGCGCCAAATCGAGTCCGACCTCAAAAACGCCTTGCTCGAAAACGCCCAGCAGATGTGAGCCGTTCGCGCGCCAGCATGCTCCCGTTGGCGGAGTTTGCGGGAACGTGCAACCATGCTCCCGTTGGCAGAGGTATATGAGTACGCCTACTGGTGTGCGTATATATGCTCCCGCTGGCGGGAGCTGGCAGCCGTAAGACTGGCTGAGGGTGGTCACGGCGCTCGGCTCGGCCGGCTTTACCGGCAGCCATTCCCGCCGCAATTTCTCTGTGGGCATAATCCCGGAATGATTGCCGCGCTCGGGAATTGGATGAAGTGAAGGTTAAAGGTTGAGAGCCCGGGAGGGTTCCGGAACCGGCCACGATAACCGCTGCTAGCCCCGCGATACGGGTTGGCGGCCGGCAGCCAAGCCGATTCTCTCCTAATCAAGGAGTACCGATTATGGCAATGTTTCCGGCTTTGATGAATGACACGATGTTCTC
>ERZ1031347.314-NODE-314-length-23736-cov-32.508382_pt1 | contig 23736 bp, 10 predicted proteins | sample MGYA00517106_ERZ1031347 | MGnify/ENA primary metagenome ERZ1031347 (study PRJEB33719, sample SAMN04261392) | wastewater metagenome | biome: periurban shantytown; feature: human; material: feces | host: Homo sapiens | place: Peru: Lima | collected 2012-07-19 ...
TGAAGGCCGCCACGGGTGAGCCCATCCGCGAGTGCCTCAACTGCAACAAGGGCTGCGTCGATGCGATTCAAAACCGCAAGTACATTTCGTGCGTGCTCAATGCCGAGAACGGCGACGAGGCGACCATCGCTATTAAGCCGGGCGAGGGCGACAAGAAGATCGCCGTGGTGGGCGGCGGTATTGCTGGCCTGGAGGCCGCACGCGTGGCGGCCAAGCGCGGCTACGATGTGACCGTCTACGAGGCGAACGACCATCTGGGCGGCCAGATTGTGCTGGCGGCTGCGCCTCCGCGCAAGGACGAGATCATGCGCTCGGTCGAGTACTACGAGAAGATTCTGCCTGGCCTGGGCGTGAAGGTTGAACTCAACCATGTCGCTACCGCTGAGGACCTCAACGCCGCCGATGCCGCGATTGTGGCTGTGGGCGCGCACGACGTGGTCATCCCCGTTCCGGGTGCCGACTCGGACAAGGTCGTCTCGAGCTGGGACGTGCTGGCCGGCAAGGTGGAGCTTGCGGGCCGCGTCGCCGTCATTGGCGGTGGCCTGGTGGGCACCGAGACTGCCGAGTACCTGCTGCAGCACGGCTGCGAGGTGGCAATCGTCGAGATGCTCGACAAGATTGCCGCGGGCGAGTCCGAGACCATTCTGCCGCTGATTATGAGCGACTTTGCAGAGCACAACGTGGAGCAGCACGTGAAGACCCGCCTGACCGCCATTACCGACGAGGGCGTGGAGGCCATTCGCACCACCGAGGACGGCGCCGAGGAGCCGGTGAAGATCGCCTGCGATTACGTGGTGATGGCCGTGGGCTCCAAGGCCAACGCGTTTGACCTAGACGGCGTGACGGTGCCCGTGACCTGCGTGGGCGACTGCTCGGGCGAGCGCACCGCCGACATCGCGAGCGCCATTCGCACGGCATATCACGCGGCCAACGGGCTGTAGTTAACTTCGCGGCCAGGCGGGGCGGTAGCACGGATTCGCCTCGCCCGACTGCGTCCCAGCATACACAGGTATCGACCGGGGTGGGGCTTGCAAGAACAGCAGGCCCCACCCCGGTTTTTGTGCGAGAGGGCAGGCGAGCTTAAACGCGCCCTTAACCTCATCTTCATCTCAAATGAGGCAAAGATGAGGCAAGCAAACAACTGGGCAAACGCTGAAATATCGCTATCGTTAACCTCAAAATGAGGTTAAGATGAGGCAAAGCCAATGGACCGGGAGGCGTACGAATGGCACTGCCAATAAACATACAAACGCTGCTTGGCGGCGGTGTGGTCGAGTGGGCTCGCATTGAGCTCAAAGAGACATGGGATCCCCAGGCTTCGCTCAAGACGATTTGCGCCTTTGCCAATGACGTTGACAACTGGGGCGGTGGCTATCTCGTTATCGGAGTTTCCGACAACGGTGAGGGAAAGCCTGCTCAGTTCAAAGGCGTGCCGGATAGCAAAATCGATGCGTATCTCAAGGATATGCTCAACAAGTGCAAGCTGATTCAACCAAGCTACATTCCTATTACCGAGGTTGCCGAATATAAGGACAAGAAATTTATTGTTGTTTGGGCTCCGGGTGGAAGCGTGCGACCTTATTCGTCCCCAAAGGTCGTAACGGGTGGCAAGTCGGAGCGCGTCTATTGGATCAGGAAGATGGCTAGCACCATCGCGCCGAGTGAGGAAGAAAAGCGCGAGCTCTACAACTTGGCCAACAACGTTCCGTTCGATGATCGCGTCAATCATTCGGCCGAGCTGAGCGACTTGAGTATCCCTCTCATCAAGAGCTACCTAAAAGAAGTGAACAGCTCGCTGTATCCGATGGTCGACACAATGGACCTTGCTGATCTTTGCCGCAGCATGAATATTGCAGATGGTCCAGACGAGTACATTAAGCCTAAAAACGTTGGGCTTCTGTTCTTCTCGATGGACCCCGAGAAATGGTTTCCGTACGCGCATATCGATGTCGTAGAGCTTCCCGATGGCGAAGGGGGAGACCGACTCTTTGAGCATACGTTTGCAGGGCCGGTCGATCAGCAGCTGCGCGAAGCGCTTCGCTACATTCAGAATTCCATAATTGAGGAGACGGTGACAAAGCGTCCGGACGTTGCTGAGGCCGATCGGCATTTTAACTATCCCTATGCCGCGATCGAGGAAGCGCTTTCAAACGCCGTATATCACAAGGGCTACGATTCTCGTGAGCCAATTGAGGTCCGCGTGCTGCCGGATAGGATTGAAATTTTGAGTCACCCGGGGGCTGACCGGTCGATCACAATCGAGAATCTAATGCAGTATCGGGCGGTGAGCAGAAGATATCGCAATCGTCGTGTGGGCGATTTTCTCAAAGAGCTGCATCTTACCGAAGGCCGTAACACGGGATTTCACAAGATCCTGCACGCGCTTGAAGTTAACGGCTCGCCGGCGCCGCGGTTCGAGACGGATGAGGACAGGATATATTTCCTCACGACGCTCTTTGCCTGGCGCTCGGATAAAGCTACTGGCGATGACGGCCACTATGTACGGCGCGGCTATGCGGGCGCATCGGGGATTGCTGCGCGCCGTGATCGCGTGCTGGCTTATTTTGCGGAGCACCCCGAGGCAACGCTGCTCGAGCTTTGTAACGCGATTGGCATTACAAAGAGCATGGCCGACAGGGACGTTAAGGCTCTTAAGCAGGATGGCCGTTTAAAGCGGGAGGGCTCAAGCTTTGCGGGGTATTGGAGGGTTCTCAGCTAGCTTAAACGCGCCCTTAACCTCATCTTCACCTCAAATGAGGTGAAGATGAGGTTAAGATGAAGCAAGCAAACAACTGGGCAAACGTCGAAAACGGGGCGCCGTTGACCTCAAAATGAGGTTAAGATGAGGCAAAGCTTGAACGGACGTGCGAACCGTTGCGTGAACAATGCGCGAACGTTGTGCGAATGAGGTTTCTCTGGTGCCCGGCGCGCCATCGTCCAAGCGCGCACGGCTGAGTGGGCGGGGAGTGCCGTATCGCTGCTCCCCGCCTTTTTGGCAATAAGAGCGCACCCGACCAGCGGGTTCAGAAAATCCGAATCTCATGCACCCGAAAATCCGAATCTTTAGGACATGAAAATCCGAATTGCTGGCACACGAAAATCCGAATCGCAACCACCCGAAAATCCGAATTTGATGCAAGGGGATTGGCGCAAGGGGGTCAGGTTTGCTTGCACCATGTTGGTGCGAAGTAACCTGACCCCCTTGCGCCAAGGGTTTGACTTTTAAGACATCATTAAGGTTTGCGCTGTGGAGCAAACCGCAGGTCAATGCTATTCTTTTACCTTATCGTATGGTGTCGTATTCTGCCTGAATTCTCTACCTGCGAGCAACGGATAAACGCAACCAAGCGGAAAGGATGGCACGCCCGCAAGCAGGGTAAACGCAAACGATGAGTGGCACGGACCGACATAGCGAGCCCCAGCAGCACAAGACGGCGGCCGAGTACCGCCAAGCTGCCGACGAGCATGTGCGGACCCTCAAGGATTTCTGGAAGGATTTCCTGGTGAGCGGTCTGTTTGTGCTGGCTGCCATCGTTGCCATCTTTGCATGCCTGGCCTGGTTTGCTGCCAACAATCGGGTGAGTGCAACGGGGAGTAGCATCAGCGCGAATGGTCCGCGGTTCATACTCTCGGGAACGCAGGGCGGCACGGCGGGCACGTACGACTCCAAGGACAACTACACGTCGGACAGCACCAGCCTTGCCGTGAACAACCTCTTCAACCTCAACAACATGAGCGCCGACGGTAGCCTCTCTCCGGGGTCGGCCGGCCAGCTCCAGCTCAACGTCAAACCACTCTGCAATGACCTGCACGATATTACGGTAGAGATGACCTGGGAGATCTCCGTCCAAACGAGCGCGGCAGGTACCGCCACGGATACATCCAACAACGAAGAGATCATCAACTCGCTTAAAGACTTGGTGCGCGGGCATATTCTGGTTTTCCAGAATAAAGACCCCTCTGGCTTTTACTCGAATCCGCTGGTTCCCACGACCACCACGGTGACCCAGGACGGGGCCAGCGTCGCTGTCGTTACGCAGAGCTTTACCATCCCGGCGGCGAGCTTCCGCACTAAAGACTCAAACAACACGACCGAGACCGTCCCCCAAACCCTCTACTGGATTTGGCCGGAGCAGTTTAAGAGTTACGTTCGCACGGGCAATGCCGGCTACGGCGGCAACCTTTTCGCAAGTGCAGATGTCACCGGATACGCAGCCCTCGCCGACAACATCAATAAGAACCACGCGCGCTATTTCCGCGCCGACAGCACGAGCGTTCCGGGTCAAGCGCCCGGCACGGTCCCTGCCGTCGAGGCCGGCATGTCCTCTGCGTATGTGGAAACCTGCGCCAGCTACTACAACAACGCCGACGAGGTTATCGGCAAGAACATTAAGTACGTTCGCGTGCGCTTTACCGCCAAGGAGGCGGATAAATAATGGACGAGCAGCTTAACGCCCACGAGCAGGGTGATATCAAATACAACGAAGGCGCGATGAGTCCCGGCGGCGAGGGCCTCGGGTCGCGCGGCGAGACACATCCGACCGGCCGCTTCGATCGCATCAAGACGTGGGTGAGTAATCATCGTCGCGAATCCCTGGCCATCATGGGCCTGGCAGCTGTTCTCCTCGTGATACTGGGGTTTACGCTCGGATGGTTTGTTAATGCCAACCGTGGTTCCACCGTCGGCAAGATCAAGGAGCCTGCCGAGCTCAAGGTGCTGGGACCCAATGCCACGGCAGCCGAGCAGATTGACCTGAGCTACAACCCCGAATACGGCGATACCAAGATCGGCAACACGGTAACGCTTAAACGCCCGTTTTGCGTGCAGACGGGCGGCGACGGCTTTGAGCTGCAGCTTGCGAATACTACCAACATCGCGGGTCTCAATATTGAGCTGTATAAAGCCGAGGACGCGAGCCTAGGCGATACGCCCGACGTGAGTGGCACCGCTGGCGGCAAACCCTACAGCTGGAAAGCGTCCGGAGAGGACCTGCTGACGAGCTTCACGTTCATCAACAAGGCGAACAATGGCCTGGCCACCGAGCCGGACGCGGGCGCAAGCGACCCTACATTCAAGGACTACCAAAACGTCCAGCGCAATGCGCGCCCGCTCTACCGATACAAGGTGTTCGACAAAAGCGAGCTCAACGCCAAGACGCTCGGCGATACGACTGGTAACGACACGCTCAACTTTATCATCAAGCTTTCGTGGGACGAGAGCGCCAAAGAGACCGATGTGATCTATCTGATCGCGCGCAACACGAGCGGTAAGTAGGAGAGGGGGCGCACATGGAGAAGCAGGAGAAACGGCAGGCTGCCGAGCCCGAGCAGTTGGCAAGAAGTAAGAGCCTGGTCAAGAACAAGCTGGTTGTGGCGGCAATCGCACTTGTTTGCGCCGTGGCACTCGTGACGGGGGGTTACTTTACCTATTCCGCCTACACTGCCAATGGATTTCTTAAGTCCGTCGCCGCGACGGGCACCGCGCAGAGCCTGTTCGCGAGCGATATGCTTACGGGCTATATGAGTGCGCCCAGCCCTGACGACCTCGCCCGCGCCCAGCGCTCTGTTACGGTGTACCCCAGCAACGGTCAGTGCAGTTTTACCTTTAGTATCTACAACTATTTGCTCAGCAACAGCAACTTTTGCAATGACAAAAACGTGGCGTATACCTTAAAGGTCGATGGATATGGGCTCGATGGTGCCAAATGGAGCTATTCGCCTCGACCTGCCGGCGCCGTCACGCTTCCGGAGAATCAGCCCACCAAGAACGGCTACACGGTGACCTTTCCGGAAGACAAGTTGGGGCATGCCTACTTTGTGATTACGGCGACGGTCGTTTCGGGCGACAGCCCCGGCACCGAGCTCACCTGTCTGGCAGCGAAAGTCGTGCCGTCAAAGAAGGCCGAGGTCAAGACCGCTGCGGTTGAGGGCAGACTGGTTGATGAGGCTGGTGAGGGCAAGTTTGCTGATTACGCTGCGTACAACTACCGGGTGACGGTTACGGGCGCACCGGCAAACGTCAAGCTCACATGGGGGGAGAAGGTGGAGATCGACCCGTTCTTTGAGACCAACCATGGTGCGACGGTGGATAAAACAAAGCGCACGGCTACGTTCATCATGGAGCCGGGTTCGATGATCGTCAACTTCTACCGAGCGGACGGCAAAGCACCTAATGGCTGGTCTGACCTGAGCATTGATGTGCGCGGAACTACCCTGACGGGCACGACGGAGACTCAATAACTCTGACGCCAGAGTTTTAGGATAAGAGGTACGGAATAGATGAGAACGGCAAAGCGCATACTCGCAGAGTTCATGACGGTGGTCATGGTGCTTCAGGCGTGCTCGCCCACGGTGGCCGCCGTGGCGGCCGGCTGGCAGAACATCTCGAGCGAGATTGCCGCCGCGGCTGCGGAGGCATCGGATGCTGCCGAGAACGGCGAGACCAAGAACGATGCCGCGACCGGGTCTGGGGCGAGCGATACCGATGGTGCAGACGATAGCGCAAAGAATGACGCCGCGAAGGATGATGCCTCTGATGGCACCGCGGGCTCCGATTCCGCGGGGGACCAGACGGAAAACGACAACACTGCTGGTGCTGCTGGCGACGATACTGATCAGGATACTGGCACTACGGCGCCGGATGAAACTGCGGCCCAAGCGGGTACGACGATTACCAAATTGGACGATCTCGTTACACAGCTCGAGGATAACGGCGCACAAGATATCGTACTCAAAAGCGATAGCAGCGGAATTGAAAGCTTTGTAGCTACGTTGTCGCCGGCACTTGCCGTCTTGTCGAATGCCGATGCGAAGTTGTATCAATACGCGCAAATCAAAATCAACCTCACGGGTGATGCTGACCTTACCCTAAAGGCCAAAAATGGCATGTCTTTTCAAGGTTTCGGTAACGATGCTAATCCGTTTGAAGGCAGCATCCTTAGGGCAAATAGCGGGGATGACTCCGTCGAGCTTACGACGGCTCGCACGGTCTTTAACAACCTCAAGCTGACTGACCAAAACAAAACAGTCAAGATAAAGTGGGTGGGCGCGACTACCTATAACGATCCGATGGTCGCTTCGAAAATTATCGGCGAGGGCAAGGAACTCAGCGCTACGGTCAATATCGCGAATCCCTCAGGTACCAACGAGACGCTTCCTAGTGCAACCCCCGCGCTGACGGCACCTCTGCTTGGTGAGACGACGGGCGAGCTTACTGTGCGCGCTACCTATAGCCTCACCGGTGACCGCAAGAGCCTCAATGTCAATGCAGATAAAAAGGGCAACATCGGGCTTTTGGCAAATACGGTCAATGGCGGCGCCTTCACCGTGAAGTCTGTTGAGTTTCCAAATGATCTGGTCGGGAATGGTGCCGTCACGATAAATTCCGGCAACGCCGGCCTGCTCGTAGGCGAAGTTAAGGACGGTGCGACCCTGAGCGTTGGCACTCTGGACCACGTTCCTGCTGCCACTGTTCAGTCCACGAGTGGGTGCGCCGGCGGCGTCGCGGGCCTCGTCGGCTCGAGCGAGGGCGCTGCGGTCAGCGTAACGGTGGCTCTCGACCTGCGCAAGCTCATCGTCAAGGGAGCTACCGTCAGCGGCGGTTTCATCGGGCAGGCGACTAACTTGAGCCTTTCGCAATCCGAGGGCGCAATGGTAACGTGTCCTGAGCATGTTGGCGATTCGAAAAGCAAAATCTCCGGCGGATTTATAGGCAAGGTCAGCTTTGCGAAATCGGTCGAGTTTGCTGGCAATAACCAAATCGATACAGGAGACGGCGTTACGCTTGCGGGCGCAACGCATGCAAAGGATGAGGCTGACGGAGTTGGCCCCGTTTTCGGCGTGCTGGCGCTGGACGATCCAAGCGTTTCCGTGTCATTCAAGGGCGGCTCGTTCAAGAGTACGTTTGGGGATGATGCCAGCAATGCTGCCTTCGGCGGCCTTATTGGCTTTGTGAGCGGCGCCGCGAATTCGACCGATGATGAGAAGAACCCTCTAAGCCTTCTTAAGGTTGAAGACGTGACGACCGAGTTTTCGCTTGACAAGAACCCGTATTTCGCTGGTGGCATTGTCGGATGGCTCGGCACGTCCGCTGCGCCCGCTGCGCTTGAAATTAATAATGCTACGGTCAAATGCACCAAGGTCGCCTCAACGAGTAACGGCTTTGGCGGAGCGGTTGGCTGCATCGACAAATACAGTGTCGTAGATGTCTACGGAATTACCGTGAGCAACGCGGGCAGCATAGCCAAGGGTGCCGGCATTGCCGCAGAGTGCTGGACGGCCACAATACGCCTCGGGGGCGTAACCGATTTTTCCAACACGCATTTCAATGCGGGGGATGCCACCGCGCAAATTGCCATGGTGCGTTCCGATTTTCCGTCGCTTGTGTTCGCTCGCGGCACAGGCAGCGACGGCAAACCAACGGATTCCGGCAATAAAGACTACTGGATATACGAACGGTGTAGTGCAACCAAGATTGACGATCTTGGCGGAGCCCAAGATGTGTCGAAGGGCTATGGGGAAGTTGTAAGGCTCGATGGAAAAAAGTTGTCGAAGGGCCTCATTCAAATCTATCCAGATACTCACAAGCTCAAGAGCCCTTCGACTTCGAATTGGGGTTGGCAGGTTGGCTTTGGGGGTAAAAAATGGTCCGAAGGCAACCGGACGCTGACGATAAAGTCAGCGCAGGACTTCGTGTGCCTCGCTCTTTCGGTGCAGTGTGCCGACCTTTGGAACGGGGTATACGGCTTACCTTCAGATCAGAAGGCTAAGCTCTTGGGTTCTGAGGTGACCATTAACCTGAACTGCAATATCGATTTGTCGGGCACGGGCATTGGGGGCCTTGGCCTTGACAGCCTGAACAACGGCACATCGTTTTCGGGAACGTTTGACGGCAAAAATAATAAGGTGACCCTTGCCGTCGGTGAGCCGTATGGCATGCGCGACGGGAAGGCACTCGACGCCAGCGATACGAGCGATGGCAACGGCAAAATCTACCGCCATGGTCGTCTGGGCTTGTTCAACTCCATTAGCGGCACGGCGAAAGTGAAAAACCTTACCATCGATGGCTTCATGAAATTCGATAACGGCATAAGCGTCGATGCCGGTTCGCTTGCGGCGACCATTACGAGTACCGCAGGCAACGGATTGGCGTTGTCTGGCGTAACGTGCGAGACAAACATCAAGTGCGACGATACATCCGGTAGCGATGTGAACATCGGTGGCATTGCAGGAAGCGTGTCGGCGGCTGCAACTGCTAATTTCATCGATAGCACGAAAGCCAAGGCGACGATCGCTACGGGCGATACGCTCAATGGCAATACCCGCATTGGTGGCACCATTGGCTATGTGAGTGACGTGGCCTCGACATTCAATGTGGCCAGCCTCGAAGTCGGCGGCTCAATCAATACTAGAGACTGCGCCGATGGCAAGATCGCCCAGGTCGGCGGATTCATTGGCTGTATCGCGCAGGGCAAGCAGAGTAACGTTGAAAAGAAGGTCAACGTAAAGACCGTCAACATCACAGGGCTCTCGTTTGACTCATTTGAAATGACCGTGGGCAAGAACGGCGATGCAAAGAAGGGTGCAGGAGGCCTTCTGGGCTACAGCTGGGGCAATGCCGTCGTCACCATCGGAGATGGCACCGAAGACAACGATGCAAACTCTTATGCTCTAAAGACAGCCAATACTTCCATAACCGCGGATAATTCCGAGGAACTTGGCGGCCTCGTATACGCTGCCAGTGGCCACTGGATTATCAACGACTACGCCATTGACCTTTCCGATGCGACCATTAATGCCGACAAGGCGACGGTGCTCGGCTTGCTCGTCGGCCGAGGCGGCAGGACCGAGAATTCTTCAACATATGGAGTGGAAACCTATAGCGGCCTTTATCTGGAGAACAAGGCATACTGGGATACCGCGTACAAGGTCAGTGGCGCCACTGCGGGCAATGGCGTGAAAATCAATAACACGGCGATAAATAGCAACAGCAGTGATACTTCGTTTGATGAGTGGGTCGGTAATAGCACGAGACCATCCTATGGCGCGAAAACCGGTAGCAAGCTTATTGACGGTGAATGGAACGCCGTCGTTTCGCTGCATACCAAAGATGACATCAATGAGGGCAAGCTCGACATGAGCGGAAACCCGGGAAGCGACAACAGTTATCACAATCGATCTGATTTCGGCAAGATCCACAACACCAACGCCTGGACGAGGTATTACTACAACCTTGACAAAGCGTATGAGAAGGTAGGCAACAAGCCCCAAAATAGTAGCGCGAGCAGTTGGATGGACTCCCCAGAGTACTTGTTGCTTTGGTGTGCGTATCTGTATGCTCCCAGCGCAATTCGGGGCTATATCATTCCGGGAAACCAGGAGATTTTCAAAGGAAGCAATATTGGCACGGGCAATGGCACGGGTGTGGCTATTGATTTAAATGGATATAGCTTCTATCCCACCAATCCCGTAAGCGGTTCCACGGTAACGGTGAATAACGCAACCATTACCTTCCATTATTCCGATATTAAAGCCGAGCAAAAAGACAACAAAAAGAACAGCGAGGCCACGCAGCACGAAAATATGCACTGTGCCCTCATCCGAACTCATGCAGGCAACCTCAAGGTTAAAAAAGTCATCCTTAAAGGCACCGTGGGCTCTGTCGTGAGCGATTCGGGAAGTTCGTCTGGCGCGCTTGTGTGCCGCTATATCTATGGGCCCATCAATAAGACCAACGTGGCACAGATCGAGATAGATGACCTGACGCTCGATGGTTTGACGGTTGACGGCGCGAACAACAGTACCAGTTACGCTCCTCTGCTTATCAACGAGATGCAGACATGCGTGAATCTGAATGCGAAGAATATTTCAACCCGTGGGTACTCGAATGGGACCACGGCGGCAACCTCGCTCTTCGGCAGACTCGGCGTGGGAAAAACCGCCGATCAGGTGACGGCGACGTTCAACCGGATTAGCGTGCCGAGCGCCACGGGCCAGAATGCGACGGACAAGTCTATTTTCACTCGTGCGAGTTTGCTCGAGAGTTTTGGCTACGGCGAAGGCAAGACGGGCTCTGCCGTGTATACCTTCGTGCAAGATGATCAGGTCAAAGACAAGGTCACGCTCGGTAAAGAGATCGACTCGACGGATGGCGAGTACCCCGGCAAGCAGCTTTGGTATTACGACGAAAAGACGTATGGCACCGACGAAGGACTCGTGAAGGTTAAGGACAACCCGGCGGATGCCGAGAGACCTTGGTTTGGCGACTTTCTTCCCTATGTGGCCAAGGGAAAAGCCACCGCGAACGGCGTCCAGTACCACGAAATTAAGGTCAACCAGCGTATCCCTAACTTTACGACGGGTTGCGGTACCTATGGCGACCCGTACACGATTGCCTCGGCATTGGAGCTTAACGCCGCTGCGAACTACATTAACAACGGCACTGCTCTCGACGGATGGGAGGTGACCATCGCAAAGGACCAGTCGACGCTTTGCCAACGTCGAAACGGCGGCACTGAAAATGAAGTTACCTATGTCTATAAACAGACGAATGACGCTACGAAGAAGTGGGAGAAGAAGACTGGCGACGCGACCGATCCCAATGATGTGCTTTCCGACGATACGATGCGTCGGTATCTGCAGAGTGCGTATTACAGCATTGAACCCAAGTCGGGCACGAATAACACGATCGAGCTCGACGGCTCTGCATTTGCCGGATTTGGCACTTCGGCATATCCGTTCCGCGGCGTTATTGTTGGCGACTTGGGCGGCGCGACTGCGACGATCGTAATCAAAAACAATACCGGCTCATTGCGCGGCCTAATTCCTTACAGCTACGGCAGCGTGGTACGAAACCTCAACATTACGTATTCTGATGCCACGGCCTCGATTACCTATGCACCCAAGAATTCCGATGGCGTGCCGGGTGCATTCTTTGGCGGCGTTATCGGTTGCATCATGGGCGGTGATAACATCATCGATGGTGTAACGGTGAGTTCGGACCACTTTGTCGTTGCTGGCGCGAAGGGCGATAAGGGCGGTGCACACCTTGTTCCCATCGGCGGTTACGTCGGTGCTATTGCGGGCGGCGGTGTGATCTTCCGCCATATGTCGAGGACATCTTGGCGCGCTGGAACCAGTGACAAGTCTCGCGGTCTGGGAAAGGGCGACTTCAATTTCTACGACAATCCCTACGTTGGACGCGTGATTGATGGCTATGCCTTTAGCGAGGACTGTTACGTTGAAAACGGTGACGCTAACTACAAGATTAACGAGCTCACTGACGATTCGGGCTGTATTGCAACTGGGGACATCCGTGGTTGTTACCGAGACAAGGGCAACAACAAAGCCGCGGTAACAACGACGGTCAAGAACAAGCAGGGCTTGCTGGTGCTTTCTGCCATTATTAGCAGTGGCGCGGCTGGTGGTTCGGCAAACACATCGACTTCGGCAGGCACTTACGGCACCCCTGCGGGTTCGCGTGCTTATCTAGGTGGAAATAATGCTGCCGGAACGTACAAATTTGGCAATCAGCAATACGGTAAGGTTCGCAACGCGAGCTATGCATATGTTGGAAAACCGGGGGAGGCTGCTAGCGACTTTGTCGATTCGAAAAAGGATGACATGCAGAGCCCCGGTATCCAGGCTGAAGGCTATGCTCTCAACTACGCGGGTAATGGGTCGGACGTTAACTCCCCCTACCTGGTAAAGAAATACGCAACGTGGCAGACGGGCTATATCTGTGCGACGCAGGTGTCTGGCATGGACCTGCAGTTTGCGACTAACACAACGTCTGATTATGATATGACCACTTACGGCTCGGGCTTTACGGGCCTTTCGGGACGCTACTACTCAAACGCATGCGCCTCGGCCTCCGGAGCCGACCGCGATCGCATCGTTCCGCTCATCGCATGCATCAACGGCAACGGCGCAAAGATTAAGGTCGGTAGCAAAAAAGACAATACGGTATATGGGGTCACGGAGTATGCCGATGACGACTATAAGGTGGCCGGCGTTGGCGCCTTGTTTAGTACGGCTTCGTTTACCTCAAAAAACGTTTCGGACAACACCGCCGCTGGCATGGTCAAGGACCTAAAATTCGTAGACTGCGACGTTGAATTGACTATTAAAGATACGAACGGTACGGGGCAAGCCGGCGATAACGTCGGCGTTGGTTTGTTGGCAGGCGTGACGGCAAACAATGACGGCGGCGTTTCTGGCATTTACCGCAATGTGACCATGGATGGATGTAAGGTCGCCGGCGCCAAAAACGTTGGTGGCCTGTTGGGCAGCTCCGGATATTGCAGCAGGAGCACAGCTGCCGGTTCGACGGCAATAATAAAAGAAAGCCTTAGCCCTAGGAATCCTGAGGTTTCTCCCGTCAAACTGTATGATTGCGCTTATACCAATATGGATGTGACCGGCGGCGTTAACGTTGGCGGGTATATTGGCGCTTCGGGTGAGGGGACAAAGTGCGGCATTTGGGCGACAACGCCTAAAAAGTCTGCGGTTGCATCAAATTCGACTATAACGGGCACATCGTCGGGTGCACATATTGGCGGCGCCTTCGGCTGGACGAAATATTCGGTATCTGTTAATGCGAAAATGGAGCCCGACGACCTGGAAACAACAAATGCGGTAAAAATTACAAACGTGACGGTAAAAGCTGATTTCAAGGACAATAGAAACTATATGGGCGTAGGCGGTTTAATTGGTAGAGCCGACTACGGAATTATTTCGATTAGTAATCTCTCGGTCACTTCCGATCAAGACTGCTACATCGGAAATACGACAAATGCGGGAACCTTGCAAAATGCCGGCGGCATTATCGGCTTCGTTCTTAGTAGGCCCCAAAGCCAATATTGGTTTAATAAATGTACGGTTAAGGGCCTGCGGCTCTCGGTGGATAGCGTTGCAGGCGGTATATTGGGCTACTTCTGGAGTGAAAAGGGTCTGAGCTGCGACAATATTACGGTCGAAGGCCTTGTGTTTGACGGCAGCTATTCCGGAGGATTGACGGGGCGATACTTAAATAGCATTGATATATCGGCTTCAAATATTAAGGTTGCCTCCAGCACATTCCGACAGGCCGCCTCCGGCGGCATCTCGGGAGAAGGCAAGGGTAAGTTCCATCTTGCCAACGTACTGCTCGATAGCAATACGTTTAATAAGAAAGATCAGCAAGGCATTCTGCTCGGCAACGTCGACACGGGCAATCTTGGCGGCTACGAGCTGTATGCTGCCGGCGTATCTGTAAAGCTTAGTGAGGGTCAAACGAATGCGACCATGCCCGCGCTAATCCGTGCGAGTGATAGCAGCAAGATCGGCGAAGTTAATAAGAAGTCGTATGTCGCGTTTGGCGCTTACGGCAACACGCTGCCCGAATCTCCAAACGGAAAGACGCTTTACGGTTGCAATGGTGGGACAACAACCGCCGTCACGCCCCATGTGACTACGAGTCCGGTGACTACGAGTCCGAAGGACGGTCTTGCTGTGCGCGCTTCCGATACCGACACAACTGATCGCTATCTGTTCGGCGACGGCATGAACATTGACCTTGCTTTGAGCATCAAGAATCCGAAAGACGCCAGCGTCCCTAGCCGTTACACCTACACCAACATCGGTGGCATCAATGACAAGAGCGGCACCTATCAGAATACGTCGAGCTATGACGAATCTGTGAAGAGCACGTTCAATGAGAATAACGAGAAGGACAACCAGGCCACAACGAACTTCAGCGTTTTGGTGATCTCGGGTACCGATAATACGACGGTCGCGAGCTATCTAAACATCATCACCAACGGTGGTTTCTCCGACGCCCGCAGATTGAATAGCAAGAATGGTGCCAACCCGCATGTGACGGCCAAGGCGGAGGTGTTCCAGCTCAAGAACGGTGTTTTCGTTAGGGACGAAGAGGCATCGAAAAACCCCACGCTTCGCGTGGTCAACAACGGCAAGAACAACATGTCATTTAGCCCAAGCTCCGATTGGGATAACGGTAAGGGCCGCTTTACGCTCCTAACCGTTACCTTTACCGAGGCGGGTCAGAGCTACAACGTACAGGTGCCTATCATCGTTAAGCGCAAGCTCGAGATCGATTTCACTGCAACGTATGACTATGGCACCAACTTTAAGGAGAGCAATTACGCCAAGCTCGGGGCCGACGCGCATGTACTTACGAGCTTTGGCGAGCCGATGACGGGCCTGCTTACCTGGACATACAACTCTGCCAAAGGAGCGGAAGTCGACTTTGGCTGGGACAGTTATATGGCTGCTGGTGGCTCGATGAAGGGGCTCGGCAAGAGCATCAGCTTCGAAGGCTCCAAGGGCAAGTTGCCCCAAGGCACCCAACTCACGCTCGTCGATGCGAACGTTGACGGAAAAGCTGGCAGTAAGGAGTATCACTATAAGGTGGGGGAGGGCGGCGCAACGAGCGTTTCGCTGAGCGGAGACGCCGGCTTTAAAGATTCTGCGGGCAATGCATATCGGGAGCGATGGCTGAGCGAGATTTTGGGCGTTTCGGCCAAACAGGACAATGATGGCGCATGGGTCGTGTGCGATAACGAGAAGGATGCGACCGCGAAGGCGAAGCTCGACGACGAGTGGAAGCTATTTAAGGTCGCGAGTGGTAGCGGTGCTGATCACTACACGTTGACGGTGCCAAAGGATGACGGAAAGGAGCAGCGTTCGTCGGAGAGCGTTTACCTGGTTGTCAACGTGCCCCAACCTGTCGACGGAACAGGAAACATCAACGGCAAAACTGGCACATCCATCGGTTTAGGCTCCTCGGGTGGCCGCGTATCTGTGAGCTTGAATCGAGTTTTGCGTCCCAATGGCGGCAAGGAGACCGACATTCAAAACAATACGGCGTCGACATACAGCATCTTGTCCAACTACAGGCAGCGGGTAGTCGACAATAAGTCGAAAACGCGCACCCAGGTCTCGCAGTCAGGAGACGGCGCTGCCTACGTTCTTGCTCTTGACGTTACCGATACGATTGCGTTTAGCGCGAGCCAGGCTTATGCTAACGTGGACTCTCTGTTCTATCGGCTTGATACGTCGTTATGCAAGTATGACGCCAACGATGCCCTGACGGGAGTGAGCAGTTTCCCGAGTGGTACTTCGGCGATTGCTAAGTTCTACGTCGCCATCGATGATCAGAACTACACGTGGAATAATGACCACTGGGAGACTTGCGATGCTTCGACGCCTGCATATACGCAGACCGTGGCGGACACGGGCGATGGCTCGCTAGAGCTCACGCTCGATCATGATCTCGCTGGAATTCGCGCGCTCGCGAAGAGCGGGTCCTTTACTGTGCGCACAGTGGTAGAAGAGATTCGCCTTACGCCCGATGGCTGTAGCGACGTTATTGCTCTGTCCAAGCAGCAGGGCGAGGATGCCTGCACAAAGATGTCCTACATAGCCAAGCTTTCGACGCGTAAGTCTGGCCTTGCCACCTCGAGCATGACGGAGACGACACGCGGCAACGTCGGCTACTATCGCATGGATAAGGGCGATACGACCATTACGCTTTCGGCACCAGACAAGTCACAGCTTGGTATCAATGTAGACGACCTGCGCCCGATTGCGGATGGCACGATTGGCTTGGGCGCCACCTACGAGCTGGGTAGGCTTAGTGACGCAGTCGAGACAATTGCGAGTGCCGGATCCGTTGTGTACACGCTTAAGCTGCAGCGCCGCAACGGCATCGATGGCTCGTATGTGGACGTGACGGGCAACATTTCCGATTACGTGACTGTGACGGAGAGCAAGCTTGCCACGGTCAGCGCCGCTGGCAACGCGATTACCTTTACGGATTCAAGGGGTGGCGATGGCAAGTTCAAAACGCAGAACGGAGATGCCACATTCAGCCTGCCCTTCACCGTTAAGGTCAACACACAGGTTGAACAGCGCAGCCAAGAACAGCGCAACCAAATCTATGCGAACTATCGCTTGGTGATGACAGCGAACCTGGTTACGAATGGAGCGGAGAGCGCAACGCCTCAATCGCCTGACTATGTGACATATACGCTCACGAGGGTGAATCTCAACGGCATTGATCACAAATCCGGGACCAACTAACTACGCGAGGGGCGGCAAACATCCGGTTGCCGCCCCTTTTCTTGCTTGAGCGGGGCCGTCTGAAGACCCCGCTGGACAGTTAGTTCAGATTTGTATAAATCCAAGCCGCGGTAGACGCTCCTGACGGACATTTTGGAGCAGAAAGTAGTCCAAAACTAAGGTTCTGTAGCCGAATGGGCTCGATTCGCGTGCGAAGGATCGCCGATGAGACCTCTCGGGAGGTCGAAATGCAGTTTCAGTGCCGCCAAAAAATACAAATCTGAACTAACTGTCCACCCTCCATTAGAGGAGGGCTCCTCAACTCCCCACCAACTTCCCAACTTTCCACTTAACTTAACACCTAAGGTGGAAAGCTGGAAAGCTAGGTGGAAAGCTGACATGTTAGATTCGGGCTGACGAGGGGTTAATAATTGCACAAACCATATCAGCCAAACAAAAAGACACCAATCTGGTTGGTAAAACACCGCCAATAAGCCGCGAGCCAACTAGCTGCGTAAATAAAACCTAAAGAACTGTTGCAAAGTAATGGCAAATGCCCAGATGTCACCGTTGCGATTTTCAATTAACTGCTACGCGGGAACAGCAAAATGCTACTATCTAACATGCACGTAAGAAAGCAGATTAACGGTTAAGGCTAAGAAGTGGCAGGTATGTCGGAAGCAACTAGGACTCGCACGCATGCGCCTGAGGTTAGGCAGCGCGCCGTCGAGGTCCTCCAAGAGGGGGTCGGTCATCGTGCCCTCGCCGCGGAGCTCGGCATTCCCCAGGCCACGGCTCGTCAGTGGGCTCGCGCATATGCCGTGGGCGGTGCCGACGCCGTGCTCAACGCGGGTTCTCATCACCGCACGTATTCGTACGATGTAAAGCTCGCCGTGGTTAAGGATCGCCTGGAAAACGGCCTGACGGTTCGCGAGGCCATGATCAAGCACAAGATTCCCAGCGAGTCTTCGGTCAAGGCTTGGTGCCGCCAGTATCGCGAGAGCGGTGAGTCCGCGCTGGTCGATAAGCCGCGCGGTCGCAAGCCGCGCGTTAAGCAGGCGGAGTAGCGGGATGGTGCGCCCGCGGGGCGCATTTTTCTTGCCACGCCAACTTTTCGGACCGTCGCGAGCCTATTGGGACGTCCTCCAACGTGCTCAATAAACCGCGCGCAGTGACCCGCGCGCCCGTCGCTGCGATAGGGGGAGCGTCGCCCCTCTGTTCCAAAGCGGGCATGCCCTTACCCCGTACGCCTAAAACTCCCCAGTTGACCGAAAACCTGCCGCTGCTGCTCCTCAATTGAGCTATAACGTTAAACAATTGCAGCGTTTTTGCATGGGGGAGTGATGGTATGACGCTACTGTATTTCCTTACCCTGTTTCCGCTGGTACCGGCGCTGGGCATGCTGCTCGCGCGCGGTGACCGCGCCCGCGATGCGGTGGGGCTCATAGGTTCCGGCATTATTATGGCGGTGACAGTTGTAGTCGCCGTCATGTTTTTTGGCACGGGTCCGCAGAGCTTTGAGGTTGCCCCCGGCACCTCGCATGTGCTCTCGATCATCAGCTCCGCCATCGATGTCATCCTGTGCGCCGTCATCCTGTACAACGCGTACAAATATAGGAACGCGCTCACCACGGTGCTCGGCATAGTCCAGCTGGTGGGCTCGCTCGCCTTTGCAGCCATGACGCTGCCCGCGGCCGAAGCCGTCACGGCGACGCCGCTCTACCTAGACTACATGAGCGTGATCATGGTCCTTGCCGTCGGCATCGTCGGCAGCCTTATCTGCGTGTATGCCCTGGGCTACATGAAGGACTTCCAAGCGCACGACGAGCACGAGGCCGCGCTGCGCGGGCAGACCGCGCCCGACCGTCGCCCGCAGTTCCTGGCGCTCATGTTCCTGTTCCTCTCGGCCATGTTCGTCATCGTGACGAGCGACAACCTTGAGTGGCTGTTCTGCGGCTGGGAAATCACCACCGTGTGCTCGTTCCTCATGATTGGCTACACGCGCACGCCCGAGGCCATCAAGAACGCCTTTACCCAGATCATCCTCAACATGCTGGGCGGCATTGCGTTTTTGGCCGGACTCATGTACCTGCACGTTAACGGCATGCCGCTGACCATCTCGGGCATGATCGAGCTTTCCGGCGCCGGTACCGCGCAGTCCGCGCTGCTGGTGATGCCGGTCGTTCTGCTGTCGCTCGCCGCACTCACCAAGGCCGCACAGATGCCGTTTCACACTTGGCTGTTGGGCGCCATGGTTGCCCCCACGCCCACGAGCGCCCTGCTGCATTCGTCAACCATGGTCAAAGCCGGCGTGTTCCTGATGGTCAAGCTGAGCCCGCTCTATGCCATCTATCCCGTGACCGGCTTTATGGTCACGAGTGTGGGTGCCATCACGTTTTTGCTCGCTGCCCTCATGGCCATCTCGCAGAGCAACGCCAAGCGCGTGCTCGCATACTCCACCATTTCCAACTTGGGCCTCATCAGTGCCTGCTTGGGTGTCGGCGCGCCCGAGGCCGTATGGGCGGCCATCTTCCTGATCCTGTTCCACACGGTGGCAAAGTCGCTGCTGTTCCTGTGCGTGGGCACCGCCGAGCATCATATCGGCAGTCGCAACATCGAGGACATGGACGGTATGTTCAGCCGCATGCCGCACCTGACGCGCCTGATGATGCTGGGCATCATGGGTATGTTCGTGGCGCCGTTTGGCATGCTCGTGTCCAAGTGGGGCGCCCTGGTGGCGTTTGCGCAGACTGGCAACGTGCTCATGATCATGGTGCTGGCCTTTGGCTCGGCCGCGACGTTTTACTTCTGGGGCAAGTGGCTTGCCAAGCTTTCGGGCGTCGACCCCACGGCTCAAAACGTTGAGGTCAATGTCCATAAGACCGAATGGATGGCGCTCAACACCATCGCCGCGCTGCTGATTCTGTGCTGCGTGGCGTTCCCGCCCATCTCGAGCGGTCTGGTGTCGCCTTACTTGGCCATGGTGTTTGGCCGCGTGCCGTACGTTATCGGCAAGGACGCCATGTATCTGATGGTGGTTATCGTGGCGTTTATCGCCGTGGTGCTGCTGACTTCATTCCGCGTGAGCAACAAGCCGCACGTAAACGTATATCTTTCGGGCGTGGGAACCGACAAATATCGCCATTTCCGCGGCTCGATGGGACACGAGGTGAAGGCCGAAAAGCGCAATTGGTACTCGGAGGACGCCCTTGGCGAGAAGCGTATTGGCCCCGCGGGTAGCGTCGTGTGCTGCAGCATTATCTTGTTTGCGCTGCTGTGTTGCGCGTGGATTGGGCCCGAGCGGCTTGCCATGAGCGCACCCTCGGTGTTGCGCGGCAAGTATTTTGAAGGTTCGGGTGTCGTGGGCATTTTTATTGGCACCGTGGCGTTTGCCTTGATTGCGCCGCTTGTGGGCGGTTTGATTGACGGCATCGACCGCAAGCTGTCCGCCCGCATGCAGGGCCGCGTGGGCCCGCGCTTACTGCAGCCCTTCTATGACGTTGCCAAGCTCCTGCGCAAGGCCCCCGCCAGCGTAAACACCATGGACGATACCTACATGGCGTGCGCGCTCATCTTCACCGTCGTGGGCGGCGGCATCTTTGTGTCGGGCTCCAACACGCTGCTGTGCGCTTTTATGGTTACCCTCGCTGCAATCTTTGTGGTGCTGGCGTCCGCCTCGACGCAAAGCCCGTTTGCCCAGGTCGGTGCCGACCGTGAGTTGCTGCAGGTCATGAGTTACGAGCCCGCCGTTCTGCTGATGAGTGTGGGTCTGTACCTTGCCACCGACAGCTTCGATTCCATTGCCGTGACGGGGCAGTCGGCCCCCATCATCGTGTACAGCGCGCCCATTTTCCTCGCGCTGCTCGCGGTGCTTACCATCAAGCTGCGCAAGTCGCCGTTCGACCTTTCGTACTCGCATCACGCGCATCAGGAGATCGTCCAGGGCGTCGCCACCGAGATGAGCGGCGGCACGCTGGCCAAGATGACCCTTATGCACTGGTGCGAGACCGTGCTGTTTTTGATGTGGGTGGGCATGTTCTTTGTTTGGGACAACCCGGTGAGCTGGGTCGTAGCCCTGGTCGTGATGGCCGCGACGTATTTTGTCGAGGTGTTGATCGACAACACCTTCGCCCGCAGCACCTGGCGCAGCTGCTTTAAGCTCGGCTGGGGCGTGGCGCTGGTGTTTGGCCTGCTCAACCTTATGCCCATCCTCGTCGACGTGTTTATTTAGGAGGCGGCATCCATGGATCATAAAATGTCGCGCTCGCCGTGGGTTATTCATTACGACGGCTCGAGCTGCAACGGATGCGATATCGAGGTGCTGGCCTCGCTCACGCCACTGTTCGATGCGGAGCGCTTTGGCGTGGTCAACACCGGCAACCCCAAGCATGCGGATATCTTTTTGGTGACGGGTTCGGTCAATGCCCAGAACCTGCCCGTCGTGCGTCAGATCTACAACCAGATGCTCGAGCCCAAGTGCGTGGTGGCGTGCGGTATCTGCGCGTGCTCGGGCGGCGTGTTCCGCGATGCGTATAACGTGATCGGCGGCGTGGACCGCGCAATTCCCGTGGACGTGTACGCGCCCGGGTGCGCCATTCGCCCCGAGACCGTGATTGATGCCATTGTGGAGGCGTGCGGCATCCTTGATCAGAAGGAGGCCGTGATGCGTGCTGGCGGTGACCCGCTTACTGTGGGCGGCGCTGCTACCTGGGATGGTGGCGTTGAGCTGGGCGAGGACGGGTTTGTAGCTGCAGCGGGCGCCGGCGACGCGCCTGTCGGGACGCCCGCCGCTGCAAAGGAGGCCGAGTAATGCAAAAGGCAATCTATACCACCGTCGGGATCGATGAGCTCCTGGCGCATGTGCAGGCGCTCAAGGGTGCCGGCGCGCGCTTTGTGCAAATGCACGCCGAGCGCAACGTCGACGACGGCTCGTATCGCTTGGTCTATACGTTTATCGACGTTCGTGCTGCTCAGGAGCATATTGCGCAGGACGGTAGCTATGCGATCGAGAACCTGGTAGTCGAGGGTATCGACCAGTACCAGGAGATTCCGTCCATCAGCTCGTATTATCCGGCGGTATTCCCGTTTGAAAATGAGGCCCACGACCTATTTGGTCTTGCCATCACCGACATGCAGATTGACTTTAAGGGCTTTTTCTACCAGGTCTCGACTGCCGAGCCCATGAGCGTTATCACGCCCGAGGTGAAGGCCGCGCGCGAGAAAGCCATGAAGGTCCGTGCCGCCGCCGAGGCCAAGGCGCGCAAGGCTGCGGCCGAGAAGGCCGCCGCGGCTGCGGCTGTGGGGGAGGACGCCGCGGGTGCCGGCGATGCCGCGAGCGCCGCTGCTCAGCCTTCTGCGGCTGCCGGCTCCGATGCTCAGCATGACGAGACTGCCGCCAAGGCGGCGCTCAAGGCCGCCGAGATGGAGGCAAAGCTCGCCGCCATGGATCCCGAGAAAGCGGCCAAGGTCCGTGCGGCGCTTGCCGCCAAGGCCGCCCGCGACAAGCAGAAAAAGGAGGCGTAAGGTCCATGGCACATCGCTCCGTTATTCCGTTTGGCCCGCAGCACCCGGTGCTGCCCGAGCCGCTTCATCTGGACCTGGTGATCGAGGACGACCGCGTTATCGAGGCAATTCCGCAGATCGGCTTTGTGCACCGCGGACTCGAGAAGCTCACCGAAAAGCGTGACATGCACCAGTTTGGCTACATCGCCGAGCGCATCTGCGGCATCTGCGCCGTGGGCCACAGCTGCGGCTATGCCAGCGCCTGCGAGCGCATGCTCGACATCGAGGTGCCCGGCCGCGTGCAGTACATCCGCACCATTTTGCACGAGCTTTCGCGCATTCACTCGCACCTGCTGTGGCTGGGCCTGCTCGCCGATGCTTTTGGCTTCGAGGCGCTGTTCTATCGTTCGTGGACCCTGCGCGAGCAGATTCTCAAGATCTTCGAGAGCACTTGCGGCGGCCGAGTGATCCTTTCGATTAACGAGATCGGCGGCCTTAAGCACGATATTGAGGACTCTGAGCTGGCGGGTATTGTGCAGACGCTCGATGCCATGCGTCCCGACTACGAGGCCCTGGTGCATACGTTTTTGGACGACAACAGCTGCGGCGAGCGCCTGCATGGCGTGGGTGTGATCAGCAAGAAGGACGCGCTTGATCTGTCGATGGTCGGCCCGTTCGGTCGCGCCTCGGGCGTGGACTACGACGTGCGCATGTTTGGCGACGGTGCCTATGCGGATCTGGCCGCGTTTGAGCCTATCGTTGCTAGCGATGGCGACTGCTATGCCCGCTGCCAGGTGCGTTGTGCCGAGGTCACACAGGCCATGGACATCATCAAGGAGCTTGTCGGCAAGATTCCGCACGACGGAATCGGCGGGCGCACCAAGCTCACGCCGGCCGACGGCGCGCGCGGTGAGGTTGTGATTGAGCAGCCGCGCGGCGAGGCGTATTACTATGTGCGCGGTAACGGCACCAAGAACCTGGACCGCTTCCGCGTGCGCACGCCGACGTCGCAAAACCTGGCGGGTCTGACACATGCGCTGCAGGGCGTGCTCCTTGCCAACGTGCCCATGATTATCTTGACCATCGACCCCTGCATTAGCTGCACGGAAAGGTAGGCACGGCATGAGTTTACTGACATTTGCCAAGACGGCCTTGGGTTCTATGGTCAAGCAA
>ERZ1031347.315-NODE-315-length-23707-cov-7.230974_pt1 | contig 23707 bp, 31 predicted proteins | sample MGYA00517106_ERZ1031347 | MGnify/ENA primary metagenome ERZ1031347 (study PRJEB33719, sample SAMN04261392) | wastewater metagenome | biome: periurban shantytown; feature: human; material: feces | host: Homo sapiens | place: Peru: Lima | collected 2012-07-19 ...
CTGTCGCCCTGCGGTGTCATTTCCGGCGTCATGGTCACTTCGTCCATGACGGCCTCCTTCCCGCCCCGATTCGGGGCAATAGAAAAGGCCACCTCCGAAGAGATGGCCTTGCAGTTGTGAAAATCGATATCAACGCTTTTTGTGGGCGTTGTGGTTGAAAACCAGAATGAGCGTGAGGAGAATCAGGTAGGCTCCTCCCGCGATGGCGAGGTGGGTCATTGCCGGTCCTCCAAATATTTTTCGGCGGCGTTGACGACCCAGCACTGCGCGTCCAATTTCTCCAATTTCGCCAATTCGTATCGGACGGCCTCGGAATGGTCGTGTGACTGGTCTCCGTAAATCAGGCTGATGATCGTGTTCTTTATCGTGTCACGGCATAGCTCGTCCATGCGGTCGTCGAATTTCTCGGTGCGCTCCCCGAGCATCCGGGTTTTGGCGAAATGCTGGGAAAGCACGCTGTTATACGGCAAACGCTCGGGATTGACGTGCGCGTAAAGCCCAGTAGCCAATGATTCGAGCGCCCCCGGCCAAATCTTGAGGCACAAGGTGATGACCGCGCACGCGCCGCCCACGCCACCAAACCCTGCTAGAAACGTTTGAAACACATCACATCTCCTTGAAATCGTTTAATCTTTTGGCATAGTGCTGCCATCGAAATAACCGAGCCCGTATTTTGATGTCAGCTGACTGTATTCCGCTTGTGAGGCGACAATAACGTGGCTGACTTTCCAGACGGCATCACCGGTGGTGATGACCGTGATTCGAGGGAAAATATTTTGTCCCGGATAAGCTGTCAGACGTCCCGTCTTATCAAGCACGTGATCACTGTCCCATCCGAATCTGATCGTGCCAGTGCCGGACACAAGCTCGACTCTGGCGCTCACGACGTGCTTGGCTGGCGCATCATTAGTGACATTCCAGTCTGGGAAATCGTTACGGCCAGCACCATTGACGGTGCAAACGGCAAGCGGGCTGGACGCATAATTCGTGATGACACTCATGCCACCACCCCCAATGCGAGGGTCAGGCGCGCGGCATCGTATCCCCGTCGAAATATTCGATGCTGTCGAGCAGGGTCTTGTTCGCCTGGTATTCGTCCCACGTGCAGATGAGCATGTTCGTCACTGTGACGGTCGGACTGCCTGACTTGACGTGATAACTCATTGATATCGGATGGGAATTGTTGATGATCATCTTGTAGCTGACACGTTGTCTTGCGTTGATGTCGCCATCCGCTCCGATTATCGAGATAGTGCCGCCTGTGACGTTCACCTCGACGCTGATCTGATATGTCGCCCCATTCACGCTCGGAAGGGTCGTGATATTCACCCACTTGTCGGCTTTCAGGGTGATGGTCGAGGATGGGCTCGTGCATAGGTTCGTGACCATCATCGGACATCACCCGCCCGACGGACCGCCTTAATCGCGTGGCATCGTGTCCCCCGAGAAGAAGCCCGGAAGCCCCCCCCCCACGGCTTTATCGTAAGTGTCGGCGGCTTCCACGCTCAATTCGCTGATGGCCATACCGGAGGGGATGGCCAGGCGCGTGTCATGGGCGGTCGGGGTGAAGCGGATCGTATATTTCCCGACCGTCTGGGCACTTGGGTATTCGACCGTGCCGCCGGAAAAGATGCGGATGCTTTTATTCGTCGTATCGTTGCTGACGATCCTGCACGTGCACACGTATTCCACGCCGACCTCGCACGCGAAAGGCAGGTCGATGTAGTCGCCTCTGGTGTTGGCCAGCGTGCCATCGGTCATGTACTTCGATATGTCGCCGCCCTTTTTGACGACATGGAAGCCGGTGGGGTCGAACTTTGGGTTCGGCCACAGGTTAATCCTCTGCATTCTCGTCTCCCTTCACGCTTTCGAGCACGTCGGCGGGAATCAATTTCATGGCCGCGTTGAGCTGACTGGTCAGGATTGCGGTCTGCTTGGTGAGAGTGCCGATTTGCGCGGAAAGAGAGTCGATGACTTCGTTCGCGTCGGCTGGAATCTGAGTCAAAATGTCTCCTTAAATACGAAACCCCCGCAATCCGTGTGGATTGCAGGGGTTGAAAAAATTGGAATGCCGGGTTAGTCGGCGGCGGTCATCGTATCGATGCGCGTAACGGCCTTAAGCCCGTCGAGCGTCAAAGTGCGTCCGAGATTCGTCTTCACGTCCGTCAAAGTGACGGACGCACCGGAATCATCGAAGGTCGCAAGCACGCCACGCTGGTAGTCGCGCCACGATTCGGCGGTGCCGTCCGTGCTGGAAAACTCCAATCCCAATCGGCACAATTCCGCTCGCACCGACTCCTTCGGCGGACGCAAATCAAGCACGCCAGACGGCTCGGCGGGCGTCACGTCAGTCGCGGTATCGGTATCGGTAGTGGTCTCAGTGGTCACATCGGCCATAATCAATCTCCTTAATTCTGTTGGTTTTGTCTTGGCATGAGGGATTCATAAAAGCGCTCCTCGCACTCATCCAGTGCGGTCTGGCTGGACTCGTCCAATAGGAAAGCGTCAAGGCCCTCGATGTCCTTGGTGACGCTGATGTCAATGCCACTCGACGGCTCGGAATCAACATCATCAGCGGCCAGTGTGGCAATGAGATTCGCATCCGTCTCATTCGACATGGTGGGCAGGTTCATGCCCTCACGCGCCTTATTGCGCGCGGCGGTCAGCGGGTCATTCAACACTTCCCCATCAGCCGCAAGCATGCTCACGCCGGTGGCGGAATCATTCAGCGCGCTTTCCAAGGCCTCGTAAGCCCCCGTCCACACGCCCCTGCCGGTGGCGCGGTCGTACCGGCTCGTGTCCTCCTTGCCCTGCATGATCGCGGCGATCGCCTCACGAGTCGAAGCAAGCCCAAGCAAAGCCTTCCACGAAGCAATCACGTCAGGTGCGAAGACGAAGCTGTCCGACCCGTTTATGGGCGGATTACAGCGGATAATGCAAAGCCCACTGTTATCATCCATTTCGAAAGTCGCTGACAACATTCCCTCCAATCATTTGACCAGATAGGCGAGGTATTCCGCATACACGTCGACCGGGCAAGGCTGGTCGGCGTTGTAAAGCTTCAATTGGAAGCCGCTCTGTCCGCCCGTGTTGCATGGGTGCGCGATGATGCCCGCCCATTGCGAATCTGCGTTCGCGACGACGTAATAGCGGCCGTATTTCGTCGGGCTGAACGTGCAGTTGACTTGCATTGCCGCGCCGGCCGCAATCTTCGAGCCGGAATTCGGATACCACGCCTTCCACGCAGCCTGGGCATGGAACGTAAAACGGTTCGTGATGCCGCCAAGATAGCCGCCGAGATGCAGGTATCCAGTGCCGATGTTCGCGCCGACTCCGACCTCGCCGTTCGCGTCTTGCGCTCCGAGCCAGGCCTCCGAACCGTTCGCGCTATCGCCGGACAGAGTGAGGTAAGCGCTGCTTTTCTTGCTCTCGTCCGGCTCGTCGTAATCCGTGTTCGCCACGGCATGCACTCTGGATGTGACGCCGCCGCTGCCGGTACCGCCTTTCTTGCGCGGCTTCGATCTGAGAGACATGAACGCGGCGGGATCGTTCTTGCTCACGTGTCCGCTCCACAAGTCCAGTTCGCCCATCGAGCCGACCTGATTCGACTGGATGACCGATGCGATGGCTGGATGACTGTAGTAGGCGGTGGAACCGTTGTATGCGGGGAATTCCAATCCGTCACCAATGAACGTCTCCGAACCTCCGATGATGTACGACTGGTAGTCGGGGCTGATGCGCACGCGATGCCCTCTCACACGGGTTTGGAACGTGCCGGTCAGCAGGTTGCTTTTGCCTTCACCGTCGAGGTAGACGGTCTGGTTATGAGCCGAATCCCACATCCGCAACGAGCTGCTGTTGAGCTTCATTCCCGTGTTCTCCGCCTCGGAGCTTTGGAAGACGGCGCCGGTGAACACGTAGCCTCGGAACTGGCCCGCCGCGATTCTGTCGGACGTGATGGTGCCAGCCGCGATCTTCACAGCGGTCACGCTGTTCGCGGCCAACTTGTCGGCGGTGATCGCACCGGACACTATCTTCGACGCATTCACGCTGTTCGCGGCGAGCTTGTCCGCGTTCACCGCGTTCGCGGCGAGCTTGTCCGTCGTGACCGCGCCAGCAACGATGTCGCCCGCCTGAATCTTATGGACATTCAGGAGCGCCACGGTCATGTCCTCCGTCACGCGGAGCTTCGCGGTCGTGACCGAGTTCGCGGCCAGCTTGTCAGTGCCGATGGCACCGGCCACAATCTTGCCAGCGGTCACGGCATTAGCCGCCAGTTTATCCGCGTTCACCGCGCCAGCGGCGAGCTTGTCGGTCGTGACGGCGAGGGCGGCTATGTCGGACGCCTGAATCTTATGCGCATTCAGGAGCGCCACGGTCATGTCCTCGGTGACCTTGAGCTTGCCAACGGTCACTGAATTGGCGGCGATCTTGTCGGACGTGATGGCCAGTGCGACGATGTTCCGAGCCTGCACCGAGTTCGCGGCCAGCTTGCCAGCGGTCACCGCGTCAGCCACCAGCTTGTCAGTGGTCACGCTGTTTGCGGCGAGCTTGTCTACTGTGATGGCATTGGCCTTGACCTTCTCGGCGGTCACGCTATCTGTGGCGAGATGCTTCGCAGCCACCGTCCCAGCAGCCAGAATATTATTGGCCACGAGGTCGAATGGTTCGAAACGTGTGCCATCCCATGTCAGCACTTCCACCACGCGGTCAGCCAATGGCACAAGAACGCTCGGAGAATTATTGGCTTCGCCCGTCCAGTAGGTGTAGAAGTCGGCAAGCATGGATGGAGAGTTGTTCTTCTCACCCTTCCAGCGCGTCCAATACTTCTGGGTCCTCCACCACATGTCCCCCGGCTTCAAGCCGTCATGCGACGGCTCGTCGGGGCCACGGTAGATCAGATTCTTGCCGTCAGCAGTGGTCTGCGCCTTCTGCGCTGCGGCCTGAGCCTGATTCGCCTGAGACTGCGCGTTGGCGGCGGCGGTAGCGGCCTTATCGGCGGTGGATTGAGCGGTCTTGGCCGCATCATTCGCCTTGACGGCGGCGTTCGCCGCATCGGTAGCGGCCTTGTCGGTCACCGCCACCCAAGCACTGCCATTCCAGCGCTTCGGCGTGTTCGCACCGTTCGTGGTGTCAATCCACAAGGTCGAAGCCTTGCGCATCGACGTGGCCGGTGCCGTGCTCTGGATGAGCACGTCGGCCTTGCCGTTAGCCACGCCAGCGGCGGCAGCTGCTGCGGTATTGGCCTTCTGGGCGGCCTTGGCCGCATCGGTGGCGGATTGTGCCGCACTGTCAGCCGTGGCCTTGGCTTGTGTCGCCACACTGGACGCATTCGTGGCGGTGGTCTTGGCATTGGCCGCGTCCGTCTTCGCGGTGGAAGCGTCCGTCTTGGCCGAAGCCGCGTCGGACTTGGCGGACTTGGCGGACTCATTGGCGGTGTTAGCCAGTGTCTCCGCATTGCCTGCGGTCTTCTTCGCGCTCTCGGCGGCGGTCTGGGCGGCATTGGCCGCGTCCTTGGCCTGACCGGCGGTCGCGGTGGCGCTCTTCGCAGCAGTCTGAGCCGCATTGGCGGTATCCTGCGCTGTCTTCGCCGCACCATTCGCCGTATCAGCCGTGCCCTGCGCGTTTTTCGCTGCGGCAGCGGCATTCTCGGCGGTCTTCTTCGCGTCGGTGGTCTTAGCCGCATTATCCGCGATATCCGACTTCGCCTGAGCGATTTCGTCGGCATTGCGCTCCACGTCGGCATAGCCCATGTGGTTCCAAGCGGCACCATCCCAGACAAGCGTCTCAATCACACGATCAGACAAGGGCACGAGCACGGAAGGAGAATTATTGGCTTCGCCCGTCCAGTAGGTGTAGAAGTCGGCCAAGAGGCTCGGTGAGTTGTTTTTCTCGCCTTTCCACCTCGTCCAATATTTCTGCGTCTTGAGCCACAGGTCGCCGACGATCAGATTGTCCTTCGGCTCGTCAGGCCCACGAAAAGTGTGATTCTTCGAGTGGGCTTCGGCATACGCTTGAGCGGCCGACTCCTTCGCCTTGCTGATCTCGCCATTCGCGGTGGTCAGGTCGCTTTTGGTCTGCGCGATGTCCTTCCGGGCCTGAGACAGATCGGCCTTTGCCTGCGTGAGCGTCTGATTCGCCGTGTCGAAATTCGACTTGTTGGCTTGGATATCCTTCCGCGCCTGATCGAGCTTCGCCGTATTATCCCGCAACGTGGCGTTCGCCGTGCCGATGGCCGACTGGTTCGACCTGATGTCAGACTTCGCGGATTCAAGATCCTTCGCCGTGGCAGACTGAGCGGCCTGATTCGCGGCGATATCCTTCCGCGCCTGCGTCAGCTTGGCCGTATTGTCCTTCAGTGCCGTCTGGTTGTCAGCCAAATCCTTTTGAATCTGCTTGACCTCATCAGGCGAGACGGCGGAAGCCACGGTCACAGTGGCAATCGCAGACCAGTCAGACTTATTGCCCGCATGGTCCACGGACCGCAACGCATAAGAGTGCTGTGAGCCAGCCGTCAGGCCGGTGATGACGTAATCGCCCTGCCCTGACTGGGTAGCGCTGATGACCTGCATTCCATCCGCATTGATGCCCTCGCCCACCTCGATATGGTCGAAGTCAGGCTCCATCCGCGCGCCGGCAGCGGTCTTGCCGTCCCAGTGGACGGTGACCACGCCTAGCTTGGATAAGACTGTCGGCTTGGAGGGCACTGAGCACGGCGTCGTATCCGACTCCACGGTGGCCACCACGACAGCCGACCAATCACCCAGCTTGTCGCTGTACGTGGGCACGGCCCTGACGCGAACCTCGATTTGCGTGCCACAATCAAGGCCACCGAAGCCAAGCTGCGTCTTATCGGTCGTGCCAGCCGAATGCCACGGCGCACCATCCACATGCTTGCGCCACTCGACGGCGTAATTGCTGATCTCAATGGCCGTGTCATTGGTCGCTTCGGTCACTGCGGACCACATGGCGGTGGCCAAGCCGTGGGCGAAACCGTCCGAGCCGATGTAGGCATCGGTCTGCACGATGAGACCCTGCGGCGCTTTCGGCACGCGATGGTCACGGTCGGAAGAGGCGGTCGTGCCGCCCTCGCTACCGGCCAACGCGGCACCACCGGTAATGCCCTTAATCTTCTTCGCCTGACGCACCGAAGCGTCATACTTAATATCATTCAGAGCAATTGAGCAGGATAAGCCCTCATTCTGGCGCATGCTCAGGTCGATTTCCTGCACGCGCACCTTCTCGCCGTGAGCCACGGTTGGGGCGGTAATCCAGTCACCGGCGTGGAAGTCGATGAGCGGAAGATTATCTACGCCGGATGTGATGAGGTCGCGCGTGTACTGACCACGCACACGAGCCGCATCATCCAAAGTGCTCTGCATGAATGCCTGGGCAGTGTCCTTATCTGACACGCCGCCCTGCGAGCTGTAGGACTCCCACTTGCCCCAAGGCATCGGTGCAGCCGGATTATCCATGCGGAAGAGCAGATTATTGTCACCTTCGACAAGGATAGTGCTGGCCAGATCCGCGATGGATTCCTCAAATGGTGCTTCGCTGATGTCACGCGCGAGCTGGAGCACGACGCTCTTGCTCAGGTCACGGCTCAATGCGGTGCTATCCGCATTCCAAAGCTTGAGCGTCCTGCCGGACGTGCGCCAGTCGCAGCCGCCACCATTGACAAGAGCGCTCAGGATGGTCTGCAAATCAGTGCCAAGAGAATAGTACAGAGTGTACTTTTTTGCCCAATTACTGCCAGCAGAGTCCTTGGCCGTGTCGAATCCCAAGGTCAGACCAGTGGCCACGCCACCACGCTGACGGTTTTCGTCCAGCAGCGTCTTGAGAATCGTGCCCGGATTGGAGCTGTAGAAGGGGCGCTTGCCCTTGTTGTCCCCGTCAGTGATGAGGTGCGACGAATCGTTGTTTTCGGCCTTGGACAGCAGCCAGCTTATAGACTGGCCGCTGTAGGTGATGGTCTTGGTGCGGTCATCCGTCTTGCCGGAGCGTCCGGTGATGACGAAACGCGCATTGTCCGGCTCATTGAAGCCGCTGCCGTCCGACACTTCCACGGCCACTTCGAGGCCGTCCGTAAGCTCGCGGTCGAAAGCCTGAGCGTCACCGGACAGCAGGGAATATTCGATGCTGATTGCGCCATCGTCATTGTGGAGCATGGACGCGCTGAAGCTCACCGGCTCCGCCAGCACACCGATGCGCTCACCGAATGGACGATAAGCCACGAGACGCGCGTGCAAAGTCTTTGCCATGAATCACTCCCAGGATTGCAAAAACCGGCAGGTCACCTTGTCGGCGCTGCCGGTCTGTTTGATTGCGAGGCGATAATCGCCGGAATCGATCGCGGGCCACACTTGCAATGGCTCCGTGGTCCAGTCGATGCCATTCGTCGCATCCGTGCCGCCCGACCATGCGTCGGCATTGGCCGCCGTCCACGCCTTGCGATTGGCCACATCGACGAAAAGGTAAGGTCGTGAGGCGTCGCGTTTGCCACCCCACAGCAGATTCGTGCCACTCACCGGGTCACTGATCGTGACGGCGGTTGCGGCACCGAAGCGCAATACCAGCGTGCCGATTGGCGCATTGGAAAGCCATCCCTCGGGGATGGTGTCGAAAAGCTGCGAGGGCGAGGCGTTCGGCAATCCAGCCCACCGTGTCCAATAACCCTTGTTACTGGGCTTATCGACACCACCGGCCATGAGACGCCCGCCAGTCGCGTCCAAGGTGCGCTCCTGCCACTGCTCCCCCTGCCAATAAACGTCAGGCAATTGGAAGACGGCGGTGGCCGCGCGGTGGTCATCCCACGGAATCTCGTCACCGTCCGGCTGACAGGACGTGCATACCGCGCTAGCGGTCATGCGCCGAGTCCAACCGGACACCGTGTCACGCTCCACGCGAGTCAGCTTGGAAGCCAAACGGCAGAGCCTATAGAAGCGATGCATCAGCACGTCGGAGTCAGGGCCATTGGTGATGAATTTCAGCGTGATTTCTGGCGCATCGAAAGCCACCGGACCAGCAGGAAGCATCACACCATTCCGACCATTCACGGTCACGGAATTAATGCGCGGGCTGATGCTCGTGAAATGGGTGGTGCCGACAATCAGACTCGCATTGTCCCCGGTCAGATTCTGACCTTCGATGAGATAATCCGTGAGAATCATCGACTACCACCCTTTCCACTTGTCACCATTGCGGCATTGCCGCCGTCTGCAATTTCTGCTGCGTCGAAATCGACGTGGGCGCGATCGCCGGATAATTGAACGTCTGCGTGACATACGTGGCACCGCCACCGCCATTGCTGACATTCGCACGACCAGACTTCGACGCATCCACCTCGAAACCGCCATTGATCTGAGCATTCATACCATTCACGGTCTTCTGCACGTCCTTCCAGCCAGCCTTAAGGCTCTTGTCAAAGCCCTGCATGATGGCCAGACCAGCAGGCTTAAGCATCACCTTGTCGTAGCTCAAAGGGCCCTTATGTTTGACGATCCAATCGCCGATGCCACTCACAAAGCTCTTCACTTTGCCGAAAGCCGCCCTCAGACCATTGAGCAGACCATTGACGATCGCACTGCCTGCGTTCCACAGCCACGTGCCAGCACCAGCGAAGATGCCGATAATCGCACTGCCAATGCCACCCAAAAAGCCGAGCACGCCCTGCACAACACCATGCACAATTTGACTAAAGCCGTTCCACGCCTGACTCCAATTGCCATGAATCAGGCCGGTCACCAGATTGATGACACCCTGAATCACATTGACGATGCCCCTGACCACCATCGTGATGCCGCCGATGATGCCCTGGATGAAAGGCAGCATCGCTTGAATGGTCGGCAGCAATGTCGAGCTGATAAAGCCGACGATCGCGGAAATGATGGTGGACACCAATGGTGCGAGAGCTTGAATCACCGGCACCAGAGTCTGAATCACGCTGGTAATCGCCTGCACCACCGTCGTAACCAAAGGCTCAAGGCCCTGAATCACCGGCGTGATGGCAGCCACCACGTCAGTGATGAGACTGCTGATCTGCGAGATGACCGGCATGAGCGCCTGAATCACAGCCGTGATGGCCGCGACCACCGCCGTGACAACCGGCTGGACTCCTTGGATGGCCGGAGTTATCGCCTGAATGACGGTGGTCACCACGGTCAGAATGCCTTGAATGGCCGGCACCAAAGCACCCACAAGCGTGGAGATTATCGGCGTCAGTAACGGGATTATCTGGCCGACGAGATTGGTGATTACCGGCATGACAGCTGCCGCCAATTGACTCAAAGCCGTCATGAGCGTCTGAATCGACGGCTGAAGCATTTGGAATGCCTGCTGCAAGCTGACGAAAACGTTCTGCAGCATCGTGCCGAATTCGCTGCGCAATTGCGGGCTCGTGGCGATAAGGCCGGCCAGAGCACCAATCACCAAAGTGACAGGACCACCAAGACCACTCAGGACGCCGCCGAACTTCGACAGCAATCCGCCAATCACCGGCACGCCACTCAATCCGCTCAAAGCGCCGCCAAGACCAGCCGCGCCAAGCAGACCAGTCACGGCTGCGATAGGGCCGGACAATCCAGACAATTGGCCCGTGAAGCCGCTGAAATTGATTTTGCTGATCTTGTCAGCGACAGCGCCGAACACTTTTTCAAGCGGCGGGCCGATCTTCTCGGCCAGTGCGGCCACCTTGTCGAAAAACGCGGTGATGAGCGGTTCGACGGCCTGCACCATCTTGATGACCGCGCCACCGACACCACCGAAAGCCGCGATCAGATCATTGCCGACCGAAGTCTTCAATCCAGCGATCTCATGCTGTAGGATGGTCATCTTGCCCTGCGGCGTGTCCGCCAGGGCCTTGTTGATGCCGCCGAAATTCGCTTCCAGGACCTTCGCGGCCATCGCGGCCTTCTCGGACGCGCTACCCTCCTGAAGGACCTTCTTCTGCGCGTCCGTCATGGTCACGCCATATTTGCTCAGCGCGGTAGCCGAGCCTGTCATGACCTTGCCAAGCAGATTCGCTATCTGCACGCCATCCTGCGCAGTCGCGTTATACCCCTTATTGTTGGCGATCATGTCCGCCAAAGCGGGCGTCAACGTCTTGACCTGATCGGCCGTCAGCGCGAAAGTGCCGAGCTGTGCCTGAGCGGCCTTCAAGGTGCCGCCGGATATAACGCCGGTCTGTCCAAGCGTCTTATTCAGGCTGAGCAGCGACTTCTGCTCCTCATCACTCCAGTTATTGTTCTTGGCGACCTGCTGGAATTTCGCGGTCACCTCACCGGCCTTGAGCGCCGCATCCACGGCCTGCTTGCCGAAATTCACCAGATATCCGCCAGCGGCGGCAGCGGCGCCGGACACGACGGTGGCCATGCCCTTAGCCGCCTTGCCGATACCGCTCACAGCCTTCGACGCGAACCCGGAAGCCTTGCTCAAACCCGAATGCAACGCATTACCGGCCTTCGCGGCCGCATTACGCGCGCCCTCCGGCAGCGCATTCCAAGCGGCCGAGAACTTGCTTTTGATGTTGGACGTGACCTCGCCAGCCGTCGAACTGATCTTCTGCACCGCCGCGTTCACGCCAGGAATCTTGCCGACGATCTGCTGGGCGGTTGACGCGAAGCCGGAAACCATACGGCTGAACGCGTTCTTCGACTTGTCCGCCTCGGCGGCCAATTGCGTCTCAAGATCCTTGAGCCGTCCTTGCGCCGTCTTGAGGTTGTCGGACGCCGCCTTGAGATTGTCGGCGGCCGCTTTTTGCTTGATCTGCGCCTGCTCCAGTTTGATGGCCGCAGCCTGAGCCTGAGTCGAATCAGCACCATATTTCTGTGTGGCGGCGTTCAGTTTCTCCTGTGCGGCCTGCACCTGCACGCCAGCCGCCTTGAATTTCAGCAAGGCGTCAGTATTCTTTTGCGAGGCTTGAGCCACGTCCTTTTTGAAGGACTTCAGGGCTTCGGAATTCAATTTGGCGGCGCCACTATTGAAACCGGACTTGAAAGCGCTGCCGATCTGCTTGCCCTGCTGCGCGCCATTGAAACCCTTCGTGAAGGAGTTTTTCATGTCGGAGACGGCCTTACCGGTCTCCTTGGCCACATTCTGGCGGAAGCCCTTCATTTGCGGGAAAATGCTCACATGCGCGGAACCCAGCTCGCTACCGCCAGCCATGACAGCCTCCTCTATTCACTTTTTTTGAAGCCGAAGATGCTGCTCATCGACTCCAAAGCCTCACGACGCTCCTCATCGGTCACCTCGACATGCTTCTTCCCAACCTTTTCCGGCGCGAGGTCACCAAGAATCGACGTGCCGCCAGCCTGAATCGCGGTAATGATCGCCGTCGCATCCATCGGCAGCACCATATGCACCGCAGTCATGCCGGTGTAAGTGTTCGGATCGGCCGAGAGGTTTTCCCACAAGGCGATCGCGTCCGCGAAACGGAGTCTGCCGCCCAAATCGGCCTGCAGACTCCACCCGCGAGCCGCGAAATCGGCCCTTATTCGACTGCCGGCGTCTCCTTGGAGGAGCTGGCAGAAACCGACGATTTTCCCAATTCCACGCCCTGAATCTTCGCAAGCAGCTCGCCGTAATCGTTGAGGATGTTGAATGGGACCATTGCCGGCTCCTTCGCCAGCTCCTTGGCCGCATCCTCGCCAGCGAAAGCCGCGAGAATCTCCTTCAACGTCTGGATCTGCTCCGTGTTGGACTGCAGGTCGGACAGGCGCACGAAATCATCGATGCTGAGATTCAGAGGCAGCTTGTAAATGTGGCCGTGCGGTGCGAGGAACCATACGCTGCCGTCCTTGATGAGGTGCTTCACCTTCATCCGCTCGGCCGACGCTTCAAGCGCCTTCTCCTCGTCCTCCTGAGTCCAGACGTCGAAATCGGCGGCGCACGGCATCACGGTGTTCTTGGTCATTGCTTCCTTCTTTCAAACGACTATGAAAAATTCCTTTACGTTCATGGATGAAGAGGAAGAATCCCAGCACATGCGAAGAAAGGAAGAAAGAAACACATGCTGGGAAGAATCAATGTCAGTCGGTGACCGGCTGAGACTCGGAACCGTCAGCCTGATGATCGCCGGTATGAGAATCGGATGAAACAGTCGGAGTCACGAAGGACTCCAAATACTTGCTGTTGCCGGAATCGCAGGCGGCATCCTGAATCCATTCGATGGTCCAGGCGTCACCGGTGTTTTTGCCGGAGGTCTCCTGACCCTGCTCGTTGCTGGTCAGATTCACGACACCCAGACGACGGCGGTGCGTGCCGTTCTTGAAAACGGTCTCCTTGTAGCAGAACCACTTGCCGTCCTGGATCACATCGGTCACGTGATAGACGCCATTGGTGTCCGGCGTTCCGATGGTCATCTGGCGCGTGATGTCGTTATCCTCGGCCACGGTGAACTGTTCGGTCAGCGAAGCCGTGCCATTAACGCTGTAGCCAGGCTGGTGGAACTTAATCGCATCATCGGCGTCGCGGCCGGGCTGCGGCGCGCCATCCTCGGTGATGAGGCCGACGAAACCGCCTTTGCTGAAAATCTTGTCCAAGCCGGTCTTCACGTCGGCCACGGTCGGCGCGATGAGATCGGCGGTCAGCTTCTGGGTCGCGTCATAGGGTGCGAAACGGTAGGCGCTTGTAACCACGATCTTCGCGGCGCTAAGGTCATTGCCTGCTGAATCAGCTGCCATATTTTTGTCCTTTCAAACAAAAAGGCGCTGAAACACAACGTTTCAACGCCTTAAAAATTATTGAATTATCGGAATTCCCCAATGGTGGAGAATTCGAGAGTCAGATAGCATCTGGCGATATTCGCGTCCTCGGCCACGAAATACGGACCATTGCACCCGTCCTCCTCGACTGCCGCGATCGGAGACCCGTCAAGCTGGCAAATCGCGGGGTCTGTGAGCAGGCCGTAGATTTTCGCCGCCAGATCACGACAATCACCTGGAAGAGTGCGACTGCCATAACGCACGGTGATACCAATGCTGCGGTCGAAGAGCACGCGATTGGACTGGCTGCCGCCATCGTCACGCACGACCACGAGAGGATAGGAGCCGTCGTAATCGTCCGGCTCTCGAATGTGCACGAGAATCTTGCCGTAGGATGGCTTCAGCTTGCCACGGAGGTAAGCGCACAGCCATGTTTCGAGGTCTGGTGGTAGCACTGCCGTCATGACTTGCCAGCCTTGAGCGCCTTGCGGAGATTGCCGGTCCGCGACTCCACGAGCAGGGTCTTCGGATCGGTGCCGACCACCATGCATGTGGTGCGGTGCGCATGCTTGACCTCCTCGATTTGGAGGCCGTCACGGTATGCGCCGGTGTCCACTGGAGCGTGAGCCTTCGCATATTCGAGCGTCTTCTCGGCGGCCCTGCGGGTCATGGCCTTGACGCCAGCCGAATTCATCAGCTCGTCAAAATACTTGTCGTTGAATTTGACCATCACACCCAAGACCATCACCCCCTGTACTCGCTCAATGGAATCTCAATCGTCGGACGCCACGAAGTGAAAGCATTGGCATCACGCGACGGATAGCCGGACACCTCCCAACAGCGTCCATCATCCGGCATCGCCCTGATACGATCACCCGGCATCACATCCAAAGACGGGTCAGGAGCAGTGAGATATGCCGTGCTCGTGGTCTCCTCACGCAAAGCATCAGGAGTCCTCATACTGCTGGAACTCGACAGCGAACCATGGAATTCCAGCACGTCCGGGTGATCCCAATCCTCACCAGTCAACTCGCCCGAATACCGGTCCATGACCTTCTTCGCACGCAAACGCCGCCACTTGGTCGCGCCAGGCATGTTGAAAGACGTACCACCGCCGAGATAATCCAATGCGGAAGTCACGGCTTCACCCCCCACGTCAAGCGGTAGGGCTGCAGCGTGCGCTTCTCCGACTCGAAAAGCGCCACATTAGGCACACCACCATCGGAGCCGGAGCGATAGGTGACGCTGCTGCCATTCGTGGATTGAGCTGACACCGTGCCGGGAACCTGCATCACACGAGACGCGATGTCCAGCAGAATCATCTGCACTTCCGGCACATCCTCCAAATCCCAACCATCGGTAATGGTCGCTTCCACACTCCCCGGCAGATCGGGAAAGGTGGCGCCATTGACCAGCACAAGGCTCCCGGCCTCGCTGTACCGCGCATCCTGCACGTGTTCCACGCCATCAAGCTTGAGACTCGAAAGCGCGGTCACATGCTTGGATGGCAAGAGCAGCGAATCACCGCCATGCCCATCCAAGCGAATCGTACGAGTGACGGAAGGCGCGACATGCCAGCCGCAATACCGGCGAATCGCAGCCTGAGCGGCATGCATCTTGAAAACGGCATCGACTTGGAAAGAGTCGGCGCTTGGAATCAGATCACCAATCACGGCAGTCATGCCGCACCCCCAATCACTTACTTGGCTGCCATCAGGCCAGCGGCCACCAGAGAATCGATAAGAGCATCGAATTCCTGCTTGGTCGGCGCATCGCCTGCGGCCTTGGACACATTCTTCGCCACCGGAAGAGAGGCGGCACCGCCGATAGTGACCGGCTTGCCCTTGGCATCAAGCGCCACAAGCTCCGCCACGTCCTGCGTCTTGTCGATGTTCGCCTCTTTCGGGGTGACGAAGCGCACATACTTCTGCGTCATGATCAGGCCGCCTTACCGAGAGTGACCTTCACAAAGGCCTTCGGATACTTGACTTGCAGGCCGACACGCTCGCTAATGCGGCAGGTCTGCTTGAAGTGCAGGAAATCATCGGCATTCGAGTCGGTCATCTTCACGACCAGACCACCCTTGCGCAAAAGCTCGGCGCTCTTGAAGGCACCGACCAGCGCGGTGCCCTCGGCAATGGCGGCGGTAGCGATTGCGGGAACATTCCACAAAGTGGAACCGTTAGTCAGGTTGAGGTAAGAGCCTTCCGCGTTCTTGGCGATGGTCAGCTTCCAGAAATCGACCGGATTAAGGACGAATGCGTCAGCCTGATAATTGGTTTTCAGCGTGATGTACAGCTTGGCCTTGGACAGACGGTCGGCGTCCGACAGCTCATCCTGGCCCATCGTCTGAATCTCACGATTGAAAAGACCCTTCAGATCATTACCAGTGCCATCACCGGACAGGAGTTGGTTTTCCTCCGCCAGCTTCAGGTCATACTGCGCGTTGTTGTTGATTTCCGACACAATCCAGTTGAGATCGTCCATCATGTTGTCGCTGATGGCGAAGAAGCTGGCGACGGTGCTGATCTTGTCCTGCTTCCACACAGGTTCCTTCCAATGGACCTGCGGGGCTGCTCCGGTTTCGGCGACGGTGGAGGCGTTGCCTTCAAGCTCGCTGAATTCCGGGTATTCGATCAGGTTGCCGCTGACGGCACCGGAAGCGAAGAGGTCGGCCACGACCAGCGGACGCTGATACGGTCGAGCAGGCTGGGTGTCGATCTGCGTCAGATACGGGGCATAGCCTTCGGACGGCGCGCCTTCCACGTGAGTATCATCCGCTGCCTTGTATTCGACCTCGAAGTTGCGTGCGATGGCGGACTTCACGTCAAGGCCAGCATTCTGCATGGACTTGACGTAATAATCACCGATACTCTTGGCGTGGATGGCGTCGGAGCCACCAACATGCTGCACGCCGGTCTTGGCGTTGAGCTGGCCGATCTGCGCGAGCAGATCATCGGACTGCTTCATGCCGTCCAACTGACGGTCGATGCCCTCGACCTCGGCCAGCGCGCTCTTCACAAATGCGATGGTGTCGCCATCAGCCTTGCCAGCGGCCAGCAGACCCTGCTTTTCTTCGAGCTGCTTGACAAGCGCGGCTCGCTTTTCCTTGAGAGATGCCATTACGGTCACTCCCCTTCCCGCCCAATTTGGGCAATCTTGATTGCGAGTTGCAACGCTTCCGCTTCGGAAAAACCGTCCGGCTCCTCGGACTTGGCCACATCGGACTCCTCGTTCTTGGCTGCACCGGCATCCGATGCCTTCGCATCGTCACTCTGGTCATTGTCATTGTTGTTGTCGGACTGAGTGGTGTTCTCAGCCACGAAATCCTTGAGTTTCTTCGCCTGACCGGTCAGGTCATCGGCGATCTGCGAGAGAATGTCTAGATTCTTCTGTGAGAGGGTGCGTCCGGTCTTCAACCGGCGCAGCGCGTCCTTCACGTCCACGATGCCGGTATCCTGATTCGCGCCGACAGGCACGAAGGACGCCTCATACACCTTCAGCTCACGCAATTCGTTGGCTTTGGTACCGTCATCAAGCTCCACCTCGCCCTCGTCCATCACGTCGAACGCGAAGGACAATTGGCTGAGACGCTTTTCCTTGATCAGGTGGTAGACCTGCGCGGCCTTCGGCGAGTCCATATCGAAATGGCCTTTGATCCACCAGCCGTGATCGTCCTCGCCCATCGAATCGACGCCGCCGATGTTATAATCGGGGTCATCCATACGATGCCCATACAGGACAGGCAGCGTGTTGCCGCTGTCCTGCCATTCCTTGATGGTCTTGTCGAATGCGCCCTTTGCCACCACGTCACCGTAGCAGTCTGGTTCGCGGGTGAAAGTGGAAGGGTAGGCGATGAATTCGCCATCCTTGAGTGCCGAGTCCTCGCCATCGGCTTTGAATCGGCAATCGAAATCCTTAAAGTGCATCATGCACCTCCTTGAAATGCGTGCGCATGTCCTCCGTCTCCTGCAATGCCCTCACACCGGCGTCGAACTGCCCCAGCCCGGCTTTGATGGTCAGGTCTGCCTGCAGTTCGTTCTGCCATTTGAGCCATTTGATGTCATCGACTCCCATACCGGCACCAAACCGTGATCTGACGCTCTTTTCCAATCGGTCACGCCACATGCCGACGATGGCCGCTGTTTTCTCGTCATCATCCGATTCGATGGCCGACCGGTCGGCTGGACGGGACGGGTCACCGCCATCCTGTGGACTTGACTGGCCGCCCTTGGTGACATTGAGCGGCACCACCAGTTCGTCACCGCCCTCGACGCGCGGCAGGTTCTGACTGGCTCGCGCCTCGTTCGGTGTAATCCACGGAGCGCCGACCGAAGTGCTCATCACACTAGCCTGTTCCTCGAAATCGCCGGAAAGCTTGCTGCGGATGTCGAATTCGATGTAATTCGCGTCCGGCGCACCGACCTTCGGAGCGAGGAAAGTGTTTATCCTGTCCTCGATCATGCGCATGGTCGGGCCAAGCGTCTCAGAGTACAGCATCTTGCGGAATTCCTTGGTGTTCGAGAAATTCGCGTTGTCCAGGATGCCGACCATGACAGGTGAGACGTGGTAGACGCTTGCGACGGTGGACAGCGACAGTTTCGTGACCTCGCTGAATTCCTCCTCGCGAGCATTGAAGCCCAAACGCTTCAATTCCATGCCATCCTCAAGCAGTGGCGTGGCACCGGCCTGAGCACCCTTGTCGGTGAATTCCTTCCACCCGCGCTTGAAACGCTCGCGATCGGCGTCATTCCATTCCGGCGCATCCTTCGGACGCACCAGCACGCTGCCGATACGGCCGCCGCGCTTCCACACCTGAGTGCGATACGACCATGCCTGAATCTGCTCGTTGATGATGTCCTTCAAGGCACGCACCGGAGTCACGCCCTGTGTCGGGTCATCAGGGTTCCATCCATGGAAAACGAGCATGTCATCAGCAGGCACATCGTAATATGACGTGCCCAGATTCGGGTAAACGCGATAGTAGGCGGGCTGGAATACGCTGCCATCAAGCTTCGCCTGCACCCAGCATGGCGGAATCGGCTGAATCTGCCAGCTACCGAACTTGTCCACATCCCTATCAGGATTCTGCACGACCACCCAGTAGGCGTTGTCGTAAAGCGCCAAGTCGGCCACAAGCTGACGCATCAACTCATAGCCCGTCATCGTGCCGTTCGGCTGCTTCAGCAGATTTATCAGCACATCATCGGTCACACGCTGCCTGTCCGTGTCGCTGACACGCTCGAATTCCTTCAAACCGACCTGAGCGACATTCCGTGCCAGGAAAGTAATCACGGTACGCAAATGCGGCTGTGTCTTGAAAAGCTCGGCCTCCGTCTGACCCTGAATCACGGCCATCTGGTCAGACAAATCAAAGGAAATGCTGTAGCGCGGCTGGAAAACGTTCCTCAAGGCGCTCCAAAGGCCCATAAGACACCTCCAATCGCTTCAAAAAATCAAAGAATCATCAATCCATGTCCCGAATAGGCGGAAGCCTTCGCCGGTTCGACATCCACAGCCTGCATGGTCTCCAACGCGTACAATGCCTGCGATTCGGCTACCAATCCGGAAATCTGCAATGCGGACTTGGTGCGGTCCCACACCTCGACCTCGCCAAGACGCCGGGACACGGCCACGCTCACCTGTTGTTCGATGGCCGGCTGCGGCAGGTGCCGCAACTTCCCCTCACGCACGCGATCGTGAAAACGACCGCAGCACGCGCCCAACCGGAAGCCTTCGATGAGATGCACCGTCCACCCTTTTTCGGTCAACGGGTCGATGAAGTCCACGGCCGGACAGCCCTTGCCCTGCACGGCGATCTCCGTGATATGCGGCCAACGCTCCTGCAAAAGGTCGAGATAATGCGGCACCCACAGCATGCCGTCACGGCGGGCGATCAGCTCGACATGCGGCAACCCGTCCACACGCATTCCGGCGGCGGCCACATACGTGGTCTTACGGTCAGCCGACGTGTCCACGGACAGGACGACACGACTGTCGTCAGGAATCGTGGAACGCGAGTCGATTCCGCTGGCCCACATTTTCGGATTGATGAAAGGAATGATGTCAGCAGTGACCCACTGGCACAGGACCTCGGTGCGGAACGCGGCCTCGGTCATGCCGTCAATGTCGGATCTGACGCTCATGACGGTCATCGGCCCATAGCCGAGCGACGGGTTAGCCTGCCGGATGGCGTCGGCATCATCCACCGGACACTTGTCAGGCGCAGACCATTCGAAATAGCCGAAAGAGCCGTCCTGCTCGCCGGACAGGAACACGTCGGCCGGATTGCCACCGTCGGCGCTCAGGCGCGTCCACTCGTCAACGAGCTTGCGGCCTTTGTCCACCTGCTTGCGCAACGCCACAGACCGATAGTCGCCAGCATTGGAAATGCCCCACAACTGGCTGGACCAGACTGCCTTCGTGGTCTGGCTGACAGCGTTCCAGCCATCGTCATTATGCTGTTCACGAAGCTCATCAAACACCACACGTGCAGCGCTCTTCGCGCGAATATTCTTATCAGCGCGGACGATATACCGGGCTTTCGAGCGGGTGATGATCGCCTCCTCGCCGTTCGTGTTGACGAATTTCTGCGTCATCGCGGCGAGATCCGGAATCACCAGATCCGCTTCCTCATCAGTCGAAGGCTGAGGATTGCACCACTCCTTGACCTGATTGTACGGGCCCTTCGCATTGTCCAACGTCTGCGCTGCACCGACCACGAGAAACTTCACGGGCGGCACCCTATCCGGGTGCTTGTTCGAATCCACGAAAAGCCACCACGCGGCAAGCACACCCATCAGCGTGGTCTTGCCATTCTGGCGGGCCACAAGCACAATCACCTTGCGAAAACGATAGCTGCCATCCTCCAGCAATTCCAAGGCATGGACCAGCAGCCAGCACTGCCACGGATAGAGATGCACGTGCAGCATGATCTCGGCGAACGCGATCACAGCGAAGCCATTAGAAGTGTTCTTGTCCAATGGGCGAAGCGGCGGAGTATAAATACGCGGCAGGGTCACACCATGCTTCTCATCATCGATGGCACCGAAAACACTCAAATCTTCCGACACCATCGAACGCCTCCTAGCCGAAACGCTTCATGAAATCTTCCATCTGCACAACCTTGTCGCTCTTACGCGCCTCCGGCTTCGATTCAACCTTCGGCTTCGCAGGCCGACCAACCTTAGCCGGAGCATCCACCGTAAGGCCGAGACTCTGGCAATACTTCAGGAACGTCGGCAGCGACACGTTGTCGAGCTTGCCGTTCTCATCGACAAAACCGGAGAACGTCAGATAATCGATACGCTCAGCCAACACGCGAGCCGCAGCGACAACAGCAGAATTCACAGCCTTGAGGTCAGCGTTCTTCAACGAACGCTCCAACGCCTCCGCCACATTCCGACTCGGAAACTTCGCACCCATCGAAAACACCCCCTAATCTGCCATCGCGCGCGACCCGCCAACAATTTCACTCATCGGGGAGAGGGAGACCAACCACGCGGGACGTAGACCCCCATCGCGTTGGTTTTACGATTTCACCGCCCCTACCCCGTTTGGGTCGGTTTCGAATGCTGTTTGGAATGCGTTGATTGCGTTTTTGAAGCGTTTGATGAGTTCGTTTGTGCTTGGTGGCATCAGCTTGGCGATGGCACGCTCGGAGTCGATAACCTCGTAGCGGTATGTTCTGTTGACGTGCACTGGAATGTTGACCGTGAAGCTGCTGATTGGGAATGTCTTGTCGTTAATTTCTGCGGTGAGCGTTAGGTTGACTGGCTGTTGCATTGCTGTCTCCTTGCTCATGCTGTCTTAATCCATTGCCTGCTTAGTGTTCCGATTGGCGCTGGCGGATCTTGGTTGCCTCTCAAGCGGTTGCAGCTGGTGTGGCTCGGTTTGAAGCCTGCTGGGTCGAATTGGAGTTCGGGATGCTTGCTGACGGGGAACATGTGGTCGAGGTTGAAGCTGTCATCGGTGGTGTTCTTCGTGGCCGCATAGTCGATTGGCATTCCGCATAGCCAGCAGACTGCATGCTGTGCCTTGCATTGTGTGAAGAATGCGGCCTTGTATTTTTCGAATTGGCGTGTGGTTTTGCGGGTTCTTGGCATGTGGTCACCGCCTTGTAGTGCTTCGTGCTGTCTTCACCATGGATGTCTTATTCCGGCGTGTCGTTTTTGCCTGACTTGCAATACTTTACATACTTTGTTATAATAGTTATGTAAGCGGAAACGAAAGGAGGTGAACATGGAACCCAAGGACTGGATAGACACCATCCTCCAGATAATCGCCATAGCGGTGAGCGTCTGGCTCGGGCTGAGGGAAGGCAAAAAGCCACCGAAGCACAAGTAAAAAAGGTTCCGGCTACTCGTACTAGCCGGAACCCCGTCCATCCATCCTAGCAAGGGAACCATGAGCATCATGAAAAGACCGACCATCTTCGGCATCATCGCAATGCTCTTCGGCATCGTCTGCATGACGCACGCCGGACTCGAACACGGCGGAGGATTCGGCCTCGCGGCCGGGATCATGGGATTGGCCGCCGGATACGCCGGGAGCCGCCACGATGACTAAACGATACCTGAGCATGACCGAAGTCTCGCAACGTCTCGGCATCACCAAAGGCGCGCTGGCACGCTACAAGCTGCCCGAGCCCGACGTGATCGTTGGCAAAGCCAGGGGCTGGCGCGAGGAGACCATCGACCAATGGAACGCGCAACGCCCCGGCCGCGGCGTCGGCGGAGGAAGGCCACGCAAAAACAAGGAGGAAACTCATGAGAATCCGCGGAGCCGTTGATGGAATCGACGGACCTGAAATCCCGTCATCGCTAGCCGACAGAATCGACATACGGTCGACGGTCGAACTTCTGCCAAACGAGATCCTGGCCATCGGAGCCGGACTGAACGTCATGGCCAAAAGCTTCGAAACGGAACCACCTGTCATCCGCAACAAAGCACTGCTTCTGTTCATTCCCGGCAGCAGATATTCCGTCGAGCTCGACGGAGACGAACTGGGAACGACGAAAACGTTTCTCGTCTTCCCCGTCCACATGTGGCGCAAACTCAATCCGGACGACACGCTCGTCCCGTACCTTGCCGTTGTAGAAGAGATGTGCCATTGCTTCTACGGGATAGCGGACGAAACGGAGGTGAAGCATAAGGTGCTCGACATAACAAACAAGTACGTTGACGCCAATGCGAAATTCGAGAACCTGTTTCCCGGATGGAAAGACGCATCCGTTTCGTATTCGGCCTAAACGGATGACGCTTTGATTTTCCCCAACGTGAGGCGACCGCCGATCCTGGCGATCGCCTCGCTTGTTGTCTCGCTCGTGCACGGTTTCACGGCCGAAGCCTTGAGCTCAGCGACGCGTTGTGGCGCGAGCTCTTCGGCGACATCTATCAGCGCGTCGGCGACCGCGTCCATGATGATTCGCTCAAGATCGGCCATTTGACCTCCTCGCTATCCTTGCGTCCAGCGCCTTCGGCGGGATTCGAACCCGCGTCCCCGCAGTCGCAAGGAAGAGAATCCAATAAAGACTCGCGGCCGGTACGATCTACCACTGATTCCTACGAAGGCATGGACAGGCGATTTGAGCTTCACCGCATCACGGAAGCACGGGATTGGCTTGCCTGCCACATTGGGGTATGTCCACTCTGACGGGAGTGGGCGGAGCGTGTCCGATATGCCGTTCGGGCAGGACGGGACTGCAACCCAGGGAGTTAGGAGAATCCATGGCGGATATGAGTGAGGGTTCAAACCAAGTCACCTCGGTTTGAACCCTCTAATCCACTGACAATTTTGCGTTGCACTTTCGATTTTGTCAAATCGAGTCGCGTCGCATGACCTGTCCATGCACGTCGGAAAGCCTGTACAACGGCTGCCCCTTCACGTTTTCACCAACCGGTTGGAGCCTGCCGCGCTTACGCCACGAGCGAATCGTGTTCGCATTGCACTGGAACCCGCATTCGCGCAGCAGCTCCGCGCACTCCCCCGCCGTGAACGCCCTGCC
>ERZ1031347.318-NODE-318-length-23566-cov-20.182340_pt1 | contig 23566 bp, 38 predicted proteins | sample MGYA00517106_ERZ1031347 | MGnify/ENA primary metagenome ERZ1031347 (study PRJEB33719, sample SAMN04261392) | wastewater metagenome | biome: periurban shantytown; feature: human; material: feces | host: Homo sapiens | place: Peru: Lima | collected 2012-07-19 ...
TCGTGCAAGTTTTCCCTTGATCTCATTTGTCGACTTACCATGTTGAGTCAAAACGGCTTGCACTTGATCGTCACTAAGTCCTAAATTCTGCAAAAATTCTCGTTGCATTATGCGATACCTCCTAACGTATTTATTTTACGTGGAACGCCCCACGCTGATCTGATCGCATAAAAAATAAGCCTTTTTACGACTTGCTTAGGTCAAATATTAGAGTTTTTTGTAACAAAAAACACCGGTTTCCCGATGTTTAAGCTTTATCCCAAATCGTTTCTAACTTAACTGCGTTATCAGTTGGATTACCATCAGGTGTATAAGCAGCACTTTCTGTAATGGCCAACAAAACTTTATTATCAAGATAATCACAACTTTTATCAGTAACAGCCAATCTTATTTCATTTGATCGCCTATCTACATATTGTTCAAACAGATTATATAATTCAGGAAACTTTTTCTGAATAAATAAATAATCCTTAGCATCAAAATATAAGTATCCGATTTCCATATTATCCAACTTTTGACTCATTTTTTATCTTCTTTCTTTTGGATGGTTCAATAGTAATTACAAGCCCTGTAATTTTGCTAACAAAAACTTTCCAACCATCGTATGCATATCCTTCCGCTTTATCGCTATCTTCTATCTGGTTACCATTTTTCAATACCTTATTAATAGTATCAATATCCGTTCCGATTCTTCTAAGAGGATTTCCCTTTGAATCCCTATGCGAATGGTCAAATCTTGCACCAAATATCCGTGGAATAGCGTGGTCAGATAACCCTTTTATTAGCAAACCGTTTTGGGTATAAGAACCACTTATCTTTTTATCAAATTCTCGATCTATATTGATAAAGTCTTGATAAGTTACGACAGGTTCTACCATTCCTTGTCTTCGCGCCTTTACATAGGCATTGACAATTCCTCCCGTATCTTTATTATACAACAGTTTCTTATACTCTTGCACATCTTTAGGAAATCCGTGTGGACCATATTCTTTATGCAACGCAGCTAACTCTTTTTTCAATACTTCATGGCTTCTAATCCTTGGATTACCAATTTGCTCACGATCATACTGCCGTGTCAAAAAGTCGTTATTCTTCACTAGATCACGTAATTTAGCTTGATACCCTCTAATGGCTTGATTGAACTTTCTCTCGCTTGCTACGTCATTTTGGCGTCTGGCAAGATCCAAGTCGTACTTTAGACGTCTGATATTGCGCTCATAGTACCGTTGTTTTTGCTGAATCTTTTGCTTTTCGATCGCTTCTTTAGGATCGTATTGCTTTTGGAAATTATGCGACACGCCTTTGATATACGGATATAATTTGTGTCCGCAATTTATTCCAAAGCATCCACTTGGTTTACCATAACCGTAATCATAAATGCTGGGATATTCAGGATCGCATCTGGGGCTTTCTCTTGGGACAATATTGACTATCTTTCCTTGAATAGGGGCACAAGCTGGCCTTGATGCCGGATGACTAGACATAGTCGCTAGTACGCTATCAAAATCTTTCATGCTTTGAATGCGCAGATCATTATAAGTTCTAGCTGCAGTAGTACGGATTACAGTACGAGTATAACCTTCTAAGCTCCAGTTGTGCCCTGCTTTGTCTACCAAATTAGTTTTGATGCCATTATCACGCCATTTATAGATATTGTCCTTTAAAGCTCTGTCAGGAGTTTTAAGACCTGTTTGGACTTCTAAGACCGTTTGGTTGATAATATCTTGATAAGCTCTCACAGCCCCGTTTTTTGAATAGTTAGTGGACAACAGCGATTGATTGACATTGTTATTGATATCTCTAAACGTTTGAGCAGCATAACTGCTGACAATGCTATTGACTTCTGGACTGATTGGCTTATTTTGTTTCAATGCATCAGATAGTTCGGCGTTGATGTCCTTTGCGACTTCTAGCCCATCATCTTTGATCAAATCATAGATATAGCTTTCGGACTTGCCAGAAGTGTTTGAAACTATTTTGATAGTGTCTTTGGTCAGTGCTCCAATCTTTGATAAAGCACGCAAGCGCCACTCTAGAATACTATCGGGATCATCCTGATTTATCAATTCAGGTCTCGTCGTCTTAAAACTGTCTATCAGCAAATAAAAGATCTTTTGCTGTAATTTAACGTAATAATCAGCTATCTTGTCCGCTTTCGCCAACATCTGTTCTATTTCCATCGTCAGCACCTCCGAACAAGCCTACTTCACCACTTGGTGCAGGCTCACTACTTGCTTTTTCTTCTTCAAGTTGTTGTACCCATTCATCAGCCGTGGCTTCATCTAAGCTGTAATTACGCATCAAAAATTGTTTAATCGGTAATGCGCTTGCTTGTAAAGCTTGTAGGTCGTTTTTAAGTTGTGCATCCTGATCGATAAATACACCATCGTTGAAGTCGATGTTAATATTGACCTTTTGCACATCACCAGTCCAACGAGCTTTCCCATCACTAAAGAGTTCGCCACATTGAGCAAGTTCTAAAATAGCATCAACTAGCTGTGCAATCGTTTTTTCGACCATAGTCAAATAACTTGATCTAGTCTGATACGTCATTGAGTTGTTTGAAACTACCTCTGTTGCCGTCTGTATACCGCTAGCACTTTGAGTAAACGTTCCTTGCGAAAGTCCGATCTCATTTTCAAACTCGTGCAAGAAAAATTCCATTGTGCTTGAATACTGCTCCACACGAATCGCAACAGACATATCATGAAAGCCGATATCACTATCGTCACCGTACATAGCTTGGTAAACTGTCTCATCTGGATCAAACATTGGTGGATGGGTTTCAGTATCTCTACGCCTTGAATTAGCATTTGGACGTTTTAGCCACGACTTAGGAACTACCATGCGTCTTTTGCCAGATCTAACGTCCCAAATAAATTCATCGTGCGTGCGGTTGATTGCGTCTACCGTTGATTTAGCGTTATCAATCAAACCTAACCCCAGCGGACTTTCTAACATCTTGTTGTTAGCTCCGGGAGTCTTGAAGAAAGCAAATAAAGGTTTAACTAACCCTGTTAAAGTTGCTGTTTCTTGCGTATCAGCATATTCTTCAATTGAGCTTAACGGGACTTGCACCCCAACACTATCAGCGCTATCCGAACGGTAAAGCTCATTGGTGATCACATAGTTGCCATCTTGCCATTCGTGAAACTCAAGTAACGTGTAATAGACATTTTTGTCATTTTCTACGACAGTAGTTTTACTTGCGATCGCAGCTTCTTTAACCTCATTTGTGTTTACATGCAATGGATAAAATTGGTCAGCAGTGATCCAAGCAAGTTTTATCTTGTCATTTTGTACATAAGGTCTGATAGCTCCACTACCTAAAGCAATCCATTTCTCTAGGTATTCTTCAAAAGTCAGGTAGAATTCATTATCTAAAAAGACGCGTTCAAGCAATTCGTTTGCTTTCTCATCATCCCCGATTTCTACTTTGCATCTCTCGTTGAAGATAATCGATGCCAACCTTCTTGCAGCTAACTTGGTTACATTGACAGACTCATATTTGCGCATGCGTTTGTCTCCGTAACTATTAATAAATTCGATAGGTCTAAAGTCATCAGAATAGTACTTTTTAGCTACGTTTATTCTCGTATATTCGCCTGGATCCATTGCAATCCGTCTATCATCAGTGACTAATGTCAAACTTTTTATCATGCCCAGACTTGCACCGCCTTTCCTGAACCAATTCTTTAACGTTGAAAGCACACTCACGCCATCGCCTCCTTTACCACTTCAAGCCAAAGTCGCGTTCGTTATCTAAGCAAAGATACATAAACTGATCGCAAGTATGATCTTTTTCCTTAATTACCTTAGGATCATCGCCGTTTAATGTTTTTTCATCCCAACGATAGTCACGATGTTCAGACAAAAATACCTGATTGTCGTCAATATCAAGTACAAAAATACGACCTTGTGCAAGAATGTCCTGCACCCGGTCGATCATCTCAACTTTTTTCTTTTTAGCCACTTTATGCCAATGGATGCCAAACATTGAATAGTACTGGTTATCTAATGCTCCGTCTGCGCTATCTGCCGTCATATTAACCGGATCCATATCGTATTTATCGCATGTTCTTTCAACAAACGCATGCACATCTTGTGCCAGTTCCGTTGGCGGTTTTTTATTAACTTTTCCTGCTGGGCTGTAATAATAAGTATCCAACACATATAGATTTCCGTTTACTGATAGTCCATAAGCGCCACAGGTAGTTGCAGATACATCATGACCAATATCCATCGAAAAATAAAGATCGCTTAAATAATCATTATCAGGTATCTCATCCACTCGGTTAAACAACTCAAAGTTATAAACATTAGTGCCTAATCCTACAACTTCTCCAAGATATAGCCAACGATAATAATCTGGATCATTAACCTTGTACTTCTCAATCAATTTAAGTTGTTCGTCATTCGTGAATCCCCACTCATCATCTAGATAAGTTGACGTGTCTACAAAGTAATCTTCATCACGTTCGCATTTTTTGACCCACTCATTAATCCAATCATATGGATTCTTAGGCGGATTGTAAGAGAAGAAAACCTTAACTTGATTCGTAAATACTGGTTTCTGACGTATGAACGTCGGTATCGATTGATCAAATACTGTCTGCCCTTTGAAATTTGCAGCTTCTTCAAACCAAACAGCAACCACGTTCCCGACCACGTTCGACTTTAGTTTCATCGGATCATCTGCGCCATAGAAATAAAACGTGCTTCCAGTATGCCTATGCACAATCCTAAGTGGACTAGTATAGAATTTATACTCATCGTAAAGACTAAGCATATCCAATGCCCACTTAATTTGACTATAGACTGAATCTCTCAAATAGCTAGCATTCTCTCGCACACAAATTACAGATACATTTTTTCCTAATTGAGTCCAATGCTTAACCATGACTACCAACTTTAAACTGATCACTGACGATTTAAATGATCCGCGTCCCCCTTTAGCAACAACATATGGCTTTGAAGTGCGCCAAAGGCGATAGAAATGAGGATTAATCAGTTTAGACATCTTAATTGTTTGCCCCATCTGCTTCGCCTCCAATATCATCTATCAGTGTTGTTTTATCTTCTGCATTATTATCACCAAGCAACTCTTTAGCTTTCCATTCAGCAATATCGGCTTCCGCCTTAATCTTGCGCAACTGTTCGGCAAGGGCGGGATCGTTTCCTGCTAACGGGTATCGTTTCATAATCTCCTTGGCAACGGTAATCCGCTCTTTTAGCTGCGGTTTGCGTTCGACAACTTCAGCACCGTCAAGACCGGCTACAACCACCTCTTCCGTTTCATCCCCACGCAACACCCTCGCATAGAATTCCATTACCTCGCGTGCAGTAGCTATCTTCTTAGATTCAATTTCGGACATTTTGGCATCAATGTAGGATTTTATTCCTACATTTTCCAACAATTTAGATGATTGTGCCTTTGCATAGTTATCAGAATAGCCTGCCTTTATTGCAGCCTGATAGGCATTACCATCTTTTAAATACTCGTCTGCAAAAACTCTTTGTTTAGCAGTTAGACCTCTGCTCACATAACACCACCACACCTTCTTTCTGATATTAAAAAAGACAAGGTTTCCCTTGCCCTATCCGTAACTATTCAACACTACTATGTTAGCACCTAATGCGTCTAGTATGTGTCCAGTGTTTGTCTCGTAATCGTCTAGCAATCGTCTAATTTTTATATACATGCAGATCAGGGCACCCTTTCTGCAGTTCCAAACAATCGGCGAATTCATTGTATGCCTTGTCTCGAAGCTTGTAGTACGTTGCGCGTTCACAGTACATTGTATCAATGACTTGCCAGTTCTGGAGGCCCTGCACGTATCGTGCCTTGAGGATGTGGGATGACGTCTGGGAACAATGCGCAAGCGCTCGTGATACCCCATCGATGATTGCTCTGGCAGCAACGTACTTGACCATCTTCTCTTCGCTGTAATTGCCCCCGCCTCGATTAACCGGCATGTCGGAAATAACCGGTGATGCCAGGCTTGCCGGACTTGCATTCGCGATTCTGAGAATGCGCGGCAGCTTCTTGTCCAGGAACTCCTTCACATTCCTTGCGGTTGCTTTATAGTCGATGTTATCGATCTCCAACAGTAAATCTTCCACTACGCCACTCCCTTTGCTATAATGCTATAATGTATTAGTTGATTGTTTAGAGAGTGGCTCCCCTGTGGAGTCATTTTTGTTTTACACGCGGATTCTCAAAGCATTTTCTCGGATCTTGCTTTTTTACCATTCGTCACCACCAAGCCATTCATCCTTTTCTCGTTTAATTTCTTGCCAATCGTCTTGTTCTTGCTCGTCTTCCAATAATTGTTCAATCAATTCTTCTTTTTCTTCCACTTCTTTTCTCGAATCGTTCAAGTCCTCAAGCAATAACTGTAGTATCTTCAACGCTTCGGGATTCTTGATATACCTTATCGTTTTATCGTCTACAATGACGGGAATTCCTCTGTCATCACTGGTTTTTGTGCTTATTTTGATAACCATTATTCTGCCTCCTCAATTGGCTCGCCTGAACTCCCAGTCACCATGCGCGAAAGTTTTTCCGTTTTTCGTGTTTTGTGACAAAGCACAATGGTACAAGCCCAAAGCACGTTCAGCGGCTGACATGGTTTTGTACTCCCTTCGCTCGCCTGTTGAGCGATTGACGCATAACACTTTGACATCAAGCCTTCGAACATTGGGATGCATTTTGTAATAAAGCTCCCTCAAACCGTACTTTCCGCTGATCTTCCCGACCGCGGCCGAAGATAGTCCTGTTGCCATCGCCATTTCTACGTAAGTGTACCCGTTTTCTATCATGTTTCTGAGCGTTGCAGCTCCTGGGTTCTTTCCTCTTTTACTCTTCTTGTTGGCTTTTGAACTTGATCGTTTTCGCTCTTCCAAAAGAATCTGCACTGCTTCGTCATCGGCGTAATCTTCTATATGATCGAACGCTTGCATGCCGTAACACTTTTCGATCCAATTTACCGCCTCCACAAATCTCATTCGAGCTCACCCCACTTTACATTTAAGAATTTTCCAAACTTATCAGTTTTAGGGACTTCCAAAATATCAGAAAATGCCAAAAAATTGTCGCTGTCATTTTTGACGTAAAACGCCCGCTTAGCCTTTCTGTCCAAAGAATCGCATTGGATAATCACCGCATTTATACCCCGAATAGCTGCATTGAACAGCAGAAACGGAATCGCTCTATCTGATAGCTCTTCGAGATGATACCAATAAGTCCGCGGACTGTAAGTAAAGATGCTTGATGTTAAGATATCGTCAGCCATGGTGCTTTTTATTTCGCCTGTAAATGCTGGGTCTTCTTTGACGTTATAGGCCCAACGAGTGATCATCATTCCGCCAGTGCCTGCCGCCATCTCGTAATAATCCGTCTGCCTTGGTTCAGAAGTGATTGCGTTTGCCAGTCTTGCAACCGAGTTAGGCGTAAAGTCTTGTTTCTTCGATTTTCTTTCGGCTTGTTCAGTTTCAAAGTATTCGTGGAACCAGTCATAATCAAGATTAGTATCAATTTTTAGAAAATTTCCAAACAGCTCTTCGCGTTCTTCTTTCTTAAGCAGAATTTCCATCAGCCTTTCAGGTGCCTTGAATGCATCGTCAATCCCTAGTAAATCGTTTACAGTTTTGACATCAAATTTAACCATCATCTCACCCCTCATAAACTCGCAATTTTCTGTGCTATTTCTTTGCTATCTCGTGCTCTTTCCGTTTCCAGTCGGTGAATATACACCGCTCTTGTGACAGAATCATCTGCATGCCCTAGCCGCTCTGCTACCGCCATACTACTAATCCCTTGCGACACCAAATAAGTTGCGTGCTCGTGCCTCAGCCCGTGTAGCGTTACCTCGGGCACCCCAGCTTTTTGACACGATCTTTTTAGCCAATTGTTAAGTGTAGAGTTATACTGAAACCCCTTTATTTTGTAGAAAATGCTCTCGTCCTGATCAGCACCCTTTGCATTTTTCCACAGCATATACAGCACGGCGTCGTCTACAACGATCGTTCTAACCGAGTACTTGTTTTTGGTTGGTACAAAAGACCTCGTTCCTTCCCGATGTTTTTTATAGTCAAGGGTTTTGTTGATAGTGACTGTCTTTTTGTCAAAGTCGACATCGTTAAGCGTGATGCCTAGTGCCTCAGCAAATCTCAGCCCAGTTTTCAACAAGATCAGGAAAAAATTCGCTTCGGGTGTATTTTCGTGTTTGAGTTCTTGAATTAGTCTTTTCATGTCTTCAATTTCCATAAATTTTGGCTTTTTGACGCCCAGAGGCTTTCCCCTTGGGATTTTTGCGTCAAAGGTAACGTCACGCTTTAATAGCCCGTCTGCGTTGTATGCTCGTTTAAGCGCCCACGACAATTGGTGATGGAAGTCAATAACCGTTGCTTTTTCTCTCGTTTCGCCGTACTCATTCAGAATTTGCTGATAGTCGTCTGCCGTCATTTTCTCCAAAGACAAGTCCGGCCAATTATCGGCCACAAATCGGCAGTTGGACAGATATTTGCCATATGTCTGTTCGCGGACCTGGTCCTTTTTGTACGTTTCGATTTCCTTTAAAAAGTAATCCACAAGCATCATTCAATCACCCCACTCCTACTTATTATCTGAACCTCCCGGTTGCGATAATATGCTTCCTACGCCCTAGATTCCATTCCTTAATCCAGTATTTGACTCGACCGACGGTCATTCCTAATTCCGCACCTATGGCGGCATCGGTGGCTCCGTGATTAATCAAGGATTTCAGCTCATCTTTCTTCTGTTCAACTAACTTGCGATAGGGATCTGATTTGATGAGATTGTACATGCCATGCACAAACCAGTATCTTTCTGACAACCCATATTTCCTGACAGTCTTGCTTGCCGCTTGGGGAGTGGAGCCTATTGCCTCTCCAATCTCGGCATAAGTCATTCCCTTATCAACCATTTTCTCGATTTTTTCGCGTGGCGGACGTGCACGGCGCAAATCTGCACCAGTTTTATTCGCATGTATATCGTCCTTTTTCTCCCTGACCTTCCGAACCATTTCAACAGCCTTGCAAAGATCCGGATCATTAATTGCATTCAAGTTGTTAAATGCACTCCAGCCATATCTTTCCACAATCATCGTAACCGCTTTTCCAAACTTCAATCCCATCGTCTCACCTCACAAGCCAGTTGCATATCAGAAACATCAGCATACACCAGACAAGAAACACCAAAGACAACAGACACCCGTACTTATTCATGTCATTCATTACCGTTCCTCCAGTTGGTCCAGGAACCCCTGCATGCGCTCAAGATTGGTGTTGATCCAGAGCTTTGTATCGGCGGTTATCTGACTAGAATTCTCGTATTCCTTCACTGCCTGTTCAACCCAGCTTTCCAGATGTCCAAGGCAGCTGGCCTCACGTGCAACTGGATTGTCAAATCCGTATTTTGTATTGTGATTTCTGCAATAATCCTTCAATGTCTTTTTCAAAATTACATCTCCTTTGTAATTTCCCGCCTTGAAACAGGCTCAAATTTCAATTTTTCGCATTTTTTCAAAACTCAATGGCCCGTGCTTCATCCCTCCCAAGGGGCGCGCGCCAATGCGTTAGCTTTGACGCGCGCCCTTCAGGCTAGCCCTACTTGCTATTTATCAGCAAATAGATTAAAATGAGAATCAAAATGATTTGTTCCAAGGTTGTCACCTCCTTTAGCATCGGAAAATCACAGCTTGCTGTGATAAGATGCGTTAAAAGGAGGTGGCAACCTTTTTTTGTTCTCAGCAAAAGGGGCTAGCCTGAAAAAGTTATTGGGGGATGCTTCTATTCATCTTCCGTTTCCTGTACACAATCAATCCGCTAACCACCACCTGTAAAACAGATACATGACAACACCCCATGTAAAGAATGCTGCAAAAACAATACGTTCATTCATCTTTTTCATCGGAATTTTCCTTCCCCTTTTGCTCTTTTAACTTCTTTTAACTTTTGTCTGATTTTTTCATCATGTTCTTCGGCTTTTTTGTCCCATAAATATTCAAGCATTCCTAAATTGGTCATTACGTCTTGACCAGATATTCTTGCTAGTCCTATTGCTGTTTTATAACTCCAACTTAAATGCTGATCTTTATCATCTTTATACTCTTTAAAAATACGTCTATAGTCTTTAGCAAATATCACCAGATTGTGTTTCAGTTGTCTGAGTAATTCTTCCTCATTCATTTTCTATTCTCCTTTTAATTTAAAACTGCCCCTCTTCTTGGCCAATTGAAGCAATCTCCAGTGATTAGGGCAAAAATCGAACCCGTTATGTCTATGTGCACAATCATCGCACAGATTTAAATCACACGTTTCGTATCGATTCTGATTAACAAATTCGTTATAGGAATAACGACCGCATATAAAAGATACATCCCAGTATCCCACGATGTAATCGCATAGCTTGGTAGCAATTTTGGTATGACAACAGTCACACCAGTTTAGAATTTTTGAAATCAATTTTAGTAATCATTGTTCAAATTCTCCTTCCATACATGCGTATATTTTCGCCTCTCAGAGCTTTTAGTACATTTGCGTCCATTTACCTTATTTACGCTACATTTCTTCTCTGCGCTTATCATGTATTCTCTGGCGATGTCTCTGCCCAGTCTTGCCAACAAATCATGCTCTAATTTGGAGCTTGTAAGTCCGTAGTCTCTTGTGATGCGCATCTAAGCGCCTCCTTCTCTGCTTCTTTAGGGCTTGACGCCCTTATCAGCCGGTTTGTAACTATGCCGTCAACGTGAACGGTAACTAAATATAACTTCATCTATCTTCTCCTTTCGCTATCCAATCAGCACTTTACACAATACCCACATTGCCGCAAACCATAGAAGCAACAACGCCGTTACCAGACAGCCGGCAAAATCAATTGAATAACTCTTTATCAGTCATCGTCACGGTTCCTTTACAGCAAGCCACTCGGAAACCTACCAGGTGATAGGCTTTGACAAACCATCTTCGCCTAAAATGTCATATCCCAAAAAACGATAGCCTTCAGGGGTGATACCCCACATACCGTTGGAATATTGTTTATACCACGCGGGATCAAAACCTACGAATGGGCACCCCTTATCTCCATTGTCATAGTGGTTGCGCAAAGATGGCGCTTCGTGATAATCCAAGCCAACTGCATGTTTGGCTTTGTCATATCCCTTCTGTTGTACGCTAGCGTACTTGTCTTCCGCTTCATACCAGTCAGTAGCATGATACCGATACGCATGCCCGCAAGACATGCAGATCATGGTATAGACCTCAGATTGTTGATACACTAGCCGCAGAGTTGGCAGCCCGCATTCTAGGCAAACCGCATGCTGCCGTTGTGCTTTAGGGACCTGAATCCAACTATCTTCAAGATACCTTCTCGTTCCATATGAAATGTCGCCTGGGATATTGTGTTGTAGTATTCTCCTCATTACTTGCCCTCTACTTTCTCTTTTATCTTGCTCAAATTCGTTCATATTTTTCCGTCTCCTTGCTTTTTATTTATTGCCTAGGTAAATACATACAATTAGGCTAAAATCGCTTAAACGTCAAAATACAACGTTATTTCAAATCTTCTTCTTTCACAAATATGTCATTTATCATTTTCCCTCTGCGATTTGCTATGACTTTGTATGCTTCTTCTAAGCAAAACTCTTTTCTTACTCCGAACGCTTCCGAAATAGCATCTAATTTGTCTAACGCGCTGTGTATTGCAGCTTTTTCAACAAAGCAGCTTTGCTTATTATAGCTTTCTGCTATCCAGCCTAAGTCAGCTGTTAAATCTAACAAAGCGCCATTAAAATCAAAAAAATTTAAATCAAAAAAATACTGATATCTCGTTTCAGGGTATTCAATGTCACGAATTAAACAATAAACAATAAGCGCAACTTGCATGTCACCGATTGCGTCGATAACTTCATCTTTGTCTTCGCGAAGAACATTTTCAATTAGTTCTTTTAATTCTTCAACGATTTTCATGTGCTGAGCGCGCGGATCTGATTTATCCAAACCACGTACCATTGCCCAATCTTTAACTTTATTTACTAATTCTTTATTTGTCATTCATCTTCCCCCATCATAGCTGCTATCGTTGCCTCCACCAATTCTTCAACACTTGTCCCGTTAAGCACTTCGATCCTGGTTCTCAAAGCAAACATATCAACGGCGACATCATTGGCAACGTCTTTATCAAGACTATCCATGACCCTCCTGAAAGTCATTTCGTACTTGTTTTCTTCTTTAGGCAGGTCAGCACATGATGCATACACTGCCAATCTTACAAAGTCTTCTTTTTCAATTTCAATTTTCATCTTCTGAACTTCCTTTCAAATATTTCATAGCGTAGTCAGGGTCGGTATCAAGCAGCGACATCTGTTTTGACCGCACCTCAGGCTCTTCATCGAGCATGTAGCCAGGCAGCAGCAAGTAGGCAGACTTGGGTATCAGCTCGTAGTCGCCCGAGTCGTCGCACCAAATCTGCATCACGTGGTCAAACTCCTTCTGACCGCTCAGCTTGTGGAGCATGACGGCGATGTCACTGTCGGTGTATGCCTGCACTGCCGTGATAACATCGTACCTGTAGTCGTCGGTACCACACGACGGCAGCCCGTAGGTATCCACCGCCAGATGCTCCTTCCCGAGATACCGATAGCTCGTGACCGTGTTGGCCGGGGCTACGACGACTTCGGGGCCCTCTATCAAAACGTAATCCATCAGCTTCCTGAATCGCATCACGCATGCACCTCTCTACGCTCTACCTCCCACCCGCACATGTATGCTGAGTTGGTCTTCCTGAGCTGGCCGTATGTAGTGCCCGTCCGCAGCCCTAGAAAGCGATCCACGGATGCCATTGACTGGCACGACAGTATCCGCCCGTAGTCTGGGCTGTCGGCGTCCGTGCATACCATCGTGATGCGCCAGTTGTGTCGGGTGCGATGTGCGATGTCCACGCTGCCGCTGCGTGCTGCCAAAACCCTTTGAGCGGCTCTTCGCACCACTTCGTCTTCTTCGTCGCTTTCGGCAACCGCGTAGAGCTTACCGTTCTCGAACACCTCCTTTCCATATGCCAGTTCCAGCACGTTGGCGGCTACCGCCAGCTTCATCGGTCTTCTTTTGGTCATAAGATATCCCTCCTAGACTCCTTCCATTCCACTTGTGACTGTACTTTCTTTCGGGCTTTGGCGCCGGCGCCTTCTTCCTGCGTTTTCTGGCGTCATCCCGCATGCTTTTGTCGATGCTCGCGAGCAGGTCATGCTCTAACTTGGAGCTCGTGAGCCCGTAGTCTCTTGTGACACGCACCTATGCGCCTCCTTCTCTGCTTCTTTAGGGCTTGACGCCCTTATCAGCCGGTTTGTAACTGTGCCGTCAACGTGGACGGTAACTAAGTATAACTTCATCTATCTTCTCCTTTCTTCCAATGCGCCGGTGGAGGACTCGAACCTCCTCATCATGAGATGGACCGTTTCCGGCACGCTTGAGCCTGATTATCCGTACGTTACAACTAATTTCTTAAAGGAGTTATGCCTAGCAACGGCTAGCCAACCAATTATCGACTCAAGAACAATCAGTCGGCTATGCACGCGTTACGCTTTGAGCGCTGGCCATGATGCCCGCGTGCTATCTATGACCCGATTTGCGCTACACTTCAGGTTTTCAATTGTGAGTATCCAAACCCGTCAATGCTTGCGTTCTCAAAGTCAAATGTGAGACTAATATCTTTTTTTCGCCCCGGAGCATATAGGGGCGATGGACCCTGCAGGGCTCGAACCTGCGACCGGACGGTTATGAGCCGTCTGCTCTGCCGACTGAGCTAAGGGTCCGTGCCCATGGCAAATGCAGTGTTTGGTTTGCCATGGTGTGATTATCTGATAATGTCCTGCCAGTCATAATCAATATTGCCCATCGGCACCGGCTTGACTTTTTTCGTGGTGCCCAGAATGGCGACATTGAAGTAGTTCTTACGCATGACAACGACCTCAACAGGAATTCCGTACTTTCTCGCAAACAGAGAAAACTTTATTTTAGACTTTTGGTCTATGGCGTACTCTGTATAACCATTCTTGACGTCATACACGTGTTTGATTGACCCGACTTTGTCATATACGACAAAGTCGCTCTTATAAACCGTCTGACGAAGCTTGACTAATTCCAGGGGGAATGTCTCAAGCAACGTAAATCGTTCCTGTGTGGTAAACTGGTAGCCGCTCGGCTTAAGATAAAGCTGATAGAAGCTTGCTTCCTTCATCGAATCAAATTTAAGACCGTCGATGACAACCTTTTTTCCAAAGTGAGAAGCAGCATGCGTTCTTCTGTACATAACAATCTCCTATCCGTAATGTTGATTCTTGAGAGCTTCGATATCCGACAAGATTTCGCTCATGTTAATGCCTGCGTTCTGCTTGTTCGCCAAGTCATCGAAGTTCTCCATCGTTTTCTGCTTTTCTGGTTTAGCGTGTTTTGATTTAGCGGTTCTGTTGTGTTGGTGCTCTGCCTCTAGTGCTTCGACATCTGATAAACTTTGCGGTCGCTTATCCTCCCAGGTTCGCAGAACGGCGCATGCATATTTCCAGTTGCGCACGTTATTGCTCAAGGCTATTTGCATTGCCTTGATGATGATAAGATCAGGCTCCTTTGATTGTTGCTGCCATTCGTTATACGTCTGGCGCATATCGTCGTACAGGAAGCTGCTCATCATGCCGAAATTCTCTTGGTAAAATTCAACGATCTTTCTGAAGCCGGCGTCGTCGATTGATTCTTCTTCCGGCTGATCCACTATGTTAACTAAACTAGTATCAACTACTGCTTCGTTTTTATCAGTATTGTTATTATTAGTATTGTTATAGTTAGTATTTGTTAGTGTCCGATTTTCCAACGTACGGTTTTCCAACGTTGGATTATCCAACGTTGGATAATCGGACATAGGTTCTTCTGACAAAATCCATTTGCTTTCTCTCAAAAAGCCTTTTCCGTCTCGCACACGATAACGCTTTAAATATCCAGCAGATTCAAGCTCTTTTAATCCAGCCTTCAAAGATGCCTTCCCATCAGTGGAATGCTTTAGTACTTCAACTTCATAAAAATTCCAAGAATCAGATTGAGACCATAGGTACGCAAAGATTCCCTTAGCCTTCCAGCTCAATCCGGAATTATTCAGAATATCATTGCTTATCACGGTAAATCCTTTGCGCCGCACCTTTTCAACTTTCAACAAAGTATCCTCCTTTCCTAAATACATCGAGGGATGTCTACATGTTCTCTTTTACCAAGTTCCTCATGATGGCAATTTCTGCATTTCTTTTAGCAGCATCGCTCCAGTTGGCATAATTTTTGTATCTAGTAGATTCAGCAATGACTTGCTTGATCGCATTCATAACGGTCTTCTGATCCGTTCCTAATCGTTGACAAACGTCCGCCATCACCTGACGCCAATGAGCAACTACATCGTTGCCGTTGTTTTGCCTATTCTGTTGAGGCTGATAATAACCGGAATTCTGTTGCTGATAGCCTTGATTTGGCCGATACTGACTGGATTGCATGCCGTCATCATCAACGTCACTCGCAACACCCATGAACCCTGCCAGCTGATATCGCTTGGCGTATGTTATGAGAGAGCCGACGTCCTGAGCGGTAGCGCTCTGCTTAAGAGGCAAGCTAAGCCATCCGCTCATCATTACTCCGCCCTTTTCGTGCATCAAAACCGTGCGCACTGCAGGAAGTCCGTTAACCGTAGCTACCTCCTGGATAAATGACAGCCCCGTGCCTGACATGGCTTCATCGACTGCCTTGATGACACCCTCAAGTGTCACGTATGCACTTTTAAAATAGGGATTTTTGCCATCTTTGGCGGGTTGCTTGATATTCTGACGGAACTCACTGAGAGCCTTATACAAAGACACCATGTCTTTTTCTTGATTTTCTTCCAATGATTCCGCCTCCTTACTCTATGATTGTTTCTCGATCACTAGCCTTAATCACATTGATTCCCGCTTGAACGCAGTATCTGGCCAAATTATCAAGCTGATCTTTAGTTCCGCGCAAGGTAAAGCTTACTTGCTGCAATTCTTGCTTAACCTCGCCAGTAACGGTATCAATGAGTTTCCCATCACCGATATCAACCATCTTCGCCTTTTTTTCGGCTGTTTCCGCTTGCCTATGAGCCTTGAAAAGGTCCTCGACCTCTTCGTTTTTTTTCAAATCGTCTTCGATGAGGTTTTCGACATCGATATAACTCATCCCTTTTTGATGCAGATCCAGATACCTCTCAGGTACTATTCCTCGACTGACACATTCTCGTGAGATTTTTTCAGCCTCTTTGGCCATGTTTGCAGCAACCTTCATCGACTCGGCAATTTCTTCCAAAATTGTCTTTTTAGCCGTTGACTTTAATAGCCATTTATCGATGATTTCAATTTTGTCAGCACTGACGCCATAATTAGGAGCCATCTCTTCGATGATTTCCTTAACGTTTTGTCTTCGCTGATCTTTTTGTTCAGATTCAAAGCTGTCGATGGTTTCTTTTAGTTCCTGAGAAGCGGCTTTGCAGTCACCTTCCAGTTCCTTCAAACTTGACTCAAAGACACTGAACGGCTCATTCCATGCCTTTTTGTATCTTTTGCGCACGTCAGCAATGCTTTTTTCAAGCTTGTTGACCTCTGTCCTTGAGGCTTTGGTCGCTTTGATGCTATCGTCAGTAGCGACTAATCCTTTTGTTTTTTCAAGCGTTTCGTTAACGTACAGTTTCAGCCTGTCAGCACTTGGAAACTCGATAGTCCCAGGCGTGAAGTTAACCTCGATTTTTTTTAATGGTTCCATCTTCAAAATCCTCCTAGAGTGTGCTATACTTAGCACGTGCTAATTCTGTGCCGCCCTTATATCGGGCGGTTTTTTTAATATCCAAGTTTATACTCCATCACTTACCTCTTTTTCATCCTGATTTTTTCGATTTCTTCAAGTTTTGAGGCAGTTTTTTCGAGTATCTCATCACCAAACTGCTTTCTTGCAATGTCTGTAATGATTTTTATGTCTTTGCCACGGGCACTTGCCTCACGAATCTGAAATGCGGAAACATAGGCCACTAAATCTGTTCCGCCTTCGTGGCCAAGCAGGCCGAATGCACTGGTCGTTAGGAAAGTGGCAACCCTTGTTGCACTTTCCGTCTCCCAGTCCGAATCCCCTATCATGGCTGATAGGAGCCCTAGTATATCAAGTCCAACTTCCATTTCATTCACCTCCTTCTTCCTCCTCAAATTCTTTCACTGTGCCAACAATCCAATCGTGCACTTCATGATCGCCCACGGTGGCGCTTGTAATCATATAGTACTCTGCCGAGTTACGTTCGACTGTGCAGCACTCTTTGACTACACCGATTAAGTGCACTCCATCTTCCTTTAAAACTACTTTGGCGCCACAAGTTACCGCAAGTTTAAATGGTGGGAATTTACAAAGCCTGTGATAGCCGTCGTCCGTTGCAACCAGTGCTAAGCCGATATACACGCTCATTTCATTCACCTCCCTTCAATGCAGCTTTGAGCAGGCGCTCCTTGCGTCTGTCCAGTTTTTCCAAGCCGTCCATCAGACATGCTCTTTTGGCGGCGTTGTTCAGGCTTTTTCTAAGCGACCAAACGCCCTGTACCGTGATATCTTCGACCGTAAACTCGTTGAGCAAGCGTTCACGTTCCTTGTTAAGCTTGCGCAATTTTAATTGTTTAATGATGTTCATTTTTTGTTCCTCCTTTTCTTCCTTACGTTTTCAATTTCTTTAATTTTCTGAAGCACCCTTTCAAGCACTTCAGCCCCATATTTTTCTCGAGCTCCGTCTATCAACATTATGGCAACTTCACCACAACCACGAGCATCCATCTCCAGAGCGTTGAACGCTACCATATAGGCCAGCAGCTCGTTTTTTGCGACAGGGGTGCCGTCAAGAATAGTAGCAGCGACTCCCTTAGTGCTTTCCGTTTTCCACTCAGCGCCCATAGCAATGGCCATCAACAACCCCAGGGTGCTGACGGGCACCATGACATTTTTTTCTGTTTCCATTTAAATTTCCTCCATTTTCTTCAAGTTGCCTCTCCAGTTAATTTTGTGATGGTTTTCTTCCATCCATTGTTTAACCTCTCCTGATGTGCGGATCTAGCATCCTAATTCGGTATTGCTCTGATCGATATCTCAAGTATGCTTGCCAACGCTCTTCAATGATGTATGTCATCTTGCGACCGTCTTGGACTATCGCATCCCGATACTCTGGATTAGCAATACAATCTCGCTTACGCTCTGCAAATGCTGATTTTTCTAATCCGTAGTCTTTCATGATTTCCTGTGGTGTTTTCCACCCATTCGCCATCATGTCGCCCACCTCCTTAAAATTATTAAGCAGTCTCTTTCAGAAAATTATTGATAAAGTATTGCTGTCATTTGCTTAAATATTTGTTAATTTCATTTACACCAGCTTGATAATATAGCCATTGAGCTACTTCTTTATTGCTATACTGTGATTTACTCATCGCCCAACGACCAAATTGATTTTGCCCTGGTTGTTCAGCTTTCAAGTCGAGAATGTTTGCAATTCGCCCGACTTTTTGGGCACTAATACCGAACTTGTCGCCGACTTCCTTTGCGCTGAACTCTTTCTTCTGAATTTCTGGTATAAATTTTTCGCCAGTCAGCTCAGTAGCAATGTGAGCGAAAATTCTTTCACGTGCGCTATCGGAGACTGTACCGGTTGCAACCTTGAAAAGTAGCTGAGCTTGTTTTGTCTTTGCGTTTTCTTCCATGATTGCTAAACGCTTGTCTTTCAGCCCGATTGTTGAATCCGTATTGATGGCTTCTCTCATGTTGAAGTAATTATCCACAAGTTCATCGTAAATTTCCCAAGCCTTGTCATCTTCAAGAATTTTAAGCAACTTTGCATAGCCGCGTTCAGATAACAGATAGATGTTGTTAGCGTTCCCCCACTGAGCTTTGGTAAATCCATATTCTGAAAACAGGTGATTTGAAATCACCTGTTTTAAATCCAGCAAATCAATGCCAAACTTAAAGCGATTAATATTACTATTGATTAATCTGTTTACTTCCTTAACCTCTTTCCTGTGAATTGCTGCAATGTCTTTAACGAGCATCGCTCTCTTATTTTTGCCAAATCCACCTTCGATTCCTGTGAATTCATATTGGCCAATTTTTTCTTGGCCTAAAACTTTGAGTTTCATTTTTGCTTCTCCTTTCTAGCCTAGCTGAGCTTAAAATCAGAGATGATTTTTAATATCACTCTGTTTGCTTTCGGCAAATCCGTGTTTCAATTCATTCGATACGGTTAAACCGTGTTATGTTTAAAAAATTAATATCGGCATAGCCGATATTATAAAGCCTCTGAATTCTATCGATTTCAACAACATTTGGAAAAGACAATCCTCTTTCCCATTTGCTCAAGGTTCCAGGATTAACCCCAAGCTCTTTTGCAGCGTCTTTTTGGGTCATCCCCTTGGCAACGCGAAGAACCCGCAATGTAGGCCGATTATCAATTGTCACTTGCTATTCTCCTTCCTAGAATAATTTAAGTGCCAAATCAATTAGATTCAGCAATGCTATACCTATCAGCAATCCTAAGGTAATTTTATCTTTTGTCTCTCTTTTCATGTTGAATAAGGGGTCCTATCAAGGTATACTAAAGCCTGGGGGATTTCTCCCCTGACTTTAGTATTTTTTAGAAGAACCAAGAATGAATCTTGTCAATCAATTCTAGAATGAATGTTAGGACGGTTATTCGAAACATCCATTCTTTCTGACAATTTTCTTTCTTTTGGTTCTTTTTTTCTGTCCTTTTCAAGAACCGTATCCTCCTTTCTAGGTTGTTAAGGTCTCAATCAACCTTACAAATATAGTTTAACACGGTTTAACCGTGTTGTAAATGCTAAAACCGTGTTTTTTTTACTTTTTTCGTGTTTTTTTGCCTAAAACACGCTTATAATGGTATTAAGAAATAAATAAGGTGGCGAAAAAACATGAGTGCAAGTAAAAAAGTGATGGCTGCTAATATCCAATCCGAACTGGACAAGCGGGGGCTTAATGCTAAAGATTTTGCCGCTACTTTAGGGTTCAAATATTCAACAGTTTTGGACTGGTTACATGCTAAGACATATCCAAGAATCGACAAAATAGACAAGATGGCTGAATACTTTGGGATTGATAAATCAGATCTAGTAGAGTCTAGAAAAAATAAGGATAAAAAGCCCTCCAATGTCGAGCTGTCCGATGATGACGTAATTATGACATGGCGAGGGAAGCCGTTGTCTGATGAAGACAGAGAGCTAATTAGACGGATCATGAACGGGAAATAGTGAAGTGTTGAGGTGATTAAATTTTGAATGAATTGACTCAATGGCTACTTAATTTTGCATTCAGCCATGGAATCGGATATACGCTGACTGGAGAGCTGCCACCTGATGTTCCTTCATGCGCAATTCCCGCCAGACAGGCAATAATTATCAATACCAACTACGAAAAAAAGGAACACATCCCTTTCATCATTGCACATGAAATAGGTCATGTTCTCAATGGTGATTCTGGCACGTGCTACTACTCAACGTATTCTGCCAGGAGCAAGTATGAAGCAGCAGCCAACAGGTTTGCAATCGACTTGATCAGACGCTATGCAGAATCTAAAGGCGACAGCTCTTGCAGCTACATAAAGTTTGCCGAGACTTGGTGCATCCCTTCTGACCTATACGAGAACGTCAAGGAAGAATTCAACAGATATTGAGAAAAAACAGAACTCCTATTAATATAGAAAGGAGGTTGACTAATGGAAAAAGAAAAAATAAGTTTTGGATGCAAGATAATCATTGTTTTGCAGATAGTTACAATTGTCGTTCAGCTTTTGAACTTGCTTAAATAGGTGGTGTTAGCATGATTAATCTAGATAGCCCTGATATTTTGAGTAAAAGCATTAATCCAGTTGTCTTCTTAGAAAACAGGCACTTATCATTACGCTATGCTCCTGTGGTCGAAAAAATATTATTGGAAATATAAAAAGGAGAGATCGCTATGATAGGACAAAAAATAAGGGACTTAAGAAAAGAAAAGAAAATGTCTCAATCAGAATTAGCTAAAATGTTGGCAGTATCTCAAACAACTGTGACAGCTTGGGAAACAGGTAAGGCTGAACCATCTAGCTCAGCTATTACAAGTCTAGCTGACTATTTCGATGTTACAACCGACTATCTACTTGGCAGACCTGATAAGAAAGAAAAGAAAAGTGTTGAGTTGTCCGATGATGATGTAATTATGACCTATCAAGGTAAAGAGTTAAGCAATGAAGATAAAGAAATCATCAGACGCTTAATGAATGGAAAGTAGGAAGTGATTTATTTGGACGAATTAATCAGGTGGTTACTTAACTACGCTTTTGATAATGGAATTAACTATATACTTACAGACCAGATTAGTTCTGATGTCCCTTCTTGCGCAATTCCAAGTAAGAACACAATTATAATTAACACAAGATATGGAAATAGAAAAGAATTACCGTTTACGATAGCACACGAAATCAGCCACATTTTAAACAATGAGGTTGATACTTTATACTTTACTGGTTTTAGTAATCATTCAAAAATTGAAATGCGTGCAAATCGTCAAGCAATCAAGCTATTACTTGAATATTGTAATTGCCATGACTTATCTTTCGAACCAGTACAATTCTTAGAAAATTTTGGTATCCCGGGCACTTTTGAAGATTTGGTGAAGGAAGAAAGTGCTAGGTATTATCTAGGATAATATGAACGGATTGTCTTGGACGTTGTTGCGGGGATGAAGGAATAAGATTTAAAGATATTAGGTTAGATGTCAAAAACACTGATGACTCTAAAACTAAATATTCATACGAGGTAAAATTTTGAAAAAATATGACTTAAATAATTTAACCAAAGAAGAAGCTATGAAACTTATACGTTATGAAAAGAATCCAGATGAGAGCATCGGCACAATCAAAGCCAGCTAATTCAGCAAACATAACGGTCAACGAAACAGTTAATGTTAATACAACAGAAAAAGTTGTAGACGAAAAGCAAAACAGCAACAAATAATTTAGCAATTATTCTACCCGTCCTAGTGGCGGGTTTTAAAATACCTGAAAAAGAACGCACATTCGTAAAAGGAGAGATATAATTATGTGGATCGAGAACAGAGAGGTTCTAGTCAATGGAAAACTTGAAAAGCGCTACTGCTTTGTCGAGCGTTACAAATCAACTTTGACTGGGAAATATCGCAAGGTTTCTGTAACATATGGAAAGAAAACACCTCAAGTAGTAAAAGCAGCTACACAAGAATTAGAGCGTAAGATCAATAAGGCATTAGCTGAAGAAAGTGAATTTGTTCAAACCGCAACACTTTCGCAAGTGTCAACTGCCTTTTTAGAGCAGTATCAAAAGCGGGTCCAACCTAGCACTTATAAAAATGGTGCATTGTTTATCAAAAAATTTGTCGATGATTTTGGTCATGACACTATCATAAGCAATATTTCACAACGAAGTCTAAATCGTTACTTTAACGACATGTTATACAACAACGAGCGAGATCTGACAAATGGAACTGTCCGAGCTATAAAAAATAAAGTGTCTGTCTTGTTTGATTTTGCTGTAACATATGGATATTTAAAAGATAATAATATCAAAAAGGTCAAGATCGAATGGAAAAATGAAAATGCTCGTAAAAGAAATCAAATAGAAAATAAGTATTTGACGCAAGATGAGTATAGAAAGATAATTGACGATTGTTTGATAAATGGTGCAGATCACTACGCTGATGTCTTCAAGCTGCAATACTTGACTGGCATGCGCTTTGGTGAGGCGTCTGGCTTACGTGTTCAAGACGTGATCAAAGAAAACGGTAAAACTTATCTTGATATTAATCATTCACTCGTTTTCTTGAGCTCTCCATCACGTTACTATCTATCAGATTCTACTAAGACTTTTGCGGGGATGCGTAAGATAATCTTATCCCCTGAAGCTACAAAGATCGTTGAAAGACATATGCGTAACAAAGATCTAGATGCATTACTGTTTGCTTATAATCCATCAGCGCCCCATTTTGCTGATCAAAAGCCGCTCAACATCAACAACGCAAATACTATGCTAAAGCGCATAATTGAACGTCAGAAAATAGATAAAGATGTTACTACACACTATTTCAGACATACACATGTTTCGGTGCTTGCTGATATGGATGTTCCTTTACGTGTGATCAAAGATCGCATTGGGCATGCTGACACAAACATCACAGAAAAGATCTATATGCACGTGACTAAAAAGGCACGTCAAGACTTTGAAGCTAAGATAGCTCAAATTGATAATTTCCTGTGATAAAAAAAGCAATACCTGTTACAGTATCGCTCAAAATTTTTGCCCATTTGTTGCCCATTTGAAAAATAGACATCCCATTTATTAAATTTACCTAATCTTTAAAAACGTTGATATATCAGAAATCATCAAACAAATTAAGTTGATTGGAATCCGACAATCCGTCCAAAACATGGTTTTCCGTCATGAAATCAACCAATGATTGC
>ERZ1031347.323-NODE-323-length-23357-cov-7.032916_pt1 | contig 23357 bp, 17 predicted proteins | sample MGYA00517106_ERZ1031347 | MGnify/ENA primary metagenome ERZ1031347 (study PRJEB33719, sample SAMN04261392) | wastewater metagenome | biome: periurban shantytown; feature: human; material: feces | host: Homo sapiens | place: Peru: Lima | collected 2012-07-19 ...
ATAAATATGATTATATAAAGGGAATGAAGGGATATAATGAGAAAGACAAAGATAGTATGCACAATAGGTCCTGCCAGCAGCGACCCGAAAATATTCACCGAAATGTGCAAGGCGGGTCTCAACGTTGCGAGGCTCAACTTCTCCCACGGCACTCATCCGGAGCATCTCGAAAAGCTCAATATGATAAAGAAAGTGCGCGAAAAACTCAATCTCCCGATTGCGATAATGCTCGACACAAAGGGTCCCGAGTACAGAATCAAAACCTTTGAACATGGAAAGATATTTCTTCAGGACGGCGACGAGTTTTCGTTCACCACCGAGGATATTGTGGGCAATCAAAGCCGCGTCAGCGTGACCTATGCGGGACTCGTCAACGATATCTCTATAGGCGACCGCATTTTGGTAAACAACGGGCTTGTGATTTTCGAAGTCATCGGTAAAACCGACACAGATGTAAGGTGCAGGGTCATCACCGGCGGCGAGCTTTCAAACAGAAAGAGTATGAGCTTTCCCAACAAGGTGCTCAATCAGGTATACCTCAGCGAGCAGGACAAGGAGGATCTGCTGTTCGGTATTCAGAACAACGTCGACTATATCGCGGCGTCTTTTGTTTCGCGCAGACAGGATCTCGTTGACCTCAAGGCATTTCTCCGCGAGAACGGCGGCGACGGCATAGACATAATCGCCAAAATAGAGAACCGCACGGGCATAGATAACATAGAGGAAATCTGCGAAGAGTGCGACGGAATAATGATAGGCCGCGGCGATCTCGGCGTTGAAGTCCCCTTCACCGAGCTCCCCGCACTTCAAAAATATATAATCACTAAATGCCGTCTGCTCGGCAAGCGCGTTATCACTGCAACGGAGATGCTCGAATCTATGATAACCAATCCGCGCCCGACCAGGGCGGAGATCTCGGATGTCGCCAATGCGGTCTATGACGGCACGAGCGCGGTTATGCTCTCGGGTGAATCGGCGGCGGGCAAATACCCCGTCGAGACCGTTCGCACGATGGCCGAGATAGTTGAGGAGACCGAGAAGCACATACACTATGCAAAGCGTTTCCGCAACAACGATTTCAAGATAAAGAACCGCGTCGACGCTATTTCCCACGCAACCTGCGGAATGGCTATCGACATAAATGCAAAAGCGATAGTTGTAGCATCTATCTCCGGCATGACGGTTCGTATGGTATCGCGTTTCAGAGCGCCGACGGACATAATCGGTATGGCGACGAACAGGGCTGTGTGGTACAAGCTCGCTCTCTCCTGGGGCGTTATGCCCGTGCTCAGCGAAAAATTCAATTCGACCGATGTTCTTTTCTATCATGCGCAGAAGGTCGCAAAGGACGCGCTCAATCTTGAGCCGGGCGACAATATCGTAATGACATGCGGCGCGATAAACGGAAAATCCGGCAACACAAATCTTATAAAAATAGAGACAATCGAATAAAAAAGAGTTCTCCCCTGCCGATTCGGCAAGGGAGATTTTTTCTCGAAAAAAGCACCCGCACATAAAAAGTACGGGTGCTCTGTCATTTTTAGAAATCCGCAGAACCTGTTGTTCTCGGGAACGGAAGCACGTCGCGGATATTGGAGATACCGGTGAGATACATAACCAGTCTCTCAAAGCCGAGGCCGAAGCCGCTGTGCTTAACGCCGCCGTAACGGCGAAGGTCAAGATACCACCAATAATCCTTGGGGTCGAGTCCGAGTTCTTCAATGCGCTCTGTAAGCACATCGAGTCTCTCCTCACGCTGGCTGCCGCCGATTATCTCGCCTATGCCCATAACGAGCAGGTCAACTGCGGCAACGGTCTTTCCGTCATCGTTAAGGCGCATATAGAAGGCCTTAATCTCCTTGGGATAGTCGGTGACAAATACAGGGCGCTTGAAGATGCGCTCGGTCAGGCAGCGCTCGTGCTCCGTCTGAAGGTCGCAGCCCCAATAGACCTTGTAGTCAAACTCGTCGTTGTATTTCTCAAGCTCCTTGACGGCATCGGTATAGGTGACGCGCGCGAAATCCGAGCTGACAACGGAATTAAGCCTCTCGAGCAGTCCCTTATCAACAAACTTGTTGAGGAACTCAAGCTCCGACTTACAGTTCTCCATAACATAGGAGATGACATACTTTATCATGGCCTCCGCAAGCTCCATGTCGTCATTAAGGTCGGCAAAGGCTATCTCGGGTTCAATCATCCAGAATTCCGCAGCGTGGCGCTGAGTGTAGGACTTCTCGGCTCTGAATGTGGGGCCGAAGGTATATATCTTACCGAAAGCAAGAGCCATCGCCTCGCCCTCAAGCTGGCCGGAAACGGTCAGATAAGCGGGCTTCTCGAAAAAATCCTGCTTGAAATCGACGGTTCCGTCCTCGTTCTTGGGCGAGTTTGCAATATCAAGAGTCGTTACCTTGAACATCTCACCCGCGCCCTCGCAGTCGCTGCAGGAAATGAGCGGTGTGTGTGCATAGATAAAGCCGCGCTCATTGAAGAACTTATGAATAGCGTAAGCGGCGGTCGAGCGAACGCGGAAGGCCGCGGAATAAATATTCGCTCTCGGGCGCAGATGCGCTATCGTTCTCATATATTCGAGCGTATGGCGCTTTTTCTGGAGAGGATAATCGGGAGTTGACTGACCCTCGACCTCGATTGAAGAAGCATTGAGCTCGAACGGCTGATTCGCCTGGGGAGTCAGAATAAATGTACCCGTAACTCTGACTGCCGCGCCGACATTCAGCTTGACTATATCCTTGTAGTTTTCTACCTTTGCGCTCTCGAAAACAACCTGCAGGCTCTTGAACGAGCTGCCGTCGTTAATCTCCATAAAGCCTATCGCCTTTGAGTCACGGAGGGTCTTAATCCATCCGCAGACCGTTATCTCCTTGCCGCCGAGCTCCTCATATGAGCTGAACAGCTTTGAAATTTCAAGTCTATCCATTTGTATGTCTCCTTTGCTTATGACTCATAATTATAAATGATATCAAAAGCGGAATTGAAAATCAATAGCGAAGGCTCTATTTATTCAAAATTTTCCGGCGCGGGGTCGGGTTCTATGTCTATGGGGGCAACCGTTCCCCTGTCTTTATTGATATTATAGACAAATTGCGTGACAACAACGGTCAACGCTACGCCGACGGTCATAACTATGAGATACATATTTTTGATGTTCAAAGCGGTCTGAGCCGTCTGATTCGCGCCGAGGGACTCAACATATCCGCACACCGCGAGCAGTCCCGCCGAGAGTGCCGAGCCGAGACCCTGGGCAAGCTTGCGGAAGAACGAAAACAGCGCATAGAGCGAGCCCTCGTCACGGCTGCCCGTCTTTTCATACTGATAGTCGATACAGTCAACGACCATTGCCCAAAGGATTATAGTGAACACGGCGTTGCTCGTATAGAGCAGCATGAGCACGCCCATATAGATTATCAACGAGCTTGTCGCCGTGGGATCCATGGGGATAAAGCACGAGATTATACCCGCCACAAGGCTTATCGATGAGGCTATGACCACAAGCTTCTTCTTGCCGATTTTCTTCGTTATCTTGCCTATAAAGGGCATAAGAACAACGAGCGGCAGATAGGGTACTATATTTGCAGCCGCGAGTATCTTCGTGTTGTGGAAATAGGACTGGAATATTATGACATTGACAGTGCTCATGGACATAAAGCAGATGACCTGAGCAAACGAAACGGCGGTTATAGCAAGCAGAGGTCTGTTTGTAAAGAAGCCCTTTATGGCCTTGAGATAGCTCATCTTATCGGTCTTGTCATGCGCTTCGGCGGCAACACGCTCGGTCACGAGCAGGCGTACAAGCATAAAGCCGACAAAGCCTATCGCCGAACATACAAGTGCGACATAGACCATTCTCGAGCCGATAAGATTGTGATCCTTGTCATAGACTATAAGCGGCAGAAGCATTGTAAGCACCTGCGCGAGTCCCGCACCTATCGATCTGAAGGTCGAGAGATTCGTGCGCTTTGAAGGGTCGTTTGTTATGCACGAATGGAGCGCGCCGTAGGGCACGTTTGCCATTGTGTAGGCAACCGACCAAATGCAGTAGATGGCAAGGCAATAAATGACCTTGAAGATATAGCTCATGGATGCTATCGGCATAAACGAAAGCGTAGTGAAGATTATCAGAGAGCTTCCGCCTATGGTTATCCACGGCATGAACTTGCTGCCCTTGCCTATGCTGACATTGTCCACCATGCCGCCTATCAGCGGGTCGTTTATAGCGTCCCATACTTTTCCGACTATGATTATCCAAGCCCAATCTTTTAGTTCCAGCCCGACATACTGGGTATAGAACAGCATGAGATAGTTTGTTATCAGCGCAAAGCTCATGTTACAGCCGAAATCGCCCATCGCATAGCCGAAATAATCCCGCATACCGAACGGCCTCGTCTTGTTTTGTGCAGCCATAATATAAATTTCCTTTCGCAAGTTATATTTTTTAGTTAATTATAATATAACGCCTATATTAAATCAATATTTAAAATGTATTTTACCGTGAAATTTTGAAAAAATACCGCGGCAGGCATTGACTTTTAAACTGCGGCATAGTAGAATTATTGACTGTTAAAGGCTATGAAGAGGAAAATTAGGTTTTTATGCCGGCAGAGAGATGAGACGGTCGGTGCAAGTCTCAGCGGCAGAATCTCCGAACCCGCCTCGGAGCCGCAGCGTCAAATGCGCTGACGCATTCCGGCGTTATCGGAAAGACGGCTTTCGTCGCTTTGAGAGCGGACTTTTTGTCCGAACTTGGGTGGTACCGCAGACTTTATGGTTTGTCCCAGGCTTTTTAGCCCGGGGCTTATTTTTTTGAAAGGATGAAAAAAGATGAAACTTGACAAGCTTGTCGGCGAAAGATTCAAGGAGAAGCCCTCCGACTGCGTTATTGACAGCCACGCGCTGATGCTGCGCGGCGGCTATATGAAGAACGTGGCCAACGGCATCTATTCTCAGTTCCTCCCCCTGCGCCGCATAACGAAGAAAATCGAGAATATTATCCGCGAGGAAATGGACAATATCGGCGGTCAGGAGGTTCTGTTCCCGGTAGCTCTCCCCGCTTCGCTCTGGGATGAGTCGGGCAGATACGAGAGCGTCGGCAGCGAGCTTCTTCGCTTCACCGACCGCAACAACGCGCGCATGGTGCTCGGCATGACCCACGAGGAGGCCGCGGTTCAGCTTGTACGCGACTACGCCAACAGCTACACAAAGTATCCCTTTATGATATATCAGATTCAGACCAAGTTCCGCGACGAGGGTCGTCCGCGCGGCGGTCTCATCCGCGTTCGTGAGTTCACCATGAAGGACGCCTATTCCTTCCACACCTCGCAGGAGGATCTCGAGAGCTACTACCGGGAATGCTATGACGCTTATAACCGCATTTTTGCGCGTGCGGGCATTCCCGAGGTAATAACCGTCAAATCCGATTCCGGCATGATGGGCGGCAGCATTTCTCACGAGTATATGCTCCTGACCCCCGTGGGCGAGGATTCTATAGCCGTCTGCTCCGAGTGCGACTACCGCGCAAACATGGAGGCGGCACAGAGCATTGTAGAAAATGCGGCAGACGATACTCTCAATGAGCTCAAGAAAGAATACACGCCCGATATACACACCATCGAAGAGGTCTGCGAATTCCTGCACACCCCGCTTGAGAAATCCTGCAAGGCGGTCGTGTATCAGAAGAACGCGACGGACGAATATGTTGTTATCTTTGTCCGCGGCGACCTCGACATAAACGAGACGAAGCTCACCAACCTCTTAGGTGAGGCGGTTCATCCCGCAGTTATCACCGATGAGAGCGGAATTCATGCCGGCTTCATAGGCCCCGTCGGTCTGCCCGAGAACGTAACGGTTCTCTTCGACAATTCGCTCAAGGGTGCCACCAACCTCGCTTGCGGCGCTAACGAGGACGACCACCACTATACCGGTCTCAACATCCCGCGCGATGTGGGCGAGGTCGAGTATAACGACCTTGCAAAGATAGTTGACGGCGGAATCTGCCCGCAGTGCGGCAAGCACACGATAAATATATCGCGCGGCATCGAGGTCGGCAATATCTTCCAGCTCGGCACAAAGTACACGAAGTCTATGCATATGACCTATCTCGACAAGGACGGCAACGAGCAGTATCCGATAATGGGCTGCTACGGTATCGGCGTAGGCAGACTTGCGGCCTCCGTGTGCGAGGTTCGCCACGATAATTACGGTCCCATTTGGCCGATAACGATAGCTCCGTGGCAGGTTCATCTGTGCTGCCTGAGATCTGACGACGCAGACGCAAAGGCTCTTGCCGACAGGCTCTATGACGAGATGCAGAAGGACGGGATCGAGGTTATTTACGACGACAGAAACGTGCGCCCCGGCGTCATGTTCTCCGACGCAGACCTGCTCGGCTGCCCCGTCAGAGTCGTTGTCAGCCCGAGAAACCTTGCCGAGGGCTGCTGCGAGGTCATGACCCGCACGAAGAGCATCAACGAGAAGGTTGCCGTTGATGACGTTATCCCGCAGGTCAAAAAGATGATAAAGGATATGTTTGACGAGCTGAATAAGTAAGATAAATATAGAGAACCGACCCTCCGTTTTTTGCGAAGGGTCGGTTTTGTTATATCATAAATTAAAACGCAAAGTATTTTTCGAGCATCTTTTTCATTCTGCCGTTCATTACGCACAGGGTATTTACCGCAGCTTGCTTTTCGTCCTCGGTTCCGTATATCGCCTGTTTCATAAGTCTGCCCTCTTCAAAGCAGGCATCGTCATGGATGGGAAAATAATTCTTGAGCAGGAAGCAGCCGTAGCGGACATATCTCATCTCGCCGACGAGCCTGAACTCCTTGCTTATCGTGTCGACGGCAACGCTCCTGAAGCTCTTTATCGACTCAATAAGCGCTTTTCTCTCGTTCTCGGGCGAGAATACTATTGTTGAGCAGACATATGCGCCTCTGTTTTCGGGAGTGCAGGAGTGGCTGTCGGTGCTGCCGACAACGGGATATCTGTATCCGCGGGCTCTGTCCTCATAATATCTCACGGTCTGATAGCCGTTCTGCTCGAAATAGACCTCGCCGCCGAGGACTTCAAAAGCGTCGAAAATCTTATTTTCGACGAGCCAGTCGTTGAGAGCGTCGGACACATGGAACGCCTCGCCTGTTATCCAGGTCGGATGCGGGAATATTCCGAGTCCCCCGGCCTTTCTTATCTCGTCGTAAATCCACTTGAGCACCGCCGCCGTCATAGCGTCGACATTGTCGGGCACCTTTATCTCCTTGGCGAGCGCGGTCATCTTGGCGGCAAACTCCTTGCGGGTCATGACATCGGGGCAGTCGTCCCTTATTGCACGAACCTTTTTGTCCTTACCGACTTCCTCTACCGCTACATCCTCGACAAGCGCGTTAATGCTGTATTCGCCGCCGAAATTAATCGTATGCGGATCGACCTTAAAGCCGTTTATCGACGGGAGATGCACCTCCTCGCCGGGCACGAGATTGAACTCTGTCGGGATATTTTTAAATGCCTCTATAGCTCTGAGCGACGGATAATAGCGGTGGTGGTCGGTTATGGCAAGAAAATCATAGCCGCGGGAACGATAGGTTGCGGCAACATTCTCGGGGTCATGCGCTCCGTCGGAAAAATTCGTGTGCATATGCAGGTCGCCCATAAACGGATAAACTCCGACAAGGTCGTCGGAGACTGCATAAACGCAGAACGTAAAGCGCTTCTTGTCCCCGTCGGGAGTCTCGCCCTCAACGCGGATACGGTACTCGCCCTCATTAGGAAAGAGCATTTTGATATCAAGCCCGTTCTCCGCGTTTGCGGTAACGTCAATTTCTTTTCTGAATGCGGAAGCCGGAGCATCCTCTATATCTCCCCCGTTGAGCCATGTCACCACAGCCTCGCGCACACTGCCCGCCGGAAAAAAGTTTCTGCCGCCGAACGGTCGAATATGAACAGTGCTTTCCTTGCCGGCCTTTATAACCTTCGGGAACACATCATAAGTCCAAAGCTCGCTTCTTCTGACAAAATCTGCCATTTCATCTTCTCCTTTGCGGAAAAATTTCATCAACTCATAATAGCATAAAGCAGCCGAAAAAACAATCAAAAGAACAGAAAATATTAAAAGGGTCTGTCACATCAGCCAAAGCCCCATAAGGATGTTTTTCGGCAGGGATACGGTGCAACCCCACAATCGGGGTTGCACCGTTTTCCCTTTTTCAGGCGGTAAGCCTGTATTCCTGCGAGTTCGCTTTGATTTTAGCCATAAGGCTTTTGATTTCGTCTTCTGTGGGAATGTCAATCAGTCCGATAGCTGTGAAGTAGATGTCTACCTTCACATAGCAATGACCGCTTGATTATCGCAAGCATCAAGAATTCTCTCTCCGTATGTAATTCCTCTGCTATATCTGCCGTTAAGCTTATCCAGCTCAAACTGTTCAAGGACTTCATCGTCATCGCGAATATAATCGTTTCTGCTGGCGCAGCTAAGCATATTACGGAGAGAGCTAAAGGTTATTTCCTCAAGACAGGTTTCTTTTAGCTCTATTTCAATCGTTCGGAGATATTCGGAGATCAAATCAATTATATCGGAACAATTCTTCACGATAGCGCCGACAGTTACCGTGCTCTCCGAAGCATCGCTTACAAACAGATATGCCCTGCACTGCTGAAGCTGATTGAAGGCATTCGTTTTCATCGAGATTTTTCGTACCTTCTCACGCATTACTCTGCGGCTGTCATTTTCCTCTGACCACTTTTCGGCATCTGTAATGCCTTCAAATTTATAGAATTGCATCCTGCGCACCTCCGGATTCTTTTCTTTGCAATGAAATGATACCAAAAGCAATGCGCCGAATTTGGTGCATAATCAACCGCACACGATAAAACATCCGCTCTTAACAATATGATCCATGGCGCTCCCCGCGCACTCAATAAGGCATCTTATTCCTTTATCCTTGCGATCTTCCCCCAAGACGGGGTGACATCGTCATTATTTAACAACCACAGAACGGGAATACCCGCTGCAAGCTTTTCCTTTGGAAACGGCGCAAAGCCATCCGTTAGAATGATAATACAGGCAGGTAATTTGTCCTGCATATGTTTCCGGACATATTCAAATATAATCTGAAAATCCGTTCCGCCACCACCGGCGGGCTTGATGATTTTGAATTCCGCCGTATTTGTAAAGGGCTTCGGTGCAATGATCGCCGCGTCAAAAAAGCCGAGCCAGCCCTTGAGCTTGCCGTCAAACTGATCGATCGCGCCCTTTACCTCGGAATACGCCGCCGTTATCATATCGTCTGACATTGAAGCAGAAGTATCTATCATAAAGAGAATATCTTCGACCAAATCAGCCTTATCATTGAAATCCGGAAGAAAGAACGGACTTTCGTCAAGCCTTCTGTCCGGTGGCATAAAGGAGTAATCGACGATTTCCTGCTGAACAAAATCATTCAGCACCGTCCGCCAATCCGTCTGCGGCTTTTTCAATTCCTTAAGAAGTCGCTCGGCAAACAATGGCAGGAGTCCTCTTTGGTTAGATGGATCTCTTGTTGAAATAGCCTCACAGGCATCCTCAAACCGCTTTCTCCAAACGTCACGCAGCGTATCATCCTCTTCTTCCATTCCCCAGCGGGTATGATCGTCCCATATTGCCTTGGTGCTTTTGCTTTTGCCTTGCGTTTGTTTTGCGCGTCCTAACGCGCTGCCTTTTGCATCACCATCCTTTTCGTCATCACTGCCATCCTCGCCCAAAGTGCCACTCAATGCGGGCTTTGGCTTCCCGTTTGCAGGCGATGGCGGCAGCATTTCATATACCTGCTCTGCCGTGTATTCATATCCCTCTTTGCCATCCGGAGCAAGATGCATGGACTCGCCGTATTCCTTCAGGGTTATGGCGTTCAAATTCATGTTTTCAGACAGGAGTATATTTGAGTTGACTACGATGTCACAGGCTATGTTAAACTGCTCGCTATCTCTGCCTCCTTGCCTCAAGCAGTGCTGCAAAACAACATGGAGAATCTCATGCATCATCACAAAGTCCAGCTCCGAGTCGCTGAGCTCGTCCAGAAACCTCGGGTCAAAGAAAATCCTGCGTCCGTCGGTCGCAGCAGTTTCACAGTTCTCATCAACCGAATAAATCATGTGCATCAGAAGAAGGCCGTAAAAGCCGTTGTTGCACAGGATACGCAGCCGCGATAGTAAAAGGCGCTTCCTATATTCCTTTTCCTTTTCACCTGACAGAACCATTCATCAAACTTCCTTTACTTTGGAGCCATTTTGTAAACTCCGGTATCAGCATCAGCCGCTCTTTGTATCCCTCCTCAATGTACATGTAGTCCTTCATCAACACCGCCCCAAAATCCGGTGGCATTTTATCTGCATATCGGATCGAATTTGCAATTCTTCCCATGTCGTCCTTGTGGCTTCGCGCATAAGCTGTCATGGATGCCGTCAGGGCGTACATTGCATCCGTATTCGTGGGCATGGATGGCATTTTCCCGTCAAAAATATCTTCAATTGACGGCAAGTCCTTATATACCTTCGCCCATGTTCTGAATTCAACAGCAACGCCGGCTCCCACAATCCCGGCGATCAGCGAATACATCGCATCGATATCGTCATTGACCGCGTTCAATAGGTTGCTCACCATTTCCCACGCACGCGGTGTCGGGAACGCAAGATCATCGCTTCCGGGATCAAAGCCCATCAGATAATTCTGCCGGAAGGAGAGAAAACCGATGACCTTGGCATTTATCCCGTATGCAATCGCCCATTGCTTCCATGAATAAAAGCTCCCTTCAATTTCGATATGCAGGAGTCTGTTTGCAAGTGCCTTCGGCATCCTGTATGCCACAGACTTATCTGTGGTACGGTTACCCGCTGCAATAACAATGCAGTTATCGGGCAGCCTGTGCTCTCCGACAACGCGGTCAAGGGTTATCTGATACGCCGCTGCCTGAACCGATTGCGGTGCGGCAGATATCTCATCCAGAAAGAGGATATTGACAATATCCTCGTCCGGGTCCATTTGAAAGATTTGCGGCTTCAGCCAAACAGCAAGCGTCTTATCCGCATTGGAGGTTGGGATTCCGCGTAAGTCAATGGGATTGAACAGCAGCAAGCGCACATCCGTTACCTTCACGTTTTTTCCCGTGCTTGCCTCAATATCCCTTGCAATCTGCCGTATCGCCTGTGACTTACCGACACCGGGCGGCCCCCAGAGCATAACGGAGGGCATTGTTTTGATGGGAAGCCGGTTTTTTATTACTGCACTGTACGCCTGAGCCAATTTTTCTACAACCCTGCCGACATTCAGACAAGGAATATTGGTTAATTTCACGTCACTCATTTTTGCTTACCCCCAGCTTTTTATCGAGCCTTTCAACCTCGGCACTGTATTTTCCTATTTGCTCGCTGTAGCTTTCCTCCTTTGCAAGCTCCGCCTTCAGCTCGGCTTCTTTTTCGGTCAGCTTTGACAAGCCGGTTTTCAGCCTTTCAAGATGGCCGTCCAGAGCATCAAGAGAATGATCGATGCGCATAAGATTGCCAATCTCGGTGTCGCCCAGCTCGACATAATATTTGCCCCGGCGGGAGAGCCAAACATACGGCTTTTCCGGTGTCATATTCGCAGGAAGCACAATAGCAAAGCCTCTGTAAGTCATCAGTGTTTTCTCTCTTGCCTCAAGCACATGATTTTTGATTGCTGAGGTAATATCTTCACGAAGGGCTTTGCGCTTTTCTGCTTCCTCCTTCTTCAGACGGTTATCCGCAGCTAAAGGGTTCGCCGCTTTCCAAGCCTGATAATAAGAAAGATCTTCCTCGCATTGGATAATCAGCGTTCGTTGATGCTCCAGCCTTCCCGGAAGTTCCAGAAGCTCTTTTTCCATCCGTATCCGGGAATCTGCGAGCTTGCGTTGCAGCGTAAGATACCTTGTCAGCTCGTTGGCCGCTTCGACCCGCTGCTTTACCAGCGGATTTCCGACTGCCAGCGCCTTGACCTCCGCATAATCCAGCACCGTGTCCTCAATGTCTGCACCGCTGCGAGCCGTAAGCGATCCGGAAAGCAGCTCGGAGATGAAGCGCTGCTTTGTTTCAAGCAGCTGCCAGGAATACGCATCAAAGCTCCCTTCGGTGATATATCTGTAAATATACACCTGCGGGTTGATATTTCCCTGACGAAGAATACGGCCTTCCCGCTGCGTCATATCCGCAGGCCGCCACGGAACATCAATGTGATGAAGCGCGATCAGCCTGTCCTGAATATTAACGCCCAATCCGAGCTTCAAGGTCGAGCCGATCAAAATCCGGATGTCGCCGCTCCGCACCTTCATGAACAACTGCGCTCTTTTCAGTTCGGTTTCGGCATCATGAATATAGGCGATCTGTACCTCCGGGATGCCGAGGTTCATGAGTGCGGTCTTCAATTCGTCATAAATGTTAAACCCGGCCTTGGGTGTGGAAGTATCGCAAAAAATCAACTGCGTCGCTTTGCTTTGTACATTCTTAAAATAAATATCTGCCGCATTTTCCGCACATCGCGCCACCTTGGACTGATAGGTAAATGCCGCATTTGGATCAACCAGCCGCAAATCAAGCGCCGCTTTTCTGCCGTCCGTCGTGATTTTCAGCATATTGTCGTTCCTTCGATTGACCATGCCGCTTCGTACGTCGTCGGCTCTTTGTGAAATGTCATCGAGGTACGCCGCAAAAGCGGGCGTTTTTGCAATAAGTGCGTCATTATATCCGTCATGCACCGGAATACCGGCAGATGCGTCCACCTGATGAAAATCCGCAATGGAGGAAAGTAGTGAGGTCAGCTCCGGTAGGTTGTGAAATTTCGCAAAGCGTGTCGCCAACCGGTAACTGCTGGTGTCAACATCAATTTCAAACTCGGTGCTGCGTTCCGCAAACATTCCGATCCACGCGTCAAAGCTCTGCAAATCCAGCAGGGCAAGCTCGCCGCTCTGTAAATACTGCTGCATGATGTATGCGTCGGTGATCGAGTTGGTGATCGGCGTGCCGGTAGCAAGGACAACGCCCTTGCCATCGTTCTTCTTTTGCACCATATGGATCTTGTTCATCATATCCTGACATCTCTTTGACCCGCTTCCGCTGATGCCGAGGATCAGATTGGCTTTGGTTTCAAAGGGGACATTCTTGAAATTATGCGCCTCGTCAACAAAAAGGCGCGTGATCCCAAGCGCATCAAAATAAACGGTGTCATACATATCATCCATAGCCGCCGCCATCTCGGACAGTGCTTTTTCGAGCGCTTCTTTTTTCTTTTTCAGTTTTGAAGTTGCTTTGCCTTCCTGCTCTGCAAGCTCCGTCACAAGTTTCTTTTTCTCTTTCAGCTCTTCCATGTAATAATCTTTGGACAGGGGAATCTGCTCGAAGCAGCTATACGCAATGATAATGCCGTCAAAATCTTCATCCCGGATACGCTCAAGCACTTTCTCACGCTTGTTCGGCGTAAAATTTTTCGGCGCTACGCAAAGGAGCTTTGCGTTCGGGTACATTACCGAAAAGATGTTCTTCCACTGCCCGACGATATTATTCGGTACAACGTACATATTCTTTGCAGAAAGACCCATTCGTTTCATTTCCTGACCGGCCGCAATCATGACATAGGTTTTCCCCGCTCCGACATCATGCGCCAGCAAGGTATTTGGCGTAAAAATAATTCTTGCCACGGCATTCTTCTGATAAGGATACAGCTTGACCGATTGGGACATCGTGGGAAAATCCAAAAAGGACCCGTCAAAAATACGCCTGCGCACACAGCCGAAATTGTTTTCAAATATGATTTCAAGCCGCTCTTTTCGGGCGTCGTCCGTCCATACCCATTTCTGAAATGCTTTAATAAGCTTCTGCTGTTTTTCAATGGCAGCAACCGTTTCCGCTTTGTTTATAACGCGCTTTTTACCGGACGCATTTGCAGGACAGCTGACCTCCTCCGTAACCGAAACGGTTTTCATATTCAGGGTCTTCTCCAGAATATGCAGCGCCTCAAGCTTCTCTGTTCCGTATGTCCGGCTGACACCTACGCTGTGGTTATATCGTGATTTATGGGGAATCTCCCATGTTCCGGTAATTTCATCATGAACGGTCTTATATCCTTCCATAATTTCTTCTTTATTACCATAACAACTGTAATGCTTTAACGGATCGCCAAATAAGTGAATTATAAAATCATCAATGATATCTGCCGGGACCCATGGTGAGCCGAGCGTAATGTAGATATCCTCAGCCGCTACGGTCGGGGGAAGAACTTTTTCGATTGCTTTGATGTTATCCGCAAAATAGCCGTTGTACTCTTTGTTTGCTTCATTTGCAGCCTTCCATTTGCGCATAAGATTCCCGGAAAGATACTCTTCCGCCGTTTCCCAGCCCTGATAAAAGCATTCGTTCCATGTCAACGGATTTTGATAAATCGACCCCTTCAAGGTTGAAATAACAGTCTTATAATCCGTGCCTGCTACAGACGATATATATTCAATATCCACCTTGCCCAATGCGTTCAGGCTCATAATCAGTGCATCCGGGATGCTTTCCGTGTGGACGCCCTGCGTTCGCACATCGGAATTGAATATGTTACTCCAGTCCAAGGGAAGGTCCATACAGGTGACTTCGCGCACATGGGCTTCTTTTCTCTCTTTTTCTTCCCTGACCTTCCGCTCAGCTTCCTCTTTCTCTCTGCGGCGGCGTTCATTCTCCTCCTGCTTTTCCGCAATACGCTTGGCCGCGCGGAGTTTGCCGATAACCTTCTCGATTTCATCCGAGGAATAGTTCCCCTCAATATCCCCTGCAAGTCCAAAAATATCCCAAAGACTTAATTGTGCATTTTTGCCGGATTGATTTTTATCAGACATATCCCATCACGCCCCGATTCTCTTTTGTTCAACTGTTCAGTCCTATTGTACAGAAGTATATGTACCAAAATAGGGGCATAGAAAAAGCAGGCTGTGTTCTCACAGTCTGCTTTCCGGCTTGAATTCATATGAGTTGTCAATTCAATCCGCTTGGTTTCTTCCATCAGATAGAGGGCGAGCATTGTAAATGCAGAATACTTAGTTAATATTTCGCCCTCTACAATAAAATTTCTTTTACCTGTTTTTATCTTCTCTTCCTTCTTTGTAGATTTCATAGCCGCCTGAAATCGACGGCTATGTATATGTCCGCAGTATTTGTTCTCAACGCCCCCTGCGGCGGCTTTTGCCTTACGGGAAACACTTGGGTCACGGTGTGCTGCACCGTGTTCATAGGAATCTCACCTCTGCCGGGTTCTCCGCCAGCTCCGTAGAGAAGTATCATTATCATTCTGACTGTCATCGCCGTTCCGGTGGCAAACCGGATTTCAGATCAGGGGTTCTCGCTCATACTCCGAGATGGAGAAGTCACGGCGTACCTATCTTCGGGCTATCATCAGAAATAATGTCCCAAGTGCCTGTATATTCAGTTTTCAAGGATCACGAAGCGGCTCCTGAACGGAGTCAGGAATTAACCCCTTCACATACTCTGAATAAGGGGTGGGTTTTGGCAGGATGTTTTTCAAAAAAAGTTGAAAAAAATTTTTTCGTGACCCTCTGAAACAAAAAAGCCACCTTTCCAAAAGCGGAAAAGTGGCACAGGGTTTAAGGACATATATAATAGGAAAAGGGCTGCTCATCCCCAAGCGGGAAATAAGCAGCCCAAGCTATGTTTAGATGTAGACAACTTTGAGTTTCTTCTTTTTTGCACGGATTACCTTTACCAACACCTCATCAACGGCATCGGTATATTTTCCTTGCTGCATACGGAGGTTTTTGAAATCAATTAGGGACTCTATAATCTCTGACCGCTCCTGATTGGTCAGGTAGATATGATATTTCTGTTCCTTCATTGTCTGACACCTCCTGATACTTTCATTATACTTTTACAGGTGCAGAAATTCAAAGATGCGATTATATTATGTATAGATAACAATAAGGCTCCGACCTTTTGAGTCAGAACCTTATTGCTCGCCTTTGCAAATGCCATTTTTCAGTGTTTTGAAATTATCGCCTTACCGGGCTGTGGCATCCGAACAGACCCTTTTCTTTAATATCCGCTGTCGTCGTAGACATAGCCCTTCGATTCGAAATACGAAATCGATTCGTTGCCGTCCTTAATTGTGAATACATATGTGCAGTCGCCCGCAAAATATATATTTTCCGCCCCGAAAAGCGAGGTCAGATACCGTATATTATCGCAGAACCTGGTCATTACGGTAAATCTGCCCTGTGGCGCCAAGAGCTTCTCGGCTCGGATGTTGGCATAGATGCTTCTGTCATCGTTTATCAGATGGTGCGCACCCTGCAGATACTTGCAAGAGAGCAGATTCTTTCCGTAGAGCGTTATAAGCGCCTCGCCGTTGGATTCCTCCGCATCGCCGAGAAAAATCACAGACGCGTCGTCGAATATTATCTGAAACACGGTGGTGGTCTCGTTCATGCCGCGATATGCGCCGCCGTCCCTTGCCCGGATAGACAGCGGGAGTATATCCTCGTGCGTTGTAAGCACCTCAAGATACGAGTCCGGAAAATGTACCGTCTGCCCCGTGTGCAGCTTCAGATATTTTGCGTTAGGCGCATATTTCTTGAGTCTCTCGCGGAGCCTGTCCGTACAGCCGCTGCTATAATCCAAAAGCGTTCTTGACGGGAAGTTGAACATAACCCTCTCGACGCAGAGAACGTCCTTCTCGCGCTTGAGCAGCTTCGTAAACACATCCATATGGTCATCGTGGTTATGGGTGCAGATCCATGCGGCAACGCGGATTTTCCCGCCCTTTTCGGTATTTGTCAGATCCTCAAGGCGGCGCATAAACTCGTCGCAGGCCTCCTCTGTCGCCTGCTCTATTTCGCCGCCGTCGATTATTATAACCGAGTTGTCGCGCAGTCTCAGCACATAGAGCATTCCGCAGTCGCAGCTGTGATAGCGAACCATTGAGCCGTATTTTAGCGAAAACTGCATGAGTGCCGTATCTCCGCGCACATCCGGCTCGTTGTCGTTCATCTCGGAAAGCGGACAGCTTGCGTTATCGATTATCACCCTCGCCTGCTCCGCTTCGCGGGTAAAATAGGTGTATATGATTCTGTTTTCTTCGGCAAACTCCGAAAAGATATTGCCGTTTATTTCGCGGTGAAACGTCTCCTTTCGACCCGTGTCTGCGAGCGCCGAGAGAAAATCGCGAAACATTTTCGGCGTAACGCCTTCCAAAACGACCATATACGAGTCGTCCGCGCCGCCGCTGACGCTGTCCTCAAGCTCAAGTCCCGCGCCGCAGTTTATCGGCTCGCCCGTCTTTGTCCCGAATGCCGCAACACCGAGGGCTTCAAAAAAATCACTGAAGTTCACATCTTATCCTCCTCATTATAAATTTGTCCGCTAACAATTATATATTCAGCGACGCGCAGTGTCAACATTATTGAAAAAAAGTCCGAAACTACTGTAAAAACATAAAAAGATATGATACTATAATGGCGTACCGTATTCGGCTGCAATGCCGAAAAATATTAACCCGGAGGCGAAATAAAAATGCTGAAAGTCGCACTTGTCGGCGTAGGCGGAATAAGCGGAGCGCACATTCCCGCGTGGGAGAGCATGGACGACGCCGAGCTTGTCGCCATATGCGACATCCGTCCCGAGAGGATGGAGAAATATCCCGACAAACGCCGCTACACCGATTTTGACGAAATGCTCGAAAATGAGAATGTAGATATTCTCGATATCTGCCTGCCTACGTTCCTGCACGCGGACTTTGCCGTTAAGGCGATGGAAAAGGGCATCAACGTCATATGCGAAAAACCGATTTCACTGAACCGCGAGGATGTTCATAGAGTTTATTCGACGGCAAAGAAGAACAACGTCTGCTTCATGGTGGCGCAGGTTCTGAGATTCTGGCCGGAATACGAGGTCGTAAAAAACATATATGACAGCGGCAAATACGGCAAGCTGCTCTCCGCGTCAATGCACAGGCTCAGCGGGATACCCAAGTGGAGCTGGGACGATTGGATGAGAGACGAGAAGCGCAGCGGTCTCGTGCCGTTCGACCTGCATATACACGACCTCGACTTCATTGTATATGCATTCGGAAAGCCCGAAAAATGCACTGCAAGGAGAGTAAAACGACCCGAGCAGGACTACATAGCCGCAACATATGATTTCGGCGATTTCCGCATCTCTACAGAAGCCGCATGGTTTGCGGGATGCTATCCGTTTTCCGCGCGATTCCTCTTCCAGTTTGAGGGCGCGGTTGTGACCTGGGAAAACGATGAGATGACCGTATATGAGGCGGATGACACCAAGTTCTGCCCGATTTCGCAGGACGGCGGAGACACCGGAGATATAGGACTGCCAAAAAGCAACGCCTATGCAAACGAGATACGCTATTTTGCCGACTGCGTAAAGAACGGCGTTTTCCCGGACAAAGTTAAGCCCGAGGAGCTTGAAACCGTTATTGACCTGCTAAAATCCCTGTAATTTCAAAAGCCGCCGGATAAAACCGACGGCTTTTCAGTGTGTTATACGTGGCGACAAAAATTAAAAAGTTGACAACTGCATTAAATATTGAAGTTCTCGCAGACTATGGAATTCAACTGTTCCGCTATTTTTTCAAACGGCTGATTCAAGTCGAGCGTTTTAACGCTTATCCGGTTTCCGCTCATCATATACGAGCTGTCGGGTTGGATATCCTCATCGGTCGCGGCATACAAAAGCATACCAGAAACGCTGTGCTCTTTATCGCCGAACTCGGCATCTTTGTTCTTCACATAAGTGAATATCTGATACAAATTGCCGGAATGCAGAGTGTGAACATCATACTGCACCTGCGTGGTGTGAGTATAATATTTGGCATCGATTATCAGAACATCGCTGCCTTTTGTCAGCATAATATCGCTCTGCATTGAAGGAAGCATCGTTCCGATTCCGTCATCCAATATCCACCGTATCTGCGATGCCGTTGCCTTGACTTGCGGACACTCTTTTGCATAATATTCGAGTATAAACTTTTCATACAGACGATTCATGCGCTGTTCGTCAACAAACGAAGCTAATTTATACTCGCCAGAGTCCGTTGTCAGCAGCATTCCCTCAAGAATAAGCCGGCAAAGACTGATAAGCATACGATAGGCATTGTTGTTTCTTTGAAAATAAATTGAAGACCAGCGAACAGAGACGGGATCAACAGTATCGACTCCGGAGAAGAAAAGCATTTCTTTTTTCAGCTCGTCTTTGTACTTCTGTTCCACTTTTGCATGGCGGAGCAGGAGCATGACCGTTGTTTTCAGAAGCTGATTCAGCAGATTGTTTTCGGATAGCTCGTCATATTCACAGGTCAGCACCCGCTTTCTCGCAAGGCGATCCCGTATCGTTCCGGGCATATCAATCTTCCCGCGTACAACGGCAATATCCTCTTTTTTATCAATATATTCCCGATAAAGCCCTTGTTTCAGCTGCCTTCCGATACCTTTTGCGAGAATCGCCGCAAAGAGATTATGTATATTCTCAAACTCTTCGACAGCTATATCTTCATATCCGCCCTGATTCAGAATTTCAAAGGCATACGCGAGCATATAATATATGTTTTTTATGAAGATGCTCTTATCTTTGATCATTGAAACACACCCTGCAAAATGTTCTTCCAACGCTGAAATTCGTTCTCGTCATCAAACCAGTATTCGCTGAGCATAGGCAGGATATCGTAATCGACGACCGAATGGAGCCATTCATCCGTGCAGACATCTCTGCCGCAAAAATAGCTGTGTCCGATGCAGAATCCCCTGCCCAGAGATTTATCTGCGGCTATTTTGCGGTTGAGTTCTTTTACTTTTGATATGAGTTCATCCAAAGTTTCGCTGTTCAGACCGTTCTGATAGCTAATAAAGCCCTGAGAATCAAAGCCCGGCTCAATTTCAAAGAAACTGAAGCGGCGGCGCAGCGCATAATCAATCATAGCAAGGCTTCGGTCGGCGGTATTCATCATGCCGATAATATAAAGATTTTTCGGTACAGAAAAGGGCAATCCGTTATATGCCAACGTCATTTTTGTACCTCGGTAATCTTTTTCAATCAGCATCAGCAGCTCGCCGAATATCTTGCTCATATTGCCGCGGTTTATCTCATCTATAATAAAGAAAAACTCTTTATCCGGCTGATTTGCGGCCTTCTGACAGAAACGATAAAAAATACCGTATTTCAGTTCAAAGCCGTCCTCGACAGGCTTATATCCCATCATAAAGTCCTCGTACGAGTAGTTCTGGTGGAACTGGACAAACTCGATTCTGCTGTCGTCTTTTTCGTCCATCATCGACCACGCCAAACGCCTCGCGGCAAAAGTTTTTCCGACTCCGGGCGCGCCCTGCAAAATTATATTCTTTTTGTTGCGAAGAACATTGACGAGTGTTTCGTAGCGTTCTTCGGTCATATATACTTCGTTTAGGAAATCGTTCTTTGTGTAAGCATCGGAAGATGAGGCTGTGACAATGGGGTTTTCTTCACGAATTATATCGAGAATAAACTCATATTCGCTTCGGGTCAGTTTAAAGAGGCTACCCTGCGGATTTCTGAAATACTCCATATTCTCCAATTCCGGGCATTCTTTGAGCACGGCGTAATCAATTGGAGAGGATAATGTTTCAACTTTCTCAAAAAATAATTTTTCGCCATCCTGTTCTGCACTGACACGACCAATCGCCACAATTTGCCTTACCGGATTGGACTCGTACCCAATAACCACATCTCCGACTTTTGCATCAAGAAAATTCTGAAAAATCCGACGTTTATTTCCGTTTTCGTTGTAAAGAGTGTATGCCTGTGTCTCCCCAACCGCAATATCGGAAAAGCTCCAAATTTTAGGATTCGCGTTAAGCCACCAGTAGTTACACTTCTCATCATCGTGAAGAGGGAGATTGGCTTCTTCCACGCTTGGTACCGCATAATTGAGAGACGGCCGAGTAGGTGCATCAATATTTTTTTGCAAGAAAACTCTGCTGATATAAAATCCCACATCGATTGTCAGTGTTTTTAATTCAGGATCTGGATAGCAGTCATCCGTCAAATGGGAGTGCAGAAGATTTACAAGCTCCGCATCCTCCTTAAGAGCGGCACTGATCTCATCATAGAGATTCAAAAAATTACGAATGTTTTCCGCATAAGCGCCTTTTCTGAATTGATAATCAGATTCAAGCTCGCTCGCGACGGTTTTAACTTCGCTGAATTTATAGATATAGTACTTGTCCGGATAGCGCAGCCAAAGGTATGTGCTGATAGCATTTTCATACTGGTAGTGCTGCGCCGCTCCGTTTCCGTATTTTTCCAGTAGCACTGATGACTGATGTTTGAATTCGTCCATGCGCTCAAAAACATCCCTGCTTTCGTCAAATAGGGCGATGAACATGGTTCGTACTTCCTCAGGCGCGGCTTTTGCGAACTCTGACATCATAGCTTTGGGAAAATTATTTGCCGAAGCCAGCAGATTATATGTTTTTTCAAGAGAACGGCTCAGCATCTCCGAAAAATCGGAAGCGTTCACATCCCAATTATCCTGAAACTGCTTTACGGCTTTCCATTTGTAATTTTCATTTTTCCACTGGGTCAGTACAAAGTCCTGCTTATACTGTGCGAGGACTTTTTCAAGAATCGATTTATTGAACATATCCGCACCTCCGAGAATAAATCATCAAGGAGATTATACTACACCCAACTTTTTCTTACAATAAAAATTTCCGATTCACAGTTTGCAGAGCAATAAAACGGACAGCAAACAAGCCGCATGAAATCATGCGGCTTGGTGAATCAATTTTGAGTTACGGGTTCTTCCTCGCGGGTTGGCAATTTATTTGCGAATCTGCGGGACGGGCGGTAGATGAGAAGTGCTATGAATATCAGCAGCGCCGTCGCGGAGAGGCTTATGGGATATGCCGTCATTATAGTCTCGAAATTGTGATGTTTCGGGAACACCAATTCTATCCACGCTATTCTTATTCCGCAGACTCCGACCATTGTAAGCACTGCGGGAACCAACGAAACGCCGAAGCCGCGCAGATAACCGGACATTATCTCATATAGCATACTGAAAGTATATGCCGCGAAAACTATCGTCAGGCGCGTATAGCCTATCTCGATAACCTGCGGGTCACTGTTGAATATAGCGAGCAGGAATCTGCCGAGAAGCAACACAATGCCTATCGCCGCGCCGGAGGCTATCGTATCTTCTATCAGTGTCAGCCACAGGGTGCGCTTGCAGCGTTTTATCTGACCCGCGCCGTAGTTTTGACCGACAAAAGTCGTGCACGCCTGGCTGAAAGAGTTCAGCACGTCATATGCAATGACCTCAATATTAAACGCCGCGCTCGACGCCGCTATAACGACCGTTCCGAGGCTGTTTATTGCGGACTGGATGACAATATTCGAAATCGAGAACACCGCGCTCTGAATACCCGCCGGGAGCCCTATTTTCATTATCACTCTGAAGCTGTTCCAGCTGAAGCGCATCTTTTTGGGCTCGATTTTTATGTACTTATCCGACTTTACAAGGCGCACGAAAAGTATAATCGAGCTGACTGCATTGGAGATAACCGTCGCCGTCGCAACACCGCTGACGGTCATTTTGAGCACTATAACAAAGAAGAGATTGAGCACAACATTCAGAACTCCGGATACGGCGAGCGCTATAAGCGGCACCTTTGTATCACCCACGCTCCTGAAAATCGCCGCTTCAAAGTTATAGAGCAATATAACGGGCAAGCCAATGAGATATATTCTGAAATATATAACCGCGAGAGGCAGGACATCATCCGGAACATTGAGAGAACTTAGCATCTTTCCGACAAACAGCTCGGCTATCACGGCGACTACCGTTCCGCCGACGAGAGCGAATATAACGGAGGTCTGCACCGCGCGCTGAACCGAATCCTTGTTGTTTCTGCCCATAGCGTTTGCGATAACAACATTCGCGCCGAGAGAGATTCCGATAAGGAAATTCACTATAAGGCCTATAACAGGACCGTTGGCGCCTACAGCGGCGACCGCCGCCGTGCTCTTGTCGCCCGCAAAATTTCCGACTACGGCAAGGTCGGAAGCATTGAAAAGCTGCTCCAATATCGCCGTTGCCGCAACCGGGAGCGCAAACAGCGGAAGCTTGCTCCAGATAGGGCCGTTTAGCATATCGATTTTATTTGCGCCTGAACGTCTCATTTCATTCCCCGCTTTCCGTTGTGAAATTTAACCTTGCAAAATAAAATCGACAAACCTCTGATGAGATTTGTCGATTGGTGCAGCAAGGCAATCCAAATCCGAACCGTTTTTGTTGCTGATAGCTTCCTGCAATTCCGCGAAGG
>ERZ1031347.324-NODE-324-length-23319-cov-33.090397_pt1 | contig 23319 bp, 18 predicted proteins | sample MGYA00517106_ERZ1031347 | MGnify/ENA primary metagenome ERZ1031347 (study PRJEB33719, sample SAMN04261392) | wastewater metagenome | biome: periurban shantytown; feature: human; material: feces | host: Homo sapiens | place: Peru: Lima | collected 2012-07-19 ...
CACGGCCTTGTCTTCGCTGTCAAAGAAGCAGCTCACGCCCCAAACGACCGCAGGCGCCGTCTGCAGGGCAATCTCGAGCTCGGTGACGACGCCGAGCGTGCCGCACGCACCGATAAACAGATCGACGGCATCCATATCGTCAGCAACGAAATAGCCCGAAGCATTTTTGGTCTTGGGCATGGTGTAGTCGGGAAGGTCGAGCTCGAGCGTGCGGCCCTGCGCCGTGACGAGCGAAAGGCGACGACCCTGTGCAAAAACCTCGCCACGGTGAAGCTCGAGCAGGTCGCCATCGGTCAGCACGACATGAAGGCCCGTGACGTGAGGGCGCATGGGGCCGTAAGCGTAGCTACGGGCGCCGGAAGCGTTGCATGCCGCCATACCGCCCAGGCAGGCAGACGCCTCGGTGGGATCGGTAGGAAAGAATTGCTCGGGAGCCTCTTGGAACTCCTCGTAGGCCTCAAGCGATGCCTGGTCCCAGCCGGCAGTCGGCAGCACTTTCTTGCCCAGTTGCTTGCGCAGCTCAGACAGCACGACGCCGGGCGCCACACGTAAAAGAAAGCGGCCCTGCTCATCGCGGCGAATGCCTAGGTAGCGATTCATGCGGGAAGTATTGAGAACGTGACCGCCATGAGGCACGGCGCCGGCGGCAAGACCGGTCCGAGCGCCCTGAACCGTCACCGGGACACGCTCGGCATGGAGCTTTTTCAAAATGGCGCGGACCTCGTCCTCCGTTGTCGGAAACGAGATGCTCGAGGCCTCGCCCGATGTGCGAGACTCATCGCGACCATACTCTTCGAACTCGTCGGTGAAGGGTTTGATGGTTGCAGACACGCGAACTCCCCCTTTAGCTAACTACAGTGTTTGCAGGGAGATGTTACCGCATCGTTTTGTCGACGTGTTCGAGACCGTCTCCATAATTGGCGATTTTTACGTTCGCGCAATTCGGCGAGCGGCAAGGTTTCCTCGGCAGACGATGCTTTTGACACATATCGCTTTACCGCCAGCGACCACGCAATTGTTGCTCGAAAAAAGTTGAAGTAATTTTTACCATCTTTTACCTGCGGAGATGTCAATCCGTCAAGCATTTGGTCAGAAATTGGTCAAGTAGTGACTGATACGGTCGGCATCGACAGCCAAAACCAATGGAAGTTTTGGCCCCAGAAGCAGGGAGGTTCCCATGGCATATTACTGGCCCCAGTACGGCGTCGCCATCGAGGTCGACGACGATCCCTATCTCCTGCCTTTCGACGAAGAGGCGCTCCCCGATACGACGGTCTACCACGTCACCACCGATGTTATCTGCGACCCCGAGTCGTTCTCGGCGCTCGCCCACCACATCGCGCGCATCCACAACATCGAGCTCCCTCACGACTTCGACGAGCTCATCTATTCGCGCCGCCTGATGCTTCACATGCTCTTTGGAGCGGACCCGTCCACGTTCGCACGCGTCTACACCACCAAGGACGCCGCATGAGCGTGAAGAAGCCGCCCCGCCTTGCAGGACTGGGGCGCCGCAAGAAACTCGTCGTTGTCTGCCTGGCTATCGTCTGCGCCCTCATCGCCGTAGGGCTATACGCCTGGCAGTCGCAGCCCGTGCCCGAAGCGGGCGCCTCAGTCACGACGGCAGAGGGTAAATCGCGCCAAGAAATCCAGGATGAGCTCGACGCCATCGTCCGCGACAACATGATGACGATCTCGGTCGCGCCGGTCGCACAGTTGCAGGAAGGCGGCAAGCTGCGCGTCAACGTGCAAAACGTCCAAGACAACAAGTTTCCCCAGCGCTTCCGCGTGATTCAAAACGACGAGACCATCTATGAGTCCGGTGTGGTCGAAGCCGGCAAGACGGTTGAGACCTGCCCCGCCGGCGATATCCAAGAAGGCGAGGCATATATCGAGATTCAGGCACTCGATGCCAAGACCTACGACACTCACGGCAATCCGACGCGCGTCAAAGTGCGGGTGGCCCAGGCAGAAGGCTAGCGGCCGACGCACTCGCAGGGGCAGCACCCTGTCCCCATTCGTCCAACCATCACGGAAACAGTCCGTGACGAGCAGAAAGGATCGATTATGAACATTACCAGGAACCCGAGCGGAGCCAGGGCACTCGCCGTGGGCGCAGGGCTTGCGCTCGCACTTGCGATGGGCGCCGCGCCAACGGCGGCCATGGCAGAGGTGCGCGTTGGAACCACCGATGTGACGGTGAAGGCCGACATTAGCAATGTTTCGTTTAAGGCGCCAACGGTCATCCCCTTTGCCGCCAACGCCGACGGAACGCTTGTAGGACCCTCCGACAAGACGATTACCATTGACAACCTCTCGGCATATGGCATCCACGTCACCAACATGAAGGTCACGGCCAAGAACGACTGGACAATCGTTGCAGACGCAAAGACGGGCTCGGCCCAGAACTCCATCGATTTTAAGGTTGGCCCCGATAAGGCAGAAAAGGATGCCAGCTCGGCGACTCAGACTACGGGCCTCGATCTTTCCAAAGACGCAAGCTTCGACATGAAGTACCAGGGCATTGCCGACGGAACGGACAAAATCAAGCTCAATGTGAGTGGCCACGTCGCCCGCGTCACGCGTGACATCTACCACGCCACCGGTACGGGAGATCAAGTGGCAAGCATCACCTGGACGGTCGAGCCCGGTGCGCACGCCACGTCCTAAGGCGATCGCACTGACCGCCATCGTCGGCATCTTGGCGTCCGCACCTGCCATGGCCTTTGCTCAACAAGAGCAAGCGCAGGCGGCCACAGAAGTGACCGTCGACCTTTCGGGCCTTGATCGCGGCAGCCGTAACGAGCCGCTCGCTCATACGAGCGACACCCGGCAACTCATTGCGGTAGGCGTCGCAACGGCGGGAGCAGGGCTGACGTGCCTTGGCCTGCACATCAAACGCAACCAATAGCCAAGCACAACCGGAGTACGCGGAATAGATAGGAGAACCATGGCACCCAAAAATCTATTGCCCGTTGCCGCGCTCTGCAGCGCACTGGCGAGCGGTACGCCTCTCGCCGCCTGGGCGACGCCCGCCACGGCAAACTCCTTACCGCAAGCTCTGAACCCCGTGGCGAATTCGTCGGGTATCGTCGCCTGCCAACGTTTTTCGCTCGCACACGCCACGGTCCGAACCTCGGGATGCCTTCACCGCAATACGGTCGACTCGATAGTCGTGGATATCAAGCGACCGGACAAGGAGAACGACCCCCAGGCAGGTTATGCCATCTGCACATGGAAATCGGCTGCAGTCGACGCCGATGGCGACCCATGCGACCTAGAGCTGCGCATCGATATCGCCTCGGTCGATGACTCGGCGAACGGGGCGAAGGTCGTCTTCGACAGCGCGACCTATGAAGAAGAAGAAGGAGGTGTATGCCTGGGCTGCGTTCCCTCGAATGTCGATGGCGCGCAGCCCATCATCTCCTTTACGGCATCGCTGCGACTGACCAAGGCGGACACCGAAGCCATCGCAACGGGAGATGCACCTTTGTTGTTCTACGCTGGCGACGCGGACGACCAAGAGGCTCAAAGCAATAGGCAGAAGGGCTCGCTTAACCTCACGCGTGGACCAGAACCCGCCCCCATCAATATCGATGCCCAGGCGCAAGGCGTGCAGCGCATTCTCGCCGATCCGGCGCTGCTCCAAATGACATGGCACGGAGTGGGGTCCGTCGGGATTGCTGCTCCCATATCGAGCGATAATGACAAATCCCCCAAAGACGAGATCGCAGACGCACCGGCGCATGTTGACGATGCAGACGACGCATCATCAGAAGACAACGCGCCGGCTCCTCTCGAGAAGCCAGATGGCACCGCCACCGAACTAGGCGATCCCCAACCGAAAGACGGCCTGGACTTTGCCGCTCCCCCAGATGTCGACGAAGGCAACTGTTGCATGATGGTCGCGCTCGACCACACGGAAACCGTCGATGCCGCAAGCATTGAGCCAGTCGCCGCCAATGCGCCCCGCCGCAAAAATATCCTCATCGCATTCCCCAATACCGTCGAGCTCGTCTTTTTGCCTTCGGGTGAAGTCGTCGCGCCTACGGCACTTACAGCAGTGGGAGCAAGGAGCGCATCGAACGATATCCAAGCTATCTCGGCACTTGATGCCACAACGACCGCCAAGTTACACCTTTATTCCGTTGCAGCAGACGGAACGCGAACCGAAGAATTCGACGGAACCAAGCTTTTGGTTCCGCGTCGCATCGGTATCCAAGAAGACTTCCCCTATCAAATGGAACTTGAAGGGTTCGATCGTGCACGAGATGCCGACATCATTGCCGCAGCCATCGAATCCCCGCAGCACCTCATGACGCTGCGCTTCGACTTTAGCCCCGTCCTGTCCTAGACCGCTAACCGCCACTTGGCTCGGATACTGAGCGCTCCCTTCCCCGTTCTGCTACGATTGCCGCGTTGGCATCAATTACAGGAGGGTTCATGCCGGGTTTAGGAACGATCATCAACGTCGCGCTTTTGATCGCGGGCGGTCTGCTTGGCCTCATGGGTGGGCGCTTCATTACGCCCCGCATCCAGGACACGCTCATGAAGGCGTCAGGGCTGTGCATCCTGTTTATCGGCCTGGGCGGCACCATGCAAAAGATGCTCGTTATCGATGGAGAAGCGTTGGCGACCACCGGCACCACCATGCTTATCGTCTCATTTGCCCTCGGTTCGCTCATCGGCGAGGCCATCAACCTGGAGGCCGCCATCGAGAACCTCGGCGAATGGCTCAAGCGCAAAACCGGCAGCGAAGGCGACAACGAGTTCACCAACGCCTTTGTCTCGGCATCGCTCACCGTGTGTATCGGCGCCATGGCCATCGTGGGATCGATTCAGGACGGTCTGCTCGGCGACTGGTCCACGCTTGCCCTGAAGGGCGCGCTGGACTGCATCATCGTCTGCACCATGACGGCCTCGCTTGGCCGCGGCTGCATCTTCTCGGCCCTGCCCGTTGCCGTATTCCAGGGTACGATCACGCTTTTTGCCGGTGCACTCTCCCCCATCATGACCACCGCAGCCCTCGACAGCCTTTCGCTTGTGGGCTCCATGCTCATCTTCTGTGTTGGCGTTAACCTTATTCGACCTCAGACCTTCCGCACGGCCAACATGCTTCCCTCCGTCGTCGTGGCGGTCATCTACGCCCTCCTGTTCTAAATCTATCTACGCAGCGGTATCTCGAACATCTGTTTGATGCTGTGCTATGATATGAGGTCACCGAAGCTGCGTTAGGAGAGGAGAAGCGGTGGCCGACCAGGACGTCAAGATGCTCATCGAGCGCATTATGGCCGAGGCCCGGACCCATCAGTCCGCCCGCTTCTCAAACGAAATCTATGCTGACGAGCCGATTCTCAAGACCGGTCGTCAGATGCAGAACTTCCTCCCCGACCAGTACCGCAAGATGCGCGAGATATCACGCTGGCAAGATGATCCCAAAGGCGGCGCTGGGCGTTGGCTATCGGAGGCGGAGCTCTTTTACCGTCAAGGCCTGCTGATGGCCGACTTCGAGGACGATTGCCCCTACAACGGCACCTTTAAGTCGTACTTTCCCACCTACAATGCCATGAGCGATCGACAGTTGCGCGGCTACTTTACCTGGCGTGCCCAAGTGCGCCGCGGCAATATCGAGGAGACATCGACCTCGTTTGCTTTTCTTTATCTTTACGAATTGATCTGCGGCATTGGCGTCGACAATCCGCGTGACGGCTATGACAAGATCAAGGCATTTTGGGATGCCTATCGCGCCTTTGAACCCGGCATCGACCGGTTCGCACGCGTGTGGCTGCAGGACTACGCCGTGTTCCATGAGCTCGACCCCAAGCTGCTTCGCGACTCTAAAACCGTCGCATTCGACAACGCCCTCATCGAGCTGCGCCGCGCGGCGCGAGACCTTGTACCCGCGCCGGCACCGTCGGACCTGCCGCCTGCGCGTCGCAAGGCCTCCGAGCCCACGCTTCCCCTTCCGCCCGATGAGGCGCATGAGGAGCGGCTCATGGCTGCCATCGACGCACTCTCGACGTACAACCTGAATAACTCACGGCTCGACCGTTCCCACCATCGCGACCTGCGCCACGTGGCATGCGCCGTGTATGTCCGTATGGCGCGCTACTATGACACGCACCGAAAGACCGGCATCGTAGCGAGCTTGTTTGGGGAGGAGACGGCCATGCCCTACACCATGTTTGCCTCGGCCGTGTTCTTTGCGCCCGAGCGCCACGAGGACTGCGAATATCGCCTGGACCCCATTCACATCTACCGCTGCCAAAATGGCTTTTGGGAATGCATGCGCATCCACGGCAGCAGACAAAAAAGTAGCAAGCTCGGTGAGATGATGCGCGCTTGTGATCAACGCCTGCGCTTGGCACTGGATCCCGGCCACCCCCTTAAGGAAGAGAAGGTCCCCAAATATCTGGCTAAGATTATCGATGACGAGATCACGGCATGGCTTTCATGGGATGCTGCACATCAGCCCGTCAAGATCGATATCGACCTGAGCCAGCTGGGGCACATTCGGAGCGCCGCCGCACAAACGCGCGAGGCGCTTTTGATCGACGAGGAGCGCGAGGACGGCACGCTTGCGGATGCCGAGGTGGCAGTTGCCGAACGACGGGAAGCCGAGCCCATGGCCGACACGATTGCCGAACCAGTCGCGACGACCACGCAGCAGGACGAGGCTAGCGAGCCGATCATCTCCACCGAGCAGTTTGGCGTCGTAGCCCCGCTCCTCGCACCAGCGCCCACGCCCGCCGACACCGCGTCCGTACTCGATTCCGCCGCAGACGCCTATCTTCGAGCGCTCCTCGAGCAAAACGCAGCGCAGACGGCATCGGCGGTGGCACAGTCGGGCAAGAGTGAGGACATGCTCGTCGATAGCATCAACGAGGCGCTCTTTGACCTGGTGGGCGACACCGTAATTGAATTTAGCGCGGCAGGGCCGCAAATTATCGAGGACTACGAAGCAGACGTGAGAGGATACTTAGACCATGAGTGATACCGCACCCGCAGCACCCCGTGTGCCCAAGCGCGTCGCCGCCGTCATTCTCAACTCGCTCAAGGGCGGCGTGGTCCCGCGCATCGGCCTTCCCTATATCACCGTGGGACGCGAAGTCGAGATTCGCGCCCTGCTCACCGATCTGAGTCTCATCGCCGACGGTGGCGCGAGCTTCCGCTTTCTGGTCGGTCGTTACGGCGCCGGCAAGAGCTTTTTGCTCCAGACCATCCGCACACACGCCATGGGCGAGGGCTTTGTGGTCGCCGATGCCGACCTTTCCCCAGAGCGCCGCCTACAGGGCGGCCAGGGTCAGGGCCTCGCCACCTATCGCGAGCTCATCCGCAACATATCGACCAAGACGCGTCCCGAGGGCGGCGCACTCAACCTTATCCTGGATCGCTGGGTCGCCTCGTGTGCCGACGCCGACGAATCTGCCGTTAATGCCCAACTGGCCCCGCTCGAGGAAATGGTCCACGGCTTCGACTTCGCCCGTATGCTCCGCCGTTATCGCGCAGCCGTCTCGGAGGGTGACGAAGAAGCTATGAGTCGCGTGACCAAATGGATTCGCGGCGAGTACCGCACCAAGAGTGAGGCACGCGCCGAGTTGGGCTCCTCGACCATCATCAGCGATGACGACTGGTACGACTACGTTAAGCTCATCGCACGTTTTTTGGTCTGCAGCGGTTACAAGGGCATGCTGGTGCTCATCGACGAGCTCGTAAATCTGTACAAGATTCCCAACGCCATCACACGACAGTACAACTACGAGAAAATCCTAACGATGTACAACGACACGCTGCAGGGCAAGGCGCAGTACTTGGGCATGATCATGGGCGGCACGCCGACCTCTATCGAGGACCGCCGCCGCGGCGTCTTTTCCTACGAGGCCCTTCGGAGCCGTCTCGCTCAGGGCCGTTTTGCGCGCGATGATCTCAAAGACATGCTCGCGCCCATCATCCGACTGCAGCCGCTCACCTACGAGGAGCTGCTGGTGCTCATCGAAAAGCTCATGCAGATTCATGCCGGCTACTTTGGCTGGACGCCCACGCTTACCGAGAACGACTTGGTGGACTTCCTCAAAATTGAGTTTGGCCGCGTGGGGGCCGACACGCATCTGACGCCCCGCGAGGTCATCCGCGACTTTATCGAGCTGCTCGATATCCTGTGTCAGAACCCCGACGCCAACGTAGCCGAGCTGCTGCAAAGCGTTGGTGGCGACGCGCTGGCGCCGGCAGCCGCAACAGATGACACCGGCACCGCAGACGACGACCGCAACTTCGCCGAATTCACCATCTAACCTGCCAAAAAGGGACAGGTTTATTTTGGCAGGTTTTATCATGGCAAACCCCGATGTTGCAAGATATCGAGCCGTTGCCCGTTGCGTTGATCAGCCCGTTGATGAGAGGAGGTCCCATGAACGCTTTTGACCGATATGCCCCGTTTATCCAGGATTTCATTTACTCCCACGATTGGGAGAGTCTGCGCTCCATCCAGGTTGCGGCGGCAGATGCCATCTTCAACACGCAAGACAATGTGCTCCTGACGGCATCCACGGCATCTGGCAAAACTGAGGCGGCCTTCTTTCCCATCCTGACCGAGTTTTGGGAGAACCCGCCCACGAGCGTGGGCGCCCTCTACATTGGCCCCCTCAAAGCACTCATCAATGACCAGTTCGTTCGCCTCAACGATCTGTGCGAAGAGGCCGATATCCCCGTCTGGCACTGGCACGGCGATGTCTCGCAGTCGCACAAGGCAAAGCTCATCAAAAAGCCGAGCGGTATCCTACAGATTACGCCCGAGTCACTCGAGGCGCTCTTAATCCATAAGCACATGGCGATCCCGCGCATGTTTTGCGACCTACGCTACGTGGTCATCGATGAGGTCCACTCGCTCATGCGCGGTGACCGCGGCGGGCAGACACTCTGCCTTATCGAGCGTCTTTCGCGCATGGCGGGCGTACGGCCCCGGCGCATCGGTCTTTCGGCCACCATCGGGGACCCGGAACGCACGGGCGCCTTCCTGTCGCAGGGGACGGGACGCGACTGCGTCATCCCCCGCTTTGAGGAGCCACGCCGCGTGTGGCGTATCTCCATGGAGCACTTCTACAACTCGGGTCCCCAGGCTCAGCAGCGGGGATTCGAGAGCATGGGTCCTCAAGAGGCCGAAGTGCTTGCGTGCGAGCGCATTGAGGCAGCGGCACCCGCGGCACTGCCCGCATCCGGACAAGACATGCGCCACAGCGGACAGCTTACACAAGAGGAACGCCGCCAACGCCGTGATCAGGCACGGGGCAAGGCTGCCCCCAAGGACCGTCGCACTTCCTCAGCCTCCGAGGGCGAAGTCGACATCCCGCAGGCAGCCGAACAGGCACTGCTCAACCCCACCGACACGGCGCCCGACAACGCCGACCCCGGTATGGGCTATATCTTTGAGCACACGCGCGGCCGCAAGTGCCTGGTCTTTGCCAACTCGCGCGAAGAGGCGGAGGCCGTATGCTCCATGCTGCGCAGCTACTGCGAGAGTCGACACGAGCCAGACCGCTTCCTTATCCATCATGGCAACCTCTCGGCATCGCTGCGCGAGACGGCCGAGGAACTCATGCGTGACGAGGAACAGGCGCAGACAACCGTTACCACCTCTACGCTGGAGCTCGGTATCGATATCGGTCGCCTGGAGCGCGCCTTCCAGATCGACGCGCCGTTTACCGTCAGCTCCTTTTTGCAACGAATGGGCCGCACGGGACGCCGCGATCTTCCGCCCGAGATGTGGTTTGTCATGCGCGAGGAAGAGCCCGAGCCGCGCACGATGATGCCCGAGACCATTCCGTGGAAGCTCCTGCAGGGCATCGCGCTCGTACAGCTCTATCGCGAGGAAAAGTGGGTCGAGCCGCCCGAGCTCGATCGACTCCCCTACAGCCTGCTCTACCACCAGACTATGTCGACCCTCGCCAGTACCGGCGAACTCACGCCGGCAGAGCTTGCCCAGCGCGTGCTCACGCTCAGCTATTTTCACCGCGTCTCGGCCGATGACTATCGCGTGTTGCTGCGCCACCTCATCAAGATCGACCATATCCAGGTCACCGAGGGCGGTGGGCTCATTGTGGGTCTCGCGGGCGAGCGCATCATTAACAACTTTAAGTTCTACGCCGTATTCCAGGAAAACGAAGAGTTCACCGTTCGCAGCGAGTCGGCCGAGTTGGGCACGATCGTCAATCCGCCACCGCCCGGTGAGCGCATCGCCATCGCCGGACACTGCTGGATTGTCGAGGAAGTGGACTGGAAGCGCCATACCGTCTTTGCCACGCAGGTCAAAGGCCGGGTGCCGGCCTACTTTGGCGACTGCCCCGGCGACATTAACACGCATGTGCTCGAGCGCATGCGCAAGGCGCTCAACGAGCACGCGGCATATCCGTACCTTATGGGTAACGCACGGGCTCGCTTGGCGCAGGCTCGTCATACCACCGAGATTTCGGGCGCGGGAACTAAGCCGCTCATCAACCTGGGTGGCGACACTTGGGTGCTCTTCCCCTGGTTGGGCAGCTACGCCTTTTTGGCACTCGAGCGCATGCTCAAGATTAAATGCGCCGCGGAGCTTGGCCTTCGCGGGCTCGATCCGTCGCGTCCATACTTTATGCAGTTTAAGATGAAGGCCGACGAGAAGACGTTCTTTGAGGTGCTCGCAGCCGAGGCCGAAAAGGACTTCGACCCCATCGAGCTCCTCTATCCCGGCGAGGTGCCTTATTTTGATCGCTACGACGAGTACGTTCCCGAGGAGCTTGTGCGCAAAGGCTTCGCCGAAGGCGTGCTCGACATCGAGGGCATGAAGCAGCGTGTCCGCAGCTGGCGCGACCACGCCTAAGACCAGTCTTTTTTGGGACGGGGAGACTTACTTGTCGTGAAGGACGGTGCCGAGGAAGTCAGCGTCGAAGGGCACGGCTTCGGCAAAGGCGTAGCCGCCGTCGCTGGCGATGAGCAGGTAGTTCTCCTCGCCGCCGAACTCCGCATCGCCACACGGGACCACCCAGGCATGGGCGAACACCTCGAGCGCCGTGGCAGCGCAGTCGCGCAGGAACGTCACATCGCTCCCCTCGTTCGAGCTCACGATATTAGCCACGTAGATGCCGCCCGAGTTCAAGCTACCCCGCACCAAGCGCAACGCCTCAACCGTCACCAGCTCGCGCACGGGCTCGGCACCGCCAAAGCAATCGCCCACGATCACGTCGTAGCGACGATGCCCCACGCTCGTCACGCCCAGGTACGAACGCGCCTCAGCGGTAATCACCCGCAAGCGGTCGCCCACCGCGCGCTCCAGCTCGTCCAGGTAGAACCAGCGGCGCGCCAGGCGCGTAATCTCGGCATCGTACTCAATGACGTCCATGCGCAAGCCCTCGTGCGACATCAGCGCGAACTTGGGATAGGCAAACCCACCGCCGCCCAGCATAAGCATACGGTCGATACCGTGACCATAAGCGTCACGCATTGCGTCCTCGGCCTCAAACACATCGTCAAATGCACGATAGTACGCAAAGACCGGCTCCGCCCAACGCTCGCCAACGTAGCTTGCGCTTTGGTAGACGCCGCCTTGCACCAACACGCGAATCTCATCGCCGCCCTCATCGTGCACGCGTTTCACACGCGCCAGCCCATTGCGAGTTCGCGCGACCTGCAGGCAGGCAGCACGAACAGCGACGGCAGCTGCGCCCAGCGCCGCGGCTCCCAGGGCAACGCCAGCGACGACGCCAGCGGAAACACTCGGCTTGTTCATCTAGAGCTCCTTTTGCAGATAGAGGCCATGGTCGTAAAAACCAAGGTGGCGGTAGTACTCGCGTGTGCCAATCGCGCTAATCACGTTGATACGCGCATAACCCGCATCCCGGGCAATCTCGCACGCACGCTCTACGAGCAAACGCCCCAACCCGTGATGCTGCGCCGCCTGGCCCTGGTCGCCCACGCGCGCCGCCATGCCATACACGTGCACCTCGCGAATCATCGCCTCGTCCGGCGTCGTCGGCAACTCGTCCGCATGTGCGGCAACAAACGAATGGTCGGGCAGCGACAACCGCAAAAAGCCCGCGATCTTGCCCCGCGGCGTCACCCACTGCAAAAAGCGCTCGTGAGTCACCGGCGTCTCGTACGCCACTTCCTCATCAAGAGAAAGCTCATCCAAGTCGGCACCCGCGGTACTGATCTCGCGATAGCGAATCTCACGCACCGTCGCACCGTCGCCCCGAGCAGCCAGGCGGTTCTCAACGAGCTGACGCAGGTTAGGTTTCTTGTTGCCCACCATAATGTCGTCAGAACTAAAGTCGCGGATCATGCGACTGATGCGGCAGAACGCCGGCGTCACCACGATGTCATCGGCCAACACATCGAGCAGCTCTTCCTCGGAATAGGGGAGCCACTCGCCGCGCTCATAGCAGCCCACCAGACGCGAACCCTCGATGAGCGCGCACGGGTAAACCTTGACCTCGTCGGGCATAAAGGCCCCTTCGGTCATAAAGCGCTCGTAGTCGCGCTTGTCCCCCTCGGGCGTGGCTCCCAGCAAGTTGAGCATAAAATGCGCGTGGATCTTAAAGCCAAACAGGCGCGCAAGCGAAAACGCCCGCTCGATCTGCGCCACCGAAATGCGACGCTCGTTGATATCGAGCAGGTGCTGGTCGAGGCTCTGGATACCCATCTGAATCTTGGTGCAGCCCAGGAGGCGAATGAGCGCGAGGGCTTGCGGTGTTACGGCATCGGGGCGTGTCTCGATAACGAGCCCCACCACACGATGCTTCGCCGTCTCGTTGATGCGCTGCTGACGCTCGAGCTCCTCCATCGTTGCCGTTTGCCACTCGGCAACCTCGCCCCACGGCGTACCGGAACCGTACAGACGACGCACCGCGCGGTTATAGCCACCCACGGCGGCATCCACACGACTCTGCTCGTCGGCAACGCCGGCAGCAAGCTCAGCCTCGTCTGTCGCAATACCGGCAGCCCGATAGCGCTCGCGGCGCTCCGCTACCACCGGCGGCAGGGCATCGGCGGGAGCGTCATCGAGCAGGCGCCCCGCCTCGGCACGACTGATGCCCGGACGCGCCAACATGGGGTTTGCCGCCACGCCGGCGACGGCATCGTCATTGAGCGCACGGAAAAGCTCCGACATAAACCACGTCTGATACCCTTGCGGATAGTCGCTCCAGGTACCGCCAAGCACAATGAGCTCGATCTTATCGGTCGCATGCCCCATTTGCGAAAGCGCCGTCAAACGGGCACTCACCTGCAGATACGGATCGAAGCAGTTTTGCTCCGCACGGGCACACGCCGGCTCGGCGTGCAGATAGCTCTTGGGCATGCGCAGGTCGTTGGGGCAAAACAGGCAATCGCCCGAGCACGGCCACGGCTTGGTGATGACGGTAATGGTCGCCACGCCCGAGGCCGTGCGGCGCGGCTTCATACGCAGTACCTGCAGCAGTTGACGCTCCAGCTCGACATCGACATTCCATGCCGTCCAACGAGCCGGCTCCTCGCGCTTCACCCGCTGGTAAAACGGCAGCAGGCGACGCTTGGCCAAATCGCGCTTGTCGGCACCCTCACGGCGTGCCTCGGCATGTATCAGTTTGACGAGCGCTTTGTCGTCCACGGTCTCGCCGCGACGCAGAGCCTCGAGTATGTTCAAGATAATCTGTTCCATGCCCCCATTGTAAAGGCAAAGGCGCCGGAGCCGATCTCGGCTTCGGCGCCTTCATCAAACAGCGCGTCTATATCTTCGCCTAGGCTTTCGTCTGCCTCAATACTCCGAATCAAACGACATGTCGCCCGAACCGACCTCAAAACGATACGTGGCAGACTTGTCACCGTTATCGAATTCAAGATTCAAAATGGTCTCGCCGTCGTAGCCAAGCGGAAGGAAATCGCTCTCGAAGTCGCCGCTGCCCAAGGTGAGGCTCGCCTTAAAGCCCGTCGAGTTCGGAACCGTCATCTCCACATCGCCCGAGCCCACACTCACGTCCATCGACTTCGTGGGGGCCGGGTAAAGCTCGAACGTCACATCGCCCGAACCGACCTCGGCATTCAGGGTATCGGTCACGGTGCCCGTAAACTCAACGTCTCCCGAGTCCAGAGTCAGGTTGAGGTCATGACACGCAATGCCCGCGACCGTCAGATCACCCGATCCTACATTCGCTGTAATGCCCACCATGTTATCGGCAACTTTGCGCGGCAGTTCGACGGTAACCGTGCGGTCAATGGCGCGCTCGTCATCGCAATCGAACTGGCGAATCTTGAGCGTAGAGCCCTTGACTTCGGCAAGGTTCTGGGTCGCCGCATCGGAAACAGAAGTTCCTTTTGCAACGCGACCGCTTTCGATGACACGCACCGGTCCGCCGGAGACGTGTTTAACCTCGACCGTGCCCGACGTCACATCCAGATCAAGCGATGTAAACGCGTCGGCATCAAACGTTTCGCTTGAAATCTGCTGAGGCCGAGCGGAATAGTTACCGCTACCCTTGCCGGGCCAGTCGATTACAACATTACCGTTATCCTTGCCAGGCCAGTCGATTGCAACAGCACCAAGGTCCCATGGCTCATCAAAATGAATCAGCATCCGCGAAATGCCAAAGACAAGTCCGATGATGAGCACGAACGCTCCGATGCCAACGCCCAAGCGTACCTTGGATTCATGCGAAAGCTTCATCATTCATCACCCTCTTTGGCACATGGCTCAGCGGTGGCCGCGGTAGCCACGCCAGCATCAGGTTCCGCAGAAGTATCCTTCCCCTGGGCCTTGATCGCCACCGACGCCGGGCCAACCTGAATATCCCCGCGCGCCCAATCGCCATCGAGCGCACGCGCCACCCAGTGATAGATGGGAATCGTGAAGAAGATCAGCGCGGCAAAGGGGCCGGCACCAAACAGGAACATCAGCAAAAAGAACAGCAGCCAGCACACGGCCCAATACGGGAACGACTGGAACGGGCCCTTCACCGGAGTCGAGCCAACCGCGGTGCCACTCGTCGCCTGCGCCGTAGCGGCATTGGCGGCCTGCGCACTCCAGCTTGCCGCCTGCGCCGCCTTGGCCGCAGCATCACTCGCCTGTGTTGCCGCCTCGGTAGCGCGCGCCGCCGCCTCTTGGGTGCGAGCACGCTCTGCCGCCTCAGCCTCGCGCTGACGGGCGCGGTCCTCGTTCTCAAACTCGATATCGTCCTCGATCTCATCGCTCGGATTGAGCAGCTCGTCCAGGCTCACGCCATAGAGTTTGGCGAGCGAGATCAGGTTCTCGGTATCGGGCGAGCTCTCCGCACGCTCCCATTTACTGACCGCTTGGCGGGACAGTCCCAGTTTTCGTGCCAGCCCTTCTTGGCTAAAGCCTTTGCTGCGACGAAGGTCGGCGAGCCGCTGCGCAGTTTCTACATTCATGGTTCCTCCTATGTGATGCCAGCCGTGCCGCCGGACCGTTTTTGTTCTTAAGGCGCCTTGCACAGTTAAAAATCTATCCGCCACCGCCAAAAGCATGCCACCTATTCTAGTGAGATTTTTGACAACCGGCGGTTGCGGGCACATATGAGCTGCGGAAATGTGTCCAAACAGAGCAATGACCCGCAGCTCGGTTGTCCCCGTTGCGGCGTTAACGGTAGTATGGTCGTACTGTTTATTCCGCACCGCCAACGGAGGGAGTCCCGCGCCGTGAACCGCGATTTCGCCTCATCGCTCATCCAGCTCAACAATACGTTCTATCGCGAGCACTCCGCCTCCTTTTCCGATACGCGCCAGGCCCCATGGCCCGGCTGGGTGCGCACCATGGACATCGCGCTCGGGCAGCTCGACGTCGCCACGATCGAGCATCCCGTCCGCGTCTTCGATCTTGCCTGCGGCAATATGCGATTCGAGAACTTTGCCGCCGGCGGCGCACTTGCCGCCAAGGGCGTCGACGGCGCAAATCCCTCGGCAGATGCCAGCTGTCCGTTTGAGTTCTATGGCGTCGACTCGTGCCAAGACCTCGCTATCGATGCACGCGGCCACGCCCTGCGCATTCCCAACCTGCACTTCCAGGAGCTCGATGTGCTCGACGCCCTTATGAAGCTCAACCCCGCCGAGACACCCGACGTGCTTTTCGACGCACCGCTCGCCGACATCTCGGTCTGCTTTGGCTTTATGCACCACGTGCCGTCGTGCGAATACCGCGTGCGCGTGCTCGACGCCTTGGTGCGCCAGACGCGCCCGGGCGGCATCATCGCCATTAGCTTTTGGGAGTTTATGAACGACGAGCGCATGGCGCGCAAGGCCGTTCGCGCCGAAGCCCGCGCCGAGCTCACCCCGCCGTTTGAGGGTTATGACTCTGCGCAGTTTGAAGCCGGCGACCACCTCATTGGCTGGCAAAACGACCGCCATGCTTACCGCTATTGCCACCACTTTGACGATCAGCAGATCACCGACTTGGTGCGCGGCGTGCGTACGTTCTACAAGAGCGGCGAGGTCCCCGTGCGCGAGCTTGAGCGCTTCCATGCCGACGGTCGCAGCGGCGAGCTCAATCGCTATGTGATCCTCAAGCGTCTGTAAGCATCGATGACTCGCCACCGAGCCGCATCGCATCTTTCGGGCAAGCTATGCCCACCCTTTTTCAACCCATTGACGGAACGCGCAGCTATGCGTTCCATACTTATGACCAAGGAGCCTCATGGGAGCCGTCCACGTTCGCACGCCTAAGAACTTTGTGCTGGAAGAGCGCCTGGAGCGCTACGCCGATGCGATTGAGACGGACCCCGAGGCCTATGTCGGAGATTGGCGCGAGGCTTGCGCGCCAGTTGGCAGCAAGCCCTTCGAGCATCTTCACCTGGATCTTGGCTGTGGCAAGGGAACGTACCTCGTAGAGCGCGCAGCCCGCGAGCCAAACACCCTCTTTATCGGTATGGACCAGGAGCCCATCTGCATCGCCTATGCTGCGCAGAAAATCTGCGAGCAGGAGCTGCCCAATGCGCTTGTGCTGCCCCGAGGCGCTGCATCGCTGCCGCAGCTATTTGCCGTAGGCGAGCTCGATGCCATCACCATCAACTTTCCCACGCCGCAGCCCAAGGCCAAGTACGCCAAAAAACGACTCGTCCATGTCGACCATCTGATGCTCTACCGCCCGCTCTTTGCAGTCGGCGCCACCGTCACACTGCGAACCGACAGCAAGCCATTGCGCGACTACGCCCTGGGGCAGTTTGCCGCGGCAGGCTACGACACACTTTGGATAAGTGACGACGTTCGCCGCGACCATCCCGAGCATCCCGAGACCGAGTATGAGTGCCGCACGCGCGAGATGGGCGCCGCCGTCTATGGCATTTGCGCCACACCCGGCGAGAAGCCTACCGAAGAGCAACTCGTAGCAGGCCGAGCGCAGGAGCAAAGCCTTGCCTGCTACCTGCCCGATAACCTCGATGAGCTCACCTATGTACCCCTGGGCATGGAAGAAGCCGTCGAGAACTTTAAGAACCGCGCCCGCAAGGGCAAGAAGCGCCTACCGCAGGAGTCCTAGGGCTTCTGATGGTCGCGACGTCGGCAAACAAGCGCGAATAGGCGCCAACGAACGACCCTCAAGCCTAAGTGAGTAGACTTTTTTGCAATAGCCAAGCACAACCCGCATAACGAAAACTAAAACCGCAGGTAGAGCCCTTGTGCAAAAGCCATGTGCTCACGATATCGCAAAAAGTCTACTCACTTAGCTGGCGACCGCACCAAACAGCTGGACAGAACGCCCATTTCCTGCATTTTCTTGCCTGCGAACGCATCGATGCGACGCTACGCCATAATGGATGGCGAACAAACGCGAGAGAAAGCAAACCACATGGCACAGACCACGACAGATACCGCCGCCAGCACCGTCTCCGGCGCCGGCGCCGCCAGCTCATTCTCGGGCGGCACGGGAACCGAAGCTGAGTTTGGCTCGCTCGGCGCGCTCTCCCCCACCTGGTGGGAGCCCGAGGACGGCAGTGAGCCCGAACCATGGCTCACGCCTGACCAGGCCTTCGAACGCTTCTTTGAATGGACGAGCGATCGCGGTATTGAGCTGTGGGACCACCAGGAAGAGGCCCTCATGGACCTGGCCGCCGGCGATCACGTCATTTTGGGCACACCGACCGGATCGGGTAAATCGCTCGTCGCGCTGGGCATGCTCTTTATGGGCATGGCGCAGGGCAAGCGCTGCTATTACACGGCCCCTATCAAGGCCCTGGTCAGCGAAAAGTTCTTCGACCTTGTGCAGGTGCTCGGCCGCGATAACGTCGGTATGATCACCGGCGACACGCACATCAACACCAAGGCGCCCGTCATCTGCTGCACGGCAGAGATCCTTGCCAACGACGCACTGCGCGAGGGCGAAGATGCCGATGTTGGCTGCGTCGCCATGGACGAGTTCCACTACTTTGCCGACCCTGATCGCGGTTGGGCCTGGCAGGTGCCGCTGCTCACCCTGCCTCACACGCAATTCATGCTCATGAGCGCCACGCTCGGCGATGTCACCGCGATCGCCGCCTCGCTCGAGGAACACACCGGCGCTACCTGCGACTTGGTCGTCGATGCCCCACGCCCCGTGCCGCTGAGCTACGACTACGTGACGACCTCGCTCGAGGGCACCGTCGAGCTCGCGATGCGCCGCGGCGAGGCCCCGCTCTACATCGTGCACTTTAGCCAGGACGCCGCACTTGCGACGGCACAGTCGCTCGCCAACTTTGGCATTGCCAGCAAGGAGCAGCGCGAGGCCATCAAGGAGGCAGCCAAGGGTACGAGCTTCTCGACGGCCTTCGGCAAGATCCTCAAGCGTTTGCTCGGCTGCGGCGTCGGCGTGCACCACGCCGGTATGCTGCCGCGCTATCGCCTCCTGGTCGAGCGCCTGGCGCAGCAGGGCCTGCTGCCCGTCATTTGCGGCACCGATACGCTCGGCGTCGGCATCAACGTACCCATCCATACCGTGGTGCTCACCGCGCTCACCAAGTTCGACGGCTACAAGATGCGTCGCCTGCGCGCCCGTGAGTTCCATCAGATCGCCGGTCGCGCCGGTCGCTCGGGCTTTGACACCGAGGGTATGGTCATCGCCGAGGCCCCGGAGCACGAGATCGAGAATGCCAAGCTCATGGCCAAGGCGGGCGACGACCCCAAGAAGCTCCGCAAGATTAAAAAGAAGAAGGCCCCCGAGGGCTTTGTCACCTGGAACAAGCAGACCTTTGAGCGCCTGATTGAGACTCAGCCCGAAACGCTCAAGCCGCGCCTTCGCATCACACACTCCATGGTGATTAGCGTGGTCGAGCAGGGCGGCGATGCCCGAGCCCGCGTACACGACCTCATCGAGACGAGTCTGCAGACTCCCGAGGAAAAGGCAAAGCTCGAGGTTCGTGCCGACGAGATCTTCGCCACGCTCATTGACTCCGGCGTCGTCGTGCGCACCGAGGTGCCGCCCGCACCCGACGCTCCGGCTGACGCCGCGCCGGACATCGACTACGCGCTGACGGTCGACCTGCCCGAGGACTTTGCGCTCGACCAGCCGCTCTCGCCGTTTTTACTTGCCGCGCTGGAGCTGCTCGACCCCGAGAGTGAGACCTATACCATGGACCTCATCTCGATGGTCGAGGCTACGCTCGAGGACCCCAAGCAGGTATTGCGCGCACAGGAGCGCGCCGCGCGCGACCGCGCGATGGCCGAAATGAAGGCTGACGGCGTCGAATATGAGGAACGCCTGGAGCGCATCCAGGATGTCACCTACGAAAAGCCGCTCGAGGACTTGCTCGATGCCGCCTTCGACAAGTACTGCCAGGAAGTACCTTGGGCCAACGACTACCAGCTCTCGCCCAAGAGCGTCCTGCGCGACATGCTGGAGAGCGCGAGCGACTTTAAGGGCTATATCCAAAAGCTCGGCATCGCCCGCTCCGAAGGCATTTTGCTGCGCTACCTGGCAGAGGCCTACCGTTCTCTCGACCGCACCGTGCCCATTGAGAAACGCGATGAGCGCTTGCGTGACATCGTTTCGTGGCTCGGCTTTGTGGTGCGCTCGGTCGACTCGAGCCTGGTGGACGAGTGGGAGAACGCCGGCAACCCCGCTGCACTCGACGCCGCACCGCCGCAGGGCATCGACGAGGTCGTGGCGGACCGTCGCGGCTGCACGCTGTTGGTGCGCAATGCACTCTTCCGCCGCGTGGCCCTTGCAGCCCGTGGACACGTGCGCGATCTGGGCGAGCTCGACGAGGACTGGGGCATGAGCGAGATCCGTTGGCAAAAGGCGCTCGATGCCTACCATGAGCAGCACGAGGAAATCCTCACCGACGGAGACGCCCGCAGCGCCGCGATGTTTTCCATCGACGAGTCCGACGAGAAGACCGCGCACGTATGGCACGTGCACCAGATCTTTGCCGACGAGGATGGCGACCACGACTTTGGCATCATGGGCGATGTCGATCTGGACGCCACGCAGGACGGCGGCGAGGTCATCCTCAAAAACTACCGCGTCGGCTTTATCGAGGACCTGCTCGAGGACTAGCCGAACATACTGGAACGAAACAAGCGGGGCCGTTGGCAATATCGCCAGCGGCCCCGCTTTTGCACTATACGCTATGCCTTACTCGGCATCCTCGACCTCATACGAATCCGCCTCGGCGGGCTCATCGTTTGTCTCTGGCGCAGCCCCGCGCGCCTCGTCAAAGGCCGCCTTCATGGTCTTGTTGCCCCACGTGAGCTTGCGAATGGTAAGATCGTCGGCTTTCTTGTTGGCAAGGCGCAGGTTGTTCTCGGAAGACAGCAACGCCTCCTTGGTTTTCTGCAGATGGCTAATCGTCTTGTCAATCTCATCGATTGCCGTTTGGAACTTGCGGCTCGCGATCTCGTAGTTGCGACCGAAATCATTCTTGAACTTTTCCATCTTGGCTTCGAAGTTCGTGACGTCGATATTCTGCTGCTTGTACTCCGCCAGCTCCTGCTTATAGCGCAGCGAGCCCATAGCGGCGTTGCGCAGCAGCGTGATCATGGGAATGAAGAACTGCGGGCGAATCACGTACATCTTCTCATAGCGGTAGCTCACGTCGACGATACCCGCGTTATAGAGCTCGCTCTCGGGCTCCAGCAGGGTGCAGAGCACCGCATACTCGCAGCCTTTCTGGCGACGATCGTGATCGAGCTTCTTAAAGAAGTCCTCGTTTTTATGCTTGGTCGCGGTCTCATCGTTCTCGTTTTTCATCTCGAACATAATCGAAATGACCTCGTTGCCGCTCGCGTCGCACTCGCGGAAGATAAAGTCGCCCTTGGTGCCCTCGGACGCATCGTTATCTTTCTCGAAGTACGCGTTAGGAAATGCCGTCATGCGCAGACGGTTAAACTCGGTCTCGCAGTGCTGTTCGAGCGACTCGCCCACCATCTTGGTGGACAGGCGGACCTTCATGTCCTTAAGGCGCTCAATCTCTTCATCCTTGTAGCGAATCAGGTCATCGCTCGCGCGCTTGGCCTGCGCAAGCTCAAGCTCGTGTGCCGCCTTGGCCTGCTCCTCGCGCGAATCGCGCACTGCCAGCTCGCTCGTCAGCTTGGCACGTGCCTCGTCGCGCTCACGCTCTGCCGCGGCGACCGCCTCCGATAGGTTCATTTTGGCCGTCAGCTCCTGCTCGCGCAGTTGAGCGCGCAAACCCTCGGCCTCCTGCTCGGACTGAGACTTCGCAGCAGAGAACTTCTCCTTCACTTTCGCCTGATAGTCGGCAAGCGTACGCTCGGCCTCGCTACGAGCGGCATCGAGCTCGCGCTGCGACTCAGCCGCGGCAGCAGCAAGCGCCATCTCCTGGGCCTTGTCCGCAGCGGAGAGCTTCGCCTGCAGCTCGGCAATCTGGGCGTCACGCGCGGACAGGTCGTTTTGGGCGGCGTTACGCACCGCGGCCTCGGCAAGCTTAGCTTCGTCATCTTTGCGTCCCAGCTCCGCACGCAGGTTGTCAACCTCGCGCTGCAGCTCGGCGTTTTTCTTCTGTGCATCGGCACGGGCCTCAACAGCCGCACGCTGGCTTGCGCTCTCGCGCTCTGCGGCAGCGCCCTCGAGCTTGGCACGCAGCTCGGCAAGCTCGGCGTCGCGCTTGGCAACTTCCTGTGCCAGCTTGTGTTCCGCGGCGTTTTTCTGCTCAACGAGCTGAGCGTTACGCTCCGACTCCGCCTCCTGCAAGGCGGCAGCCGAGCGGGAGCGCTCAAGCTCCAGCGCCTGCTCGCCCTCGCGCTGGACGGCCTTCACGCGCTCATCCAGGTCGCGCGAGAACTCCGTATCGCGCACCTGTTTGACGATATCCGCATAGCCGGACGCATCGACCTTAAAGACTTCGCCGCAATGCGGGCACTTGATCTCGTTCATAGCAGCTCCTCGATGGACGCAAATATCAATCGCCTACACTCTACCGCGCCGCGCGGACAAAAATGACGCCAGAACCACCACAAAGGCGCCTGTCCCCATTGTGGTGGTTTGAGGGCTACAGTCCAAAGAAGCTTAAAACCTGGTCTCGGCTTACGGGCTTGTAGTCGTTGGCGTCGAGACCGACATCGTAGCGAAAGATAGGGCGCTCGCGATCGCGGTTGCGTGCGTTGGTGCGGTCGCCCCTGCTGTGGATATGTCCATGCAGCATGATGGCGCCGCGCGCCTTGCCATTCCAGCTGAGCATGGGGTAATGGCTCATGACCAGACGATGCCCCTTGGCATAGCCGGGAGCAATCTCCAGGTAATCGCGCACGTCTTCCCAAATCTGCGGTGCGCTGGGATCTTCCCAGTCGCCGTCATGGTTGCCCCGTATGAGCGTCACGTTTTGGCAGGCAATACGCTCGCGCAGGCGCACCGCCTCCGCCATGGGCAAGCGATACGTAAAGTCTCCCAGAATATAGAGACGGTCGTCCGCCGCCACGCACTCATTGATGGCATCGATGACCTTGCGGTTCATCTCCTCGACCGAACCAAACGGCCGGTCCATGTCGTGCAAGATATTCGTATCGCCCAGGTGCAGATCGGCGGTAAACCACATCATCGTCTATGCCCTCATTTCGCAACGTGTCTAACACGTGCCTAGTATACAGACGCTTTGGCGCGTCGGTTAGCCAAAGAGCCCGCCGAACAGACCTCGGCGGCGTGTGTCTTTCTTTTTCGACGCGTCACCCTGGGCGTTCTTGTCCTGCCGCTTCTTACGATCCTGCTCCAGCTCATCATCGTCGAGCAGCATATCCCACTCAAACGGATCATCTGTCAAATCGAACAGGTCATCGTCATCAAACACGGCAGCCCCCTTACCGACTAGCGGGCATCCACCACGTAGAGTCCAACGCGCACCTGATGCCACGGGCTGCGCTCGGGAGCAACCTGTTGCACGCGGG
>ERZ1031347.325-NODE-325-length-23142-cov-42.182180_pt1 | contig 23142 bp, 14 predicted proteins | sample MGYA00517106_ERZ1031347 | MGnify/ENA primary metagenome ERZ1031347 (study PRJEB33719, sample SAMN04261392) | wastewater metagenome | biome: periurban shantytown; feature: human; material: feces | host: Homo sapiens | place: Peru: Lima | collected 2012-07-19 ...
CACCGTGACCAAGCAGATCATGAGCATGCGCACGTCCTACGGCTACACCAAGGACAAGGACTGGGCGCAGTACCTGGTCGACAATGACCTCACGCCCAAGAAGTATCGCAAGCAGCTCATCGACTCCTACACGCAGCAGATTCTGCTTCAGCAAGCGCAGAAGGAAAACGGCGTGACCGTCTCGGACGAGGAGGTAGAGAAGGCCTGGAAGGACGCCTGCAAGAGTGCCGGCGGCGCTAAGGCTTTCAAGAAGACCCTTAAGACCTACGGCTACACCGAGGACACCTACAAGGATTCGCTCAAGGAGAGCCTGGCGCAGCAGAAGCTCAAGGATGCCGTGGCACCCACCAGCAAGCCCAAGGACAGCGAGATTGTCGATTACATCAATGAGAACCTGTCCAACTACAACGATGCCCGTCGTTCGTCGAATATCCTGATCAAGGTCGATTCTGACGCTTCCGACGAGGACAAGGCCGCCGCCAAGGCCAAGGCGCAGGAGTGCCTGGACAAGATCAACTCCGGCGAGCTGAGCTTCGAGGACGCCGTGGAGCGGTATTCCGACGACACCGGCTCCAAGGAGAAGAAGGGCGATGTGGGCTGGGACAAGCTCACCACCTTCGTCGACAGCTACCAGGCGGCGCTCGAGGGACTCAACAAGGGCGATGTGAGCGGTGTCGTCGAGTCGACCTATGGCTATCACATCATCAAGTGCACCGACTACTTCCATGTCGATAATCAGGTCGATGACATTAAGCAGGTGCCCAAGGACATCAAGAAGTACGTCTCCAACGTGGTGAAGACGCAGGCGGCAAGCACTGCGTACAGCGAGTGGCTGGAGCAGTACAAGAAGGACGCCGACATCACCGTTAACCCCATGCCCAAGGACGTGCCGTACAACGTCAGCCTGAAGGGCGTCACCAAGAGTTCGACCGACGATTCGTCGACGACTAAGTAATCATGGGGCGGCGCTCGCGCGAGTGCCGCCCGCACTATTGAGGAGGATTTGCAGATGACCAACGAAGAACTGCAGAAGGAAATGATTGCGGCCATGAAGGCCAAGGACAAGGTTCGCCTGTCCATCATTCGCCAGGTTAAGGCCGAGGTGAAGAACATCGAGGTCAACGAGCGTCGTGATGTGACCGAGGAAGACGTCAACAGCATGATCAAGCGTCTGATTAAGCAGACGAGCGAGACGCTGGAGATGTCCATTAAGGCCGGTACCGACCAGGAGCGTACCGACAACCTGACTGAGCAGGTCAAGATTCTGGAGAGCCTGCTGCCCGCGCAGGTTTCGGGCGAGGAGCTCGAGGCCCTGATCGAGCAGGTCATCGCCGAGCTGGGTGCCACGTCCAAGAAGCAGATGGGCCAGGTCATGGGCGCTCTCGGCAAGGCCACCGGCGGTAACTTCGACAAGCCGGCAGCAGCAAAGATTGTCGGCGCGAAACTCGCGTAAGGACCGGTCGACACATAGTTGATAGTGAGGGGCGCCGACCATCGCGGTCGCGCCCCTTTTTTAATGGCCGATGAAGCCCCCCGGTGCTCATTGGGGACAGGCTTAAATGAGTGGCCAATGAGTAGGTACTCATTTAAGTCTGTCCCCAATGAGTGGGTTAAAGGTTGCGGGTTCTTTACGGGAATGTAGTGTGGACTGCGGAAACGCGGTTCTTTCCGTACAATAGTTCAACTCGTGTAAACGCAGGGAAGGGACATTCATGGCAGACATGATCGAGATCAAGCATCTCAACAAGTACTTTGGCGACCTGCATGTGCTCAAAGATATCAATCTCACCGTCAAGCGCGGCGAGAAGCTCGTAATGATCGGGCCTTCCGGCTCGGGTAAGTCGACGCTCATCCGTTGCGTCGATTATCTGGAGGAGCCTACGTCGGGCGAGGTCGTCATCGACGGCACGCCGCTCACCAAAAAGAATCACCTGGAGATGGCTCGCAAGTATAGCTCCATGGTGTTTCAGCAGTTCAACCTGTATCCCAACATGACGGTGCTGGGCAACCTGACGCTCGCGCCCATCAAGCTACAAAAGAAGAGCAAGGAGGAGGCGACCGAGATCGCCATCGCCGCGCTCAAGCGCGTCGGGATGGCGCATAAGGCCGGCGAGTACCCGCAGAATCTCTCGGGTGGTCAGCAGCAGCGCATCGCCATCGCCCGCGCCCTGTGCACCAAGCAGCCCATCATCCTGTTTGACGAGCCGACCTCGGCGCTCGACCCCGAGATGGTCCAGGAGGTTCTGGACGTTATGATTGAGCTCGCGCAGGAGGACATCACCATGATCTGCGTGACGCACGAGATGGGCTTTGCGCGCCAGGTGGCCGACCGCGTCATCTTTATGGAGGACGGCCGCATCCTGGAGGAGGGCACGCCCGAGCACTTCTTCGATAACCCCGAGAACCCGCGCTGCCGCGAGTTCCTGTCCAAGATTCTGCACTAGGCGCGGTGATGGACATGACGGATATGACGAGGGCGGCCGTGTCGCGCCGTCACTTTTTGCAGCTGGCTGGCGCCGGCATGCTTGCGCTGACGGGGACCGCGCTTACCAGTTGCGGCAACTCCACCAGCAGCGAGGGCTCCGACAAGGGGTCCAAGCTTGCGGCCATCAAGTCGCGTGGCCATCTGAATGCCGGCGTTAAGAAGGACGTTCCCGGCTATGGCTATTACGACACCGCCAAGGGCCGCTTTGAGGGCATGGAAGTCGATTTGTGCTATCAGATCGCCGCTGCCGTCTTTGGCGTGAGCTACAAGGAGGCCCGCGCCCAGGAGCTTGTCGAGTTTACCGACGTAACGCCCAAGACGCGCGGCCCGCTGATCGATAACGGCCAGCTTGACGTGGTCGCGGCGACCTACACCATCACCGACGAGCGCAAGAAGAGCTGGGATTTCTCGACGCCGTACCGCACCGACTACGTGGGACTCATGGTCAAGAAGCGTTCGGGCTTTACCTCGATTGAGGATTTGGATGGCAAGGTCATTGGCGTGAGCCAGGGCGCCACCACGCAGAGCCTGATCGAGCAGATGATCAAGGACAACGGCTTTAGCTGCAAGCCCGAGTTTAGGGCCTTTAGTGGCTACCCCATCATCAAGAGTTCGCTCGACGCCGGCAATATCGACGTCTTTGCCATGGACCGCTCCACGCTGGCTGGCTACATGAACGAGACCGTTGAGTTGCTGCAGCCCGAGGTCAAGTTTGGCGAGCAAGGCTACGGCGTGGCGACCAAGAAGGGTTGCGACCTCTCGGCCGTGGTCGATCAGGTGATTTGCGATCGCCTGGCCGACGGCTGGCTCGATCAAGAGGTCAAGACCTGGGGTCTTGTGTAAGCGTTCGTCCAAGGAAGGAATCAAATGCTCGAAGGATTGTTTGACGCCGACCGCTGGTCGACGACATTTCAAAACATGGGGCCCTTCTGGGAGGGCTTTGGCGTGACGTTGCAGGTGGTTGTTGCCGGCCTGCTGCTGTCGTTGGTGCTGGGCACACTGCTGGGCGTGTTCTCGACCACCCGCTCGCGCGTGCTGCGCGCCATCAGCCGCGTGTACGTGGAGTTTTACCAGAACACCCCGCTGCCCGTGCAGGTGCTTTTTATATACATGGCCGGCCCGCAGTTTTTGCAGGCCATAACCGGTGCCGACCAGCCGGTGCGCATCGCGCCGTTCGTGCTGGGCTTCTTGGGTGTGGGCCTGTATCACGCGGCCTACATTTCGGAGGTCATCCGCACTGGTATCGAGGCGGTTCCGCGCGGTCAGATGGAGGCGGCCCAGAGCCAGGGCTTCACCCGTGCGCAGGCGTACTGGTACATCGTGCTGCCCCAGACGTTCAAGATCATTCTGCCGCCGCTGTGTAACCAGGCACTCAACCTGGTCAAGAACACGTCGGTGCTGGCGCTTGTGGCCGGCGGCGACCTTATGTACCGTTCCGACAACTTTGTGAGTCTGTACGGTTACCTGCAGGGATACATCGTCTGCTGCCTTATGTACTTCATCATCTGCTTTCCGCTCGCCATGCTGGTGCAGTGGCTCGAGCGCCGCTCCAAGGAGCGTCCGCGCGGCGTGAGCCTGGCCGAGCTGGGGCTCGACAACGTGGAGGAGGCCTAGCGCATGGAAATCTTCAACGCGACCAACCTGCTCTACATTTGGGGCGGCTTTGTTAAGACAATCGAGATCTCGGCGCTGTCGATCTTTTTCTCGCTCATCTTTGGCACGGTGCTGGCGCTCGTTAAAAGCTATGCGCCCCACCCGTTCCGTATTTTGGTAAGCGCCTATATCGAGCTGTTCCGCTGCACGCCGAACCTGCTGTGGATCCTGTTTATCTACTTTACGGTGCAGGGTCTGGACATTGTGATTTCGACCATCGCCTTTACGCTGTTTACCAGCGCTGTTATGGCCGAGATTGTGCGCGGCGGTCTCAACTCGATTCCACGCGGCCAGTTTGAGGCGGCGCAGAGCCAGGGCTTCGGCTTCTTTGCCACCATGCGCTACATCATTCTGCCGCAGACGTTTAAGACGATCATTCCTGCGCTGTTTAGCCAGTGCACGACCGTCATTAAGGACAGTTCGTATCTTTCGGGCATTAACGTGGCCGAACTCATGTACACGGCAAACGTCGTGATGGCTCACGCAATCGACCTGTCGCAGGTGCTTATGCTCTACGGCCTGGTGTTTGCGATGTACTTTGTGCTCAACTTTGGTATCTCGCTGCTGGTGAGGGCGTATCAACGTCGTATCGTGGCAGCGTAGAATGTGACAAAGGGACAGTCCCTTTGTCACATAGAGAAAGGAATCGCGATGAGCGATCTGGAGAACAAGAAGAGTCCTGTGGTCATTACCATCGCGCGCGACTTTGGTGCCGAGGGCCACGAGATCGGACGCATCCTCGCCAACGAGTTGGGGATTCCGCTGTATGACAACGAGCTGCTGGTGCGCGCGTCGCTGCGCGCGGGCGAGTCGCTCGACAAGATGGCTGCCTACGACGAGCGTCTAGCCGTGGAGAACATGGCGTTTCTGCCCGACCGCTACGACGCGCGTTCGTACTCGGACAAGTTGTTCCAAAAGATGAGCCAGGTGATTTTGGACCTGGGCGAGACCGAGAGCTGCATTATTGAAGGTCGCCTGTCCGATTACCTGCTGCGTAACAACCCCAACCACATTGCCGTGTTGGTGACCGCTCCCTTTGAGGACCGCGTCGAGATCGTGCGCAAGAAGCGCGGCCTTAACAAAAAGAAGGGCGCCAAGCTGGTCAAGCAGCAGCAGAAGGCGCGCGAGGCGTTCTATAAGCGCTATAGTGCCGGAAAGTGGAAGATGACGAGCGGCAAGGACATCGTCGTCAACCGCGCCAAGCTGGGCCGCGAAGGCTGCAAAGACGTCATCGCCGCAGCCTACCGCTACAAGGTAGCGCAGCTCGAAGGCTAACCGATCAAAAACCACCACAAAGGGGACAGGCACCTTTGTGGTGGTTTTTGTTTTAGGCGGAGAAAGTCAACTGGTTCTGCGGGGGCCGATCACTCAAAGAACTCAAAGATGCTCAAAAAACTCAAAGATGCTCAAAATACTTAAAGATTGTAGGGGCATAATTAAGTTGTATGAGTTCAAGGGAGGCTTTATGGCGGCACCGACGGCGTACAGGCAGGCAAATCCATTCACGCCGATGTTCGGACGTGTACCGGCGTATATGGCCGGCCGTGAGCAAATCATCGATGATATGGTGCTGGCGTTTGAAAATGACGACTCCGATCCCAATCTTTGCTCGGTTTTCTATGGTGCACGTGGTACAGGTAAAACGGCGCTTTTGGCATATCTGTCGTACCGCGCCCAGCAAGAGGGCTGGATTACAGCGAATGTGACGGCCTCGGAGGGGATGCTCGAAGACATTTTGCAGCGCCTCAACGAATCAGCCGCCCATCTGATCGAAAAGCCCGCTTCTAGGCGTGTGAACAGTGTCGGCATTGCCCCCGTAGGAAGCATGAGCTGGGAAAACATCGATGTTGAATTTGAGGGCGCTAACTGGCGTACTAAGATGAACGCTTTGTTTGCTCAGCTTGAAGCGACTGACACCGGGGTGCTTATCGCCGTTGACGAAGTGGATGCATCGTTTGCGCAAATGACGGAGCTTGTTACTACCTACCAGCACTTTGTAAGCGAGAATAAAAAGGTAGCTTTGCTTATGGCGGGGCTGCCGTTTCGCGTGCTGGCGCTGCTGACGGGGAAATCGACATCGTTTCTTCGTCGCGCGGCTCAACATTCGCTGGGATCAATTTCACCGACTGAGGTAAAAGAAGCGTTTCGACTAACGATTGAGGACGGCGGCAAGACGATTTCTGATGAGGCGATCGACCTCGCTGCCAAGGCGATCGATGGCTTTCCATTTATGTTCCAGTTGGTGGGGTATCGGGCATGGAATGCTTCGCGCCAAGCCTCCGAGGTTTCTATTGAGGATGTCGAACGAGGCGCGAAACTTGCGCAAGAGGAGCTGGAATCGCGAGTTTTCGCTTCAACAGCGGCGGAACTTTCACGAGGGGACCTTGAATTTCTTCGTGCAATGAATCCGGTTGGGACGACGACCAGGCAAGAGCTGGCAGCGAGGCTTAAGAAGAGTTCCGGTTCGATTTCAACGTATAAAAAGCGTCTGGTAGAGGCTGGGGTAATTGAAGAGCCTCTACAAGGACGTTTTGAGTTTGCATTGCCAGGCTTTGGCCGATATGTCGCATCGCTTTACTAGAGGGTCGTTGCTGCGAAGGATCGCTTCGTGTCCCTTTACTGTCTCGATCTGTAACAATAAGCCTGCTTTTAGGGGCCTATCTGTTACAGACTGAGACAAACTGGCAGAGTGGCCTTCTGCTCCGCTCAAACCACCGCAAAGGGGGCCTTTGTGGTGGTTTTTGTTTTAGGCAGAGGGGAAGGCTTTGGCGAGACCGGCGCGCGTCTGCGTGTCGGTCTTTTGGTAGATAGAGCTCAGGTGGCGCTGTACCATGCGCATCGAGATGCCGAGTTCCTCGGCGACCTGCTTGAGCGGGCGTTCATCCTGGGTCACGGCTATGAGCACGTCGACTTCGCGCGGGGTGAGAGCGTGGTTGGCGATGAAGGCCTGGCGTTGCTCCTCGATGGTGGGGGCGGCGAGTGCTTCCTTTGCCAGTTGTTCGCGCTCGCGCTCCTGCTCGGTTTGGGGCAGGCGAAACAGGCCGGCTGCCACGAATGCCGCGCAGGCGGCGACGAGCAAAACGAGCGCGCCGATCATAATGAGGGCAACGTTGTCCGAGGTTACGAGAGCAAGCGAGATGCCCGATGTAGTGAATGCGCATACATTGTTGGCGGCGCGTCCCATGCCGGCCCAGAGGGCGGGCGCATGCATGCGCGGTGCCAGCTGTGTAAAGGTGGCGGTAAAGAACGTGACAAAAAAGCCCGAACTCAGATAAAAGACGACAAGGCCCAGGTTGGGATCGGCGCCGGCCTCCACGGCCAGGATGGAAATGGTCGAGAGCACGGCGATGCCGAGCATGACAAGTCCCATGTAGCGGCGCTCGGCAAGGTCAAAGATAAGACCGGCGGCAAGGCCGCTTGCCGCCAAAAAGAGGCGCGGCCAGGTTTGCACGGCAATGGTGCCGTGGGCGTTGGAGAGTGTGACCACGTTGTCGAGGGTCGAGAACAAGCAGGCGAGAATCATGACGAGCGCGATGCTCCAGCATGCCTGTTTGGCGAGGGCATGAGAGGGCTCAATAAAGGGATTGATGGCGGAGTTGGAGCTCTCGGCGGCCTTTTGGGGAACGATGCTGAGGGCGGAGATGGCGATAGTCGCTGCGCCAAGGACGATGAGCTCTGCGATACCGCCGCAATTGAGCAGGTTGATGGCGAACTGTATCAGGATGCCCGCGGCATAGGCCGCTCCTGCGCCAGTGGCGAGCTTGGGATCATCCTGGAATGCCAACGAAAAGGCGTGGTGCGCTGCGGCACCCAACAGGCCGAGTCCAAAGAACCCCACGCAGCCCAGAATTTCGAGCACAAGCGGGGCCGTAGGGAACTGAATTTGGGTCAGGCCCACGATGACGATAGGGACGGCGGCGGCGTTGACGGCTGCCAGCGAGTGGCCTTTGCGCTGTGCGAGCCCGAGCAGCGGCGCATATCCGATAAAGCCGATCACGCTGGCGCCGAGGATGAAGCCCTGCGCAATCACAACACGCTCGGCACCGGTGAGCAGCCCGACATTAATGTCGAATCGAAACTCGGCGGCAAGAAAGACAAAGGTAAAGAGCGCAAGTGCCAAAAGCGCGTTGATTTTAGGCTTACTCAGATTCAAGGACAGTCCTTTGGGTGGACGGAATAGTCGTGTTCTCGATTGTAGCGTCCCTGGGACGCGTGTGACGACAACGAAATCATATTGAATTAAACCGCAGGTAGAGACCTAGGTTCGCATCTGCGAACCTAGGCATACGGAGTCATTTGGCACATCTTGGTGGTACAGGACCACCACGAAGGGGACAGGCACCTTTGTGATGGTATGGTCCATCGACCGAGGGAGGCACCTATGAACGGAAGTCATTTTGCCAAGCAAACGCAGCGCGAGCGCACTTGCTCGCTGGTTCACGGTTCGTGGAAACGGGCGGGTGCCAGGCTGGCGTGCGTCGGAGCGTGTGCGCTCATGGTCGGTCAGCTGCTGCTGCCAAGCGTTGCCTTGGCAGCAGATTGGATCAACGTGGGTGGCACGCAGTACAACGGGGGTGTTTCCGTCGGCGACGAGGCGGGCACGTGGTCCTGGAACGGCGCCGACGACATGCAGCTCAATGGCTATAACGGCGGCGGCATCAGCGCCGAGGGCAACCTCAACATCGGTGTGACCAACACCAACACCGTTACGGCCGATGCCGGTCAGAGCGCCATCGAGGTCTCAGGCGGCAACCTTTCCATCACGGGCGACGGCACACTCAATGCGACGGGCCAGACCGATGTCATCACGGCCGCGGGTAACGGTATTACCGGTGGCGACGTCACCGTCGACGGGGCCACGGTCAACGTGACGGCGACGGGTACGGATGCAAATGGCGAGGAGTGCGAGAACGCCGAGGCCATAACTGCGTTTGGCGGAGACGTGACCATTAAAAACGGTGCGACTGTCGATGTGAAGGCAGGGCGCGCGGCGGGGTCCGGTGACGGGTATTACGGTTACGTGACGGGCATCTATGCCACTAACGGTGCACCTGGGGAAGACGGCGAGTTTGCATGGGAACATGACGGGCAGAGCAACAAAGGCGGCCGCGTATCGATCGGCTCCGGCTCAACGGTGACGGTCAAGGCCGAATCCACTCTGGAGTCTCAGGGAATTGTGTCCCGTGTCAACAACGGCGCAGCGCGTGTCGAAATTGCAGGCGATTCGCTCGTGACCGCAATTGCCGATGCTTCGAATGGTATGTGGGGTGCCGTGGGTATCGAGGCGGCCGGAATGGGCAACGATGCCACTGCCGATATCATCATCGATGGAAAGAACACGTTTGTGACTGCGATTGCCAGCGCCTCGCAAGATCGGTATTCCAAGGACACGTATGGTCTGCATACCAGCTCGGGGAGTGCGGTCGAGGGCGGAAGCATCCAAATTAAAAACGGCTCCGTTGTTGCCGAGGGCAGCGACGGGGCAATCGTCGCCGACAACTACACGACCGCCAACGGTCCTGCCGGCATGATTGTTATCGGCGAGGGCGGGAAGGTCGTGCTTCCTGCCAATGGCGTGGTGCGCGACTACCAAAAACTGGGTGCCCGCCCCATGGCGCTGGGCAACCGATTTGAATATGCTGATTTTTGGGGACAGACGATTGGCGAGCCCGGCGAAGGCGTCCTGAGGGTCGATCGCGATGCGGACAAGATCGCCAAAGTCGCGCATATCGCATTCAACGGAGCTGCTATGCCTACTCCCGATCCGGCACCGACTCCTAAGCCGCAGCCGGGTGGCGAAGGCTCGACGGGCACGACGGGGGCGCCGAGCCGAGCTTCGGCACAGACCGGTTCGGCCGTGAATGTAAAGCTCGCTGCCGCCAAGGCATCCGTCACGGCTTCGAAGACGACGACTTCCGCTCTTGCGGCCACGGGCGATAGCGCCGCGTTGACCGTTGCCGCCATGGGCATTGCCGGCGCGACAGTTGCAGCCGCCGGCATCGCCGCCGCGCGTCGTCGCGAGGAATAGCAATTTTGCCTAGGGCATGCAGGGCATAAAACCTCGGTGCGCTTGATTGAGCCGCCGCGCAGGGATTTGCGTCCCCGCGTGGCGGCTTTTGCGTTTGCGCAGGTAGGGACGCGGGTTCGCATGTACGAACCTAGGCGTGGCGCCCGGTTTGCCGCACTGTGATGTCATGGAAACAAACCTCGATTAAGGAGGACGACATGCAAGGACAACATTTTGCCAAGCAGACGCAGCGCGAGCGCGCTTGCTCGCTCGTTCACGGTACTTGGCGTTGCGCGGGTGTGAGGGTCGCCAGCGTCGGTGCGTGCGCGCTCATGGTCGGCCAGCTGTTACTGCCGAGTGTGGCGCTTGCGACCGAATGTGCGGATTCTGCTGCTACGACGGGTGAGGTCGCTGCGGCTCCTGCGGCGCCGGCGGCTACGGTGGATGCGAATGCGGCGACAACACCGACAACCGAGGCTGCTCCGGCAACTCAGAACGAGGCCGATACTCAGCAGGTATCTTTGGCTGACACCGTCGAAGGGGCTGGCGATGCAATGCCCGCCGAGCAAAACGCTTCCAGCAACAACGCCGCCATACCGGCAGACAACGCCATTATGCCCTGCGGTGTGACCGACGTGACGGGTGGGGGTGGCGTGACAATCGACACGAACGTCGAATCCTACTACAGGGAATGCGAGCTTCCACCCGAGATTTCTCTTACCGGAGGCGGTAGTTTCTCATGGGATTTTGGACCGGTCCCAGATGAGGTGGCGGATAAGCTATCAAACGCATCCGAAACTAAGTATTACAAGGCCGATGCCGCTACTGGCACGCTTGTTGAAGTCACCGATCAGTCTCAATCGAACGTGACGATTTCCATTGCGCCATATGAAGGGCAGATGCGCGCGACGCTGACCCTGACGGGTAGCGACTTTGTAGACGGAAACTATGCACTCATCCGCAACGAGGATGTGCCGTTTGCTTCAATCGTTGTCCATGAAACAAGGACCGATTACTACCTGCGCTACAACTTCAACACCGTGGTAAAGCTAGCTGCTCATGGACAGGCAATCAATAGCGTTGATTTGGGTTCAGGATATATCGGCTATCGCGCTGGGGATACTCCCGCTCCAACCACTCATGTACCATACGCAGATTACGACAAGTATGAAATTGCTTACGAGTGCTGGGAGGAGATGGACAACAGCGACCCCACGGATCTTCATCCCGTCGCCTTCTGGTATTCCGACGAGGGCATGTACACACCGGGCATGAAGCGAATCGACAAGTTCGAAGAAGGCAAGCACTACATGCATTCTGTCATGCTACGCCAAAAGAACGGGTATGAGTTTGCCAACGGCTGCACTGTGGCAATCAATGGCGAGCCACTTAACGCCATGAGTGTTCAGAAAGTCGAAGATGGTCTGTTCCTTGCGCCGACCACATCGTTTACCTGCGAAAAGGCTCTTGTGTGGCAAGCAATCGACACGGTCGAGATTAATGGCGCTACCGTCACGTTCAAAGACGGCGATAAGCCGGTGTTCACGGGCGCTACGTCCGACGACACTCGTTATTGGTATCAGTGCGAGTTCTGGAATTCTGAGGATGGCGCTGGAGTGAACTCGGCATGGTTCTGGGATCAAAATATCGAGAACCACATTGATACGTTTGAGGCTGGGAAGACCTATAGCTACGGTTTCTATCTCAAGTCGCATGAGGGTTTCTACTTTACTCGTGACACTAGGGTCACAATTAATGGCAAGACTTATGGCTACTGGTGGAACGAATCCGATGCGGAGAATCTCGATAGAGACGGTAAGACGACCACCATGTGGGTCTATACCAATCTTACGATGACGCCTGAAGCAACGCCTGCGCCGACGCCCGACCCCAGGCCGACACCGGATCCCGAGCCCAAGCCAGATGCCAAGCCGGGCCAGGCACCAACGACCGCCACGACTACTACGACCGTCTCGACCACCAAGACTCCGGCCGTCAAGCCCACTGCCAAGACCACCGATGCCACCCTCGCCGCAACGGGTGACAGCACCGGACTTGTCGCCGCGGCCATGAGCCTCGCCGGAGCCATCACAGCAGCCATCGGCATCGCCTCAAAGCGCCGCGAGAACTAGGTTTCGGCGGAGGCCCTCGTTTCCACCTCAGCAAGATCTCAATCTGTAACACCTAGCCAGCAGAAACGGCTCTATCTGTTACAGATTTAGATGAACCGGCGGGTGGCCAACATAACGTCTCGATCTGTAACACCAGGCGGGGAATTTGACCTCTAACTGTTACAGATCGAGACAAACTGGCCGGCCAAGTCCAAAACCACCACAAAGATGCCTGTCCCCTTTGTGGTGGTTTGCGCAGGTAGAACGGTAGGTTCGTATATATGAACCTACCGTTCGCTTTGTTTTTGGGCAACGATTACGCTGGATGACTTTTGGTTTGCAAGAAAGGATCGACCATGAGGTGGACTACTGTTCGAGCGCTTTGCCGCCGCCTGACTGTTGCCACGGTAACCCTCGCGATGGTGACGGGCTCGTTGCCCGTGGGCGCGTTTGCCGAGGCGCTCACCACCGATAGCACCTTTGTGCAGACGGATAACGGCCATGCGGACGACGCCACCTCCGCCGATTCGGCTGACGCCCAAGCGTCAGACTCTGCTTCCGCCGACTCCACGCCCGATGCCGGCGCTGCCGACCCCACAGCGCTCGAGGCCGGTGATACCCCTACGCCCCCGCCCTCCGAGATTGCATCGGCGGCAGGCCTGGCGGGAGCCGGGCAGACCGAGAGCACACCTGTGGGTACGCTCGCCACCGATCTTGTCGAGGGCAAGGAACTCGCCGAGCAGCAGAAGCAAGAGGAGACTTCCGGTGCCGAGGCAACCTGGAACGAGGAACTTGAACTCTGGGCAACCTCGAAGGGCGCCACGGGCGTAAAGGGCGAATACGACGATGGCTACGTGGCCGGCGAGCAGACCCCCGCGCAGTACTACTTCTCGATCGATAGCCTCACCAACGAAATATCTATCGAGTATGGCGACGCGGGCATTACCACGTTGGAGGTGCCCTCGACCATCGACGGCAAAAATGTCGTGAGCCTTAAGGGCATGGGAAACGCCGCTCTCACATCGGTCAGCTTCGCCCCCGATTCGCATGTCCGCACCGTTGGCGGCCTGGGCGGCAGCAGCATCAAGGAAATCGCACTGCCCGATTCGGTTGAGGAACTGGGCTGGAATGCGTTTACCGGAAGCAAGACACTTCACACGGTGACCTGGCCCAACAACGCGGCCTTTACCACGATTCCCGAGCAGGCCTTTGAGGGCTGCGAACAACTTGACGACAAGGTGGTGGCAACGCTGCCACCTTCGGTTAAGACTATCGACTATCGCGCCTTCGCCAATTGCGGCGTACCGCAGTTCTATGTCTCGGACACAACGGTACTCACCTTTACGCAGATCAACGTGCCGGGCACGGTGGAGCGGATTGAGCGCTATGCCTTTGACGGGTGCTCGCATGTGTCGTCGGTGACGATCGGCGACGGTGTCAAATATATCGGAGCGCACGCGTTCGCCTCTCTTGATCTTGCGATTGCCGGCAAAGAGATTGTGCTACCCAAAAGCGTGGAAATGATAGAGTGGGGAGCTTTTGAGAACACGAGATACGGAAACGAGACGAACCATAATGCCGTTGCCCTGCGCGTGATGAACCCCGATCTTCAGTTTGGTGAGGCGGGCTATCCGGGCGACTATAATGAGCGCGTGACAATCGATGGCGTAACGTATGCGATTCCCTTTAGTGAAGGCCAGACCATCTATGCCTATGCGACCGATTCGGCTGGCAACCCCTCGATGGTCAAAAAGCTTGCCGATGCCGTGGCCGATCGCAAGGACTCCGTCGATTCCTCGAAGCCTGCCTACACGTTTGAGTGGATGGGTGAGGCGGCCCAGGTGACGGGCAAACTTCCCCAGAGCGCGACGGCTACACTCGTGCAGGCGGGGCGGTCCACGCCGCTGGCGGTTGGCGATGACGGCAGCTTTACAGCGGACGCTCTCTCCAAGACAGCAGCCACCCTGCGCATTTCGCTCGGCGGCTATTACGACATGGTGCTGGCGCGCCCGGGCGACCAGATGACGGGCACATGGAATATCGGAGAGATTAAGGCGGAGGACTTTACCAAGATTCCGACTTCGCGCGCGATTGAACTCAATGTGGCCTATCTCGAACCGGTCGCAGGTCAGGATAAGACTGAACGCATTGAGCTCGATAGTCTCGATAACATCGATCTGACGGTGAAGAGCGGCGGCAAGACGCTCAAACCTGCCAAGGGCGACAAGGAAAACGACTACCGTATCCAGGGTACAGCGCTCGTGGTGTCGCAGGCCATTGCCGACGCGGACCAGGATCTGGAGATAGCGCTCGTGCCCAAAGACAGCCTCAAGCTGGGTGGGGCGACGGCGACGGTGAAGCCTTCGGCCGGCAAGGTCGATATCGACTTGAAGCCTTGGGGCACGGCGACGGTCGCGACCAAGGGCGACTACCAGGGAGCCAACCGCGTGCTGGTGTTCCGTACGTCCGACGGCAAGCTAGTCGCCGACGGCGCCACCTATTTGATGGGTTACGAAGACGATGGCACCACGCCTATCATGAAGGCCGATGCGCCGCGCCTTAAGGCCGGATCGTACACCATTGTCGCCTTTAACAAGACGAGCTACGACATCCAAGCGACGAGCTATTCCACGTTTAGCCGCCTGGGACTGACCGTGGGTAAGCATATCGCGCAAAAACAGGTGAAGATCGAGGACGGCAAGCAGCTCGACGTGACGCTCGACGTACCGACGTTTGACGTGGAGACCTATCGCGCCGAGCGTGGACTGACGGCCGGATCGGTTATTGCCGAGTCGCCCGCAGTTACCGGCGTTGAGACCGAGCTGCGCATTCATTATGAGCTCAAGGACGGCCAATCGGCAAAGATTGAGATTCCGCTGGCAAAGGATGCGGTCGAGGACGTGTCCGCCGGATTTCGTGAAGCCGACGATAGCACCAATACCTGGTGGACTGATGCGACATGGGAAGGCGACAACCTCGTCCTCAATATGAAAAAGGGCAAGGGCGCCGATGTGTTTGTGCGGTTTAAGCCCAAGGCTGCAGGTGCCTACGCCATCTCGCCGCTTATTACGCTGGGCGAGGTGACATTGCCGCTGGGAAGCACCACACTCGAGGTTAGCGGATCGCGCATCGAGGTCGACAGCACCGACGTTCACAGCCTACTGGGCAATGTGGCCTACGTATACGCAGCGCCCGGAAAAAGCGTGCAGCTCACCGTGGGGACGGGCTCGTCGGCTGCAAAGTACACCGGCAAGACCAATAAACTCGGCCGTGCCAAGATTGAATACGACCTGCCGCAGGATACGCTTGCCGCCGAGCGTGTGACGCTCGAAGCGCGCGTGGGCTCGACCGATGTTGCCGCCGCTGCTGCCGAGGTAACGGCTCGCAATTATGTGCGCTATGTTCCGGGTGCTTCGGTCTGGAACTTTGATGTGACGTATCGTGGCGGTACGCAAAACTTGGTCAAGGACGGCAAGGACACCGGCAAGAGCCTGTGGACCTTCCATCATCTGCCACAAAAGAAGAATGCCTACTGGACCTTTGACATCACGCTCGAGGTGGGAAACGAAGAGGCCGCCGACACGCTCGACCTGTACGTGGACTGCGTGGATGGCAAGACGGTGACGATTCCTCTGACTCAAAAGTCGCGCGAGGGCACCCGTGTACGCTATGTGGCGGAGTATGTGGACGAGGGTTACCTTAAGCTGCTCGACGAGTTTAACAAGGCGAATGACTCGACCTATGTGAACTGCGGCAACTTTGAGCAAATCTTTATGCCGCAGACCTACCGCATCTCCAATGCTCAGCTTATGACCATGCTGAGTTTTGACGCCAACGCTTCGGCCAAAAAGCATTCCGCCGCGGCCGAGGAGCGCCAGCAGGAGTTCTCGAATGCCGTGCAGCAGTGGCACGAGTATATGATGGATAACTCGTTTAATGATGTCGACGAGGCCTTTAACGACGCGATTGACCAGATGGTCGCCGATGCGTTTGCCGAGGAGGACGAGAACGGTAAAGAGGACGAAGCCCAAGGTGGAGCTGCTCGTAAGGCTCGTCGCGCCCCTGCCGCTAGCGACGGCGAGGGTGATGGTGCTGGCAACGACGAGGCCGCGCAGTTTGCGGCTGACCTCAAGGCCGCGGTCGGCGGGTCGTCGGCGCTGCTGACCCAGCAGGGCGACAGTTACGGCGTCAATGTGGACAAGATGATCTTTGAGGATGCTTACGGTACCAGCGAGGATTGGTATCAGGAGCTCGCAGCGGCCCAGGGCGCGAACGCTGCGGATGCGGCGGCCATCAAGGAACTTGTCGACCATGCGTCGCGAGCGGAGTTTATTGCCCAGCAGGCCGAGGATCTGGTGGGCCAATCGATGGGTATCGGCCGGCTCAACCAATACGGAAGCTGGAATGACGCAACCGCTGCGGCACTCAACAAGTGTGCGGGCATTAAGGCCAGCGAGTACAACGGCCAGTCGACGAGCGGGTTTAACGATTTGGGCCAGGCGCTCGGCAGCTCGCTGAGCTACAAGGCGGCTGACGACGATACCGTCAAGGGCTTTAAGGTCGCCGCGCCCGATGGCGAGCAGACGGCCTATATCGAGTCGGAATTTATCGAGAACTCCAATAACAACAAGAACCAGGCGCTTCTGTTTAACTCGATCGCTATGCAGTGCGACATTCTGGACGACCTGTACGACAACTGGAATGTGGTCCATAGCCTCAACAACTCCAAGGTGCGCGGATGGCTCATGGCCTGGAAGCTCAACGGCGACGTGAGCGCCCATATGAAGCTCATCCGCACGATTCGTTCGCTCAAGAGCTATAAGATCGAGTGCGAAATGTTCGGCCAGGTCTTTAAGACCGACGCGTGGAAGGCGGCCGGCCAGGCGTTTCCCGCGGCGACCCAGGGCATCGGCATCTTTACCGGCATTTACGGCGTGAACGATGCCAGCAAGAACTGGGAGAACGTGAACGTCCGTATGCAGAAGGTGAAGGGCGAGCGCGAGGGCTATGAGCTTCAGCATACGCGCTTGCTTGCCAAGCCCGAGAAGACCGAGGACGACTGGAAGTGCATTTACGCGCTGCGTGACGCTATGGAAAAGGCGCGTGCGTTTGAGGACCTGCTGTATCGCCAGCTCTGCCACGACAGCACCGATGTGGCGGTGGGTTCCATTATGACAATCGCCGGCGTGCTGACGGCCGGTTCGGCGGGTACCGTGGTGGGCGCTGCCTATGATGCGGCTTCGACCAGCGTAGGTTCGGAGCGCGCGATTAAGCTGACCAATGCCGAATGCGCCTACGATGTTGCCTGCGAGCAGGTGGAGCGCGCGTGCCAGAATCGTATTACGGTCAACTGGGGCGAGCTAACCGATGCCGAGGTCTACAAGGCCAACAAGGACGGCTTGATCTCGGACGAGAAGATGCAGTCGATCTTCGAGGCGCGTTATCGCAATGTGGCTGCCAAGGCAGCACCCGACCCTGCGGGCGTGGTGTACGAGGGCCTGCTGTCCAATGCGGTTGAAGGCGCGACGGTTGAGCTGTGGAGCGCCGGCGATGCGGCCGGTACCAATGCAGTGCGTTGGGATGCCGAGGAGTATGAGCAGGACAATCCGCTTGCAACGGGTGCGGACGGTGCGTACAACTGGAATACGCCGACTGGCTGGTATCAGGTGCGCGTGACCAAGGACGGGTATGAGGAGGCGCGTTCGGCCTGGTTGCGCGTGCCGCCGATCCAGACCGAGGTGAACATTGGCTTGGTGTCGACGGCGGCGCCCGAGGTAGCGTCGGTTCACGCGTATACCGATTGCGTCGAGATTGAGTTTACGCAATATATGGATGCGAGCGACGATGCCGTGGCCGCGCTGGGTGCGCAGGGGCTGGGCGACGTGACGTATAAGTGGCTCGACAAACAGGACGATCCCAATGGCAAGCCGCTGTCGCGCGCGCTGCGTATTCGGTATGCCGATGCGTGTGAGGTGGGTTCGACGGTGGCGTTTGAGCTCGATGGTGCTCGCAACTACGCCGGCACGGCCATGGCGCGCTGGGCAAGTGGCGAGCTTGTCGTGGGCGTTCGTGCCGACAAGCTCAAGCTCAACGTGGAGCAGGCCGTGACCATGCTCGAGGGTGGCGACTTTGAGCTGGTGGCGCACGTGACCGATAAGGCGGGCAAGCCGTTTGCGGGCGCCAAGGTTAGTGTCGGGCTGGAGTCCTCGGCTATCTGCTCTGTCGATGCCACCCAGGCCGTGACGGGCGAGGACGGCGCGGCGACGTTTGTGCTGCATGGTGCTCTACCCGGTTTGACGACGTTGACGGCGGCGGTGGACGGCACGGCGCTGTCCAAGCAGGTCGACGTTCGCGTGTCTGCCGAGGCAGTGCGACCGGCGCGACCGGTGGCGACGATTGGTGCGACGACGTTTGGTGCATGGTCGCCCAAGGAGAACTACATTACGGTGCCCAAGGGCACGAAGCTGGAGCTTTCTGCCGAGGATGGCGCGACGATTTGGTACACCACCAACGACACCTGCCCCTGCCGTGACGAAGGCCGTGTAAAGTACACCGAGCCCATTGCGCTCGATAGCAACATGTATGTGCGCATTGCGGCACAGCGCCCTGGCATGTCGTACAGCGAGTATTCCGAGCGTCTGAACATTACGATTACGGTGACCGATGAGGTGGCACCCGAGCCGGAGCCTCAGCCTGAGCCGAAGCCGACGCCCGGCGGTGGCGAGCAGGCTGGCGGCACTGGCTCCGCCGGGACTGCTACGGGCGGGTCGACCTCGACAACGACTACAGTGACGACGGACAAGTCTAAGGGTAAGGACAAGAACAGCAAGAAATCCGCCGGCGCGGGGCTCGTCAACACGGGTGACGACACTGCGATGACGGTCACCGCCCTGGGCATCGCCGGCGCAACCGTAGCCGCCGCCGGCATCGCCGCGACCAAGCGTCGCAAGCGCTAGGTTTTGGCGACAGCGTCCATCCTCGGCTTTAGCAAAATCTCAATCTGTAACACCAAGCTGCCCAAAACGGCTCCAGGTGTTACAGATTGAGATGAACTGTTCAGCCGCTAACCTAACGTCTCGATCTGTAACACGTAGCGAGGAATTTGGCCTCTAACTGTTACAGATTGAGACAAAGCGGGGGCGGCTGGAGAAATATCTCGATCTGTAACAACTGCGATGCTCAACAGGGCCTAACTGTTACAGATCGAGACAAAACGACCGGGCAAGTCCCCAACCACCACAAAGGTGCCTGTCCCCATCGTGGTGGTCGGGTGGTCGGCATAGAAAAAGTCCCCGCCGGGCGTGTGCTCGACGGGGACTTTGCCGTTTGGTGGCTAGCGCTGCAGGTGATTACTCGCCCAGCAGGCTCTTGGTGATGGAAGCGGCGGCCTTCTTGCCGGCGCCCATCGCCAGAATGACCGTAGCGGCACCGGTGACGATGTCGCCGCCGGCCCAGATGCGGGGATCGGTGGTCTGGCCGGTCTCCTCGTCGGCGACGATGTAGCCCCACTTGTTGAGCTCCATCTTGCCGCCGATCTTGGCAGCGAAGGGGTTGGCGTTGGTGCCGATAGCCGAGATCGCAACGTCGCAGGGGATCTCCTCGATGGCGCCCTCGATGGGCACCGGGCGACGGCGGCCGGACTCGTCGGGCTCGCCGAGCTCCATCTTCTGGACCTTGACGGCGCATACGGAACCGTCCTCGCCAGCGACAAACTCGAGCGGGGAGACGAGCGGCAGAACCTCGACGCCCTCGGCCTTAGCATGGTGCAGCTCGGCGCGACGGCAGGGCATCTCGTCCTCGGTACGACGGTAGGCGATGATGGCGTGCTCGGCGCCCAGGCGCTTGGCGGTACGGACGGCGTCCATAGCCACGTTGCCGCCACCAAAGACGACGACGTTCTTACCGTGCTTGGTGGGGGTGTCGTACTCGGGGAACTTGTTGGCCTTCATCAGGTTCACGCGGGTGAGGTACTCGTTAGCGAAGAAGACGTTGGGCAGGTTCTCGCCGGGGACGTTGAGGAACTTGGGCAGGCCAGCGCCGGTCGCCACGTAGATGGCGTCGAAGCCCTGCTCGAACAGCTCCTCGGCCGTGGCCATGTTGCCCACGACGGAGTTGTACTCAAACTTGACGCCCATGTCCTCCAGGCCGTCGATCTCGCGCTTGACGACCGCCTTGGGCAGACGGAACTCGGGGATGCCGTAGACCAGCACGCCGCCGCCGGTGAAGAATGCCTCGAAGACGGTGACGTCAAAGCCGTTACGGGCGAGCTCGCCGGCGCAGGTGATGCCGGACGGGCCGGAGCCGACGACGGCGACTTTCTTGCCGTTCTTGGGAGCCATCTTGGGCGTGGAGGCGAGCTCGGGGCGGTCACCCAGGAAGCGCTCGAGCTGGCCGATGGCCACGGGCTCGGACTTCTTGCCACGGATGCACTTGCCCTCGCACTGGTTCTCCTGCGGGCAGACGCGGCCGCAGATGGCGGGAAGCATGGAGTCCTCGCGGATGGTATCGAGAGCGCCGCCGAAGTCCTTTGCGCGGATCTGCTCGATAAAGCGGGGGATGTTGATGTTGACGGGGCAGCCCTCAACACAGAACGGCTTCTTGCAGTTGAGGCAGCGCTCGGCCTCGGCCAGCGCCATCTCCTCGGTGAAGCCCTTGTCGACGGGGCGGAAGTCGCAGGCGCGCTCGGCAGCCGGCTCCTCGTTATCGGGGGTGCGGGGCGACTTCATATCGGCAACGAAACGACCGTTAACTAGTGGCATGCGCAGCTCTTTTCCTCATAGGCCTTGAGGGACTCGCCCTCTTCGGAACGGTAAGCGGCCTGGCGGGCACGAAGGTCATCCCAGTCGACCAGGGTGGCATCGAAGTCGGGGCCGTCGACGCAAGCGAACTTGGTCACGCCGCCCACCTCGACGCGGCAGCAGCCGCACATGCCGGTGCCGTCAACCATGATGGGGTTGAGCGACGCGGTGATGGGGGTGTCGTACTTCTGGGCGGTGAGGGTCGAGAACTTCATCATCGGAACGGGGCCGACGCAGAAGACCTGGCTCACGGCCTTGTCCTGCAGCAGGCGCTCCAGCGGAGCGGTGACAACGCCCTGCTCGCCGTAAGAACCGTCATCAGTGGTGATATGGATGTGGTCCTCGTCGAGGAGCTCGCGGAACTGGTCCTCCATGAGCAGGAGGTCCTTGGTGCGGGCGCCCATGATGGCGTGCACCTCGTGGCCGGTCTCGACCAGGTGCTTGGCGACCGGGAAGGCAATTGCCAGGCCGACGCCGCCGCCAATGACAGCGCAGGGGCCCTCGGCCATCTCGGTGGGAACGCCCAGCGGGCCCACGACGTCGCGCAGCGACTCGCCAGCCTCGTAGGTGGACAGCATCTCGGTGGTCTTGCCGATCACCATGAAGATGAACTCGACCCAGCCCTCGTCACCGTTCCAGCCGGCCAGGGTAAACGGGACACGCTCGCCCGTCTCGTTGGCGCGAACCATGAGGAACTGTCCAGCGTGCGCATGCTTGGCGATTGCAGGCGCCTCGATGCGGAACTTGAACACCTTCTCCGAGAACTGCGTCTTCTCCAGGATCTTATACATAGAACCCCTCTCTTGTTAGGGCCGCCGAACCGTGCCTCCACGGAAATGGACGGTAGCCCGAATAAAACCGTACGCGCACAGGCGTTGTGCAGACATACGGTGCAAATTATACCCTCATGGACATGTCACTTACGTGTGTCTTCGGCGGTTGGGAGCAGGGTTTATCTACTTCGGCCTACCAAACAGGGGCAGGTTTATTTTGGTCAGTTTTATCGGGTAAAACGGCAAAGGGGGCCGGCCTCGGGTTGTGATGAGGCCGGCCCCCTTTGGGGTGCTATGTGCGTATGGCGGCACGCGGTTTATCGCGATGCCGCAACTGGGGCGTTTCCGCAGGTAAAAAATGACAAAATAAACCTGTCCCTAAATGGTAGGTTTTAGTGCTTGCCGTTGGCGGAGGCGGCGCCGTTGACGTGGTCGCGGGCATAGACCACGCCGTGCACGATCGCCAAGCCGGCGGCGTCGGCCGCGCGGACGCAGGTGTCCTGGAAATCCTCGGCCTCGCGGGCACGCAGCTGCTTAAGCACGTAGTCGGCGACGGCCATCTTGCCGGGAGGGTTGCCGATGCCGGTGCGGATGCGGCTGAAGTCGCGGCTGCCCATCTTGTCGATGATGGAACGCAGGCCGTTGTGGCCAGCATGGCCACCGCCCACCTTAACACGCACGTCGCCGGCGGGAATATCGAGCTCGTCGTGGATTACGAGCAGCTCCTCGGCCTTGATCTTGTACTCGCGGCAGAGCTTGGAGATGGGGCCGCCCGAGGTATTCATGTACGACTGCGGCTTGACCAGCATAATCTGGCGCTTGCCGCCCTCTTCCTCGGGGTCGTTGATGTTGATGAGCGCGACCTCGGCACCTGCCTGGTTTTTCCAGTACGTGACGCCGGCCTGACGGGCCAGCTCGTCGATTGCCTTAAAGCCGGCGTTGTGGCGGGTCTCGGCATATTCCTCGCCCGGGTTGCCAAGTCCGGCAACCATGCGAATCTTAAGCGGCTGTGCAGCTGCCATGTTTGTCCTCCGTTACGTAAATAGTTCAATCAACGACAAAGGCTACCACGCCCGCCGAAGGCGAGGAAAGGTTGCAGCAAAGTCATTTCAGAAAACAGCTGCCCCGAGACAGCAGGAAGCCCCGGACACGCCGGGAGGGGTTATCAAAGCGAACATCCCGCAGCCGCAAAGCGGCGAGGACGTTCGCGTGATAACCCCGCAGGCGTGTCCGGGGCTTCCGGAGGGATGCGAGGGTCGAGCGACTACAGCGCGAAGTCGCCGCCGACGAGCGTGGAGACGGGCTCCTCGTGGTA
>ERZ1031347.329-NODE-329-length-22944-cov-8.867360_pt1 | contig 22944 bp, 17 predicted proteins | sample MGYA00517106_ERZ1031347 | MGnify/ENA primary metagenome ERZ1031347 (study PRJEB33719, sample SAMN04261392) | wastewater metagenome | biome: periurban shantytown; feature: human; material: feces | host: Homo sapiens | place: Peru: Lima | collected 2012-07-19 ...
TTGCAAGCAGGTAAACATGGGCTGTTTCTTAATATCTTTTTGTTTGGGAAACACCCGTCTCCCAATTCGATACGCTTTGACGGCTCACTCCGAGAGACTCCGCCGCGCTCTCCTGAGTCAGTCCCGCCGCGTTTCTCGCGTCCCTGAGCTTCTTTCCGATATCCATCTGCCGCGCCTCCTTTTTTCGCTTTCAGCTTACGCCGAAAACGCTCTCCTGTCTATCAAACCTGTTTGACATCCGCACTTTTCCCGTGTCAAAATGCTTTTACATCCAGATTATATCACGTCCCGCGGCAATTTTCCATAGGCTTGCAGTGTCTCACTGCGCTTTCGCCGTTGCGGAGAGTGTGCGCAATGCTAAGGTTGTGTGCTCTGCAAATCGGGATCTGCGGGGGAGAAAGCGTCATCAGGCAAACAATTTTAATATTGCAAATTGACCTAACCGTGCAGGGGCGTAATATCCTCCCCTACGGTGTATTGATGATGACATTCCCTCAACGCCCGATTTATATGAGCTTTGTGATTTCGCAACAGTTTCCCCGCTTGAACAAAACGCCGCGCAGCCTATTATTTTTTTACTTACTCCGTTTCCCGTTTCCTTCCGACTGCCTTCCCGAGCTCAGAGAACGCTATGGGGGAAATGGCGAGGGCGGCTACCGTCAGCCATTCGGCGGGGGTGAGAGCGGACACGTTAAACAGCGCCGCGAGCGGCGGGACGGTCATGACTGTCAGCTGGAGTGCGGCGCACAGAGCCGCGCAGACGGTGAGCTTTCGGTTCGAGAAGATGCCGATGCTGAAAACCGAGCGGCGCGAGCGCATATTGAACGAGTGAGCTATCTCGCAGAGACTCTGCGCGGCGAAAGCCATGGTGCGCCCGAGCTCGACGCAGGAGTTTTTGAACAGCGAGTTGCCCGCGACGAACGCAAACAGGCTCAGCGCGCCTATCAGCATTCCCTCGAGGGCTATGTCGAGTCCCGTGCGGTCGGCGAAAAAGCTCTTGGCGCTGTCGCGCGGGGGACGCTGCATAACGCGGCTGTCGGGCATCTCCGCGCCGAGCGCGAGGGCGGGGAGCGAGTCGGTGACGAGATTTATAAAGAGGAGCTGTATCGGCAGAAGCGGCGCGGGCATTCCGAAGAGAGTCGCCGCAAAGACGCAGAGTATCTCGCCGATATTGCAGCCGAGCAGATAGTGTATCGCGCGGCGGATGTTGTCGTATATTCCGCGCCCCCCGGCGACTGCCTTGACTATAGTTGCGAAATTGTCGTCGGTCAGAATCATGTCGGCGGCGTTCTGCGCCACCTGCGTGCCGCCCTTGCCCATGGCGCAGCCGATGTCGGCGGCCTTGAGGGCGGGCGCGTCGTTTACCCCGTCGCCTGTCATGGCGACTACCTCGCCGTGGGCGCGCAGAGCCTTGACTATCCGCACCTTGTGCTCGGGCGTTACCCGCGCATATACGCGGCAGGTGCGCACGGCTTGAGCGAACTCGTTTTCGCCCATTTTGTCTATCTGCGCCCCCGTGAGGCATTCGCCGGAGCGCGAGAGTATGCTGAGCTTTTTTGCCGTGGCGCAGGCCGTCCCCGCGTGATCCCCGGTTATCATGACCGGAGTTATACCCGCGCGGCGGCAGGTTTTTACCGCCTCATATGCCTCCTTGCGCGGCGGATCCTCCATGCCTATGAGCCCGCAGAAGGCAAGCCCTGTCTCGTCGGGTTTTCCGTTTTTTGTATCGCCCGTCGCAACCGCTATCACTCTGAGCGCGCGGTCGGCGAGCGAGGAATTAAGGCGCAGTATTTTTTCGCGCAGAGCCGAAGTCATGGGGATTTTCCTGCCGTTTAATATTATGTCGGTGCAGTGCTTTATCAGCACGTCGGGCGCACCCTTTGCGACCGTTATTGCTTTATCCCCGTCTTTTATTGCGACAGACATCATTTTTCGCTCGGACGAGAACGGGACTTCGTCTGTTCGCGGCATTTTTCGGCGGAGCTTTTCGGTGTCCGTGCCCGATCTCTCTGCCGCCGCGACTATCGCCGCCTCCGTCGGCTCTCCGGAGACCTCGCCCTTGCCCGTATGCTTTGCGTCGCAGCAGAGCGCGGCGAGAGCAAAAAGCTTTTTCGCTGCGTCTCCCGTCAGCGGGATTTCATCCGACGCAGAGCAGGCGGCGGTGACGGTCATCTTATTCTGCGTCAGCGTCCCCGTCTTGTCGGAGCAGATATATGTAGCCGCGCCGAGCGTCTCGACCGCGGGCAGGCGGCGTATGACGGCGTTGCTCTTCGCCATCCTCTGCACGCCGAGCGAGAGAACTACCGTCACCACCGCCGGAAGCCCCTCCGGTATCGCCGCGACGGCGAGACTTACGGAGAGCATGAACGCGCTGAGCACGCCCATGCCGCGCAGTATGCTCAGCATGAATATCAGCGCGCAGACCGAGAGCGCGCCTATGCCGAGCGCCTTGCCTATCTTTGCGAGCTTTATTTGAAGAGGCGTTGTCGGTTCATCCTCGGTGTTGAGAAGATGAGCTATTTTTCCTACCGCCGTGTCCATGCCCGTCTCGGTCACTACGGCTCGGGCGTGACCCGCGGTTATGACGGTAGACGAGAATATCATATTTTTTATTTCTGCCTGCTCGCTGCCCTTTTTGACTGCTGCCCTCGCGTCCTTTTCGCACGGCACGGACTCTCCCGTCAGTGCGCTCTCCTGCGCAAAGAGGGAGTGTGAGGTTATCAGCCGCGCGTCCGCGGGGACTAAATCACCCGCCCGCACTTCTATAATGTCCCCCCGAACGAGCTTCGACGCGGGAATTATAGTCTCCTTGCCGTCTCTTATGACCGCGGCGGTCGGCGCGGACATATTTTTGAGCGCCTCGAGCGAATGCTCCGCACGCCTCTGCTGGACAACTCCGACGGCGGCGTTCAATATAACTATTATCAGTATCATTATCGGGTCGGCGAAGTCGCCGCGTTCCTCCAGAAAGGAGGTGGCAAACGACACGCCGCTCGCTATGAGCAGAACTATTACCGTGAAGTCCTTGAACTGCTCGAAAAACTCCGCCGCAAGGCTCTTCTTCTTTTTGCCGCGCAGCAGGTTTTCGCCGTCTTTGCCGAGCCTCTTCTCCGCCTCGCGGGAGCTCAAGCCCCTGTCCGTCTCGCTGCCGAGCTTTTCAACCGCTTCTGCGGCGCTCATAGAATACAGGTCCATATTTTCGCCCCTTTTTATTGAGTCCGTGCAATATATATTCAATTTGTCGCCCAAAGTTTACCAAAGTTATTGAACCGTTCATATTTAAATGATAAAATAAGCTATAAGTATGTCCCTTTTTTTGACGGACGGAGGTATCCCTGCCAGTGACTAAGATAGTTAAATTCTTAAAACCGTATATGGGAGCTACTGTGGCGGCGCTGTTTTTCTCGCTGTTTAATAACCTCATGCAGCTCATTTTGCCCGCGATGATGGCTATGATGATAAACACCGGTATCGACGACGGGCGCATAGGCCTCGTTCGGCTTTTGGGCGGCGCCATGGCCGCGCTCTCCGCCATAGCGATAGGAGCGGCTGTTGCAGGCAGCTACTATTCGTCGAAGGTCTCCGCCTGCTTCGGGCTCTCGCTTCGCCGCGCGATATTCGTCAAGGTCGAGTCACTGAGCCAGTGCGATATCGACAAGATAGGAACGCCCTCGCTGATAACCCGAACGACGAATGATATCCGCCAGATACAGGACATGGTGCTGATGATGATACGCATTATTATCAGCGCGCCTATAGTCATGGTCGGCGGCGCTGTTATGGCGTTCACGCTGAACAAGCGCCTCTCGACAGTCATGTTCATAGCCATTCCGATAATTCTTGTCATAGCGCTCTTTGTCGCAAAGCAGGTCATGCCCATGTTCGACAAGGCGCAGAAAAAGACCGACCGCCTGAACCTCATCCTGCGCGAAAAGCTCAGCGGTATCCGCGTCATCCGTGCCTTCAACCGCTCCGAGTATGAGGACGGGCGATTCCGCAAGGCGAACTACGATTTGACGGGGCTCATGCTCAAGATAAACCGCATCTTCGCGTTTCTTATCCCGCTTGCAACGCTTCTCTGCTACGTCTTGGTTGCGATTCTGCTGAAGATGGCCGCCGACCAGATAGACGCGCTCGACGCCGTTGCGGACAGCGCGCAGATATCCAACACCGTCGGCGATCTCCAGGCGTTCATGGTTTATATGATAATGATAATTTACGCGGTCTCCATGGCGGCGTCGCTGTTTGTCATGCTCCCGAAGGCCGAGATATCGGCAAAGAGAATCAACGAGGTGCTCGACTTGGTTCCGATGATAAAGGAGACGCAGCACCCGATAACCCCCGACCCCGAGCGCCGCAGCGAGCTTGAATTCGACTGCGTGAGCTTCAGCTATCCGGGCGCGGATTCACCGATACTCTCGCGCATCTCGTTTAAGACCATGCCGGGCGAGACCACTGCCGTTATCGGCTCGACGGGCTCGGGAAAATCGACGCTCGTCAACCTGATACCTCGATTCTACGATGTCTCGGGCGGCAGAATCTTGATTGACGGCGTGGAGATAAAGAATATGTCCATGCAGACGCTCCACGAAAAGATAGGCTTCATCCCGCAGAGCGCGTTTTTGTTCAGCGGCACCGTTGCCGACAATCTGCGCATGGGCAAGCCCGACGCCACGGAGGAGGAGATGTGGGAGGCGCTCGAGACCGCCCAGGCCGCCGACTTCGTCAGAGCCATGCCGGACGGACTCGACAGCGAGCTTTCGCAAAACGGCAAAAACCTCTCGGGCGGTCAGCGCCAGCGGCTTGCAATAGCGCGAGTGCTGATAAGAAAGGCCGAAATATATGTTTTTGACGACAGCTTTTCGGCTCTCGACTTCTCTACCGACGCGAAGCTCCGCAGGGCTCTGCGCGAGCGGATGCCGGATATAACGAAGATAATCGTAGCCCAGAGAGTCGGAACGATAATCGACGCGAGCCGCATAATCGTGCTCGATGAGGGCAAGGTTGCGGGCATAGGCACTCACCGCGAGCTGCTCGAAACCTGCACGGTCTACCGCGAAATAGCACAATCTCAGCTTTCAAAGGAGGAACTCGCATGAGCAGAAAATCACCTCTGAAAAGAAAGCGCACGTCATCGACAAGAAGAAAATATAAAGAATATTCCGGCGAAAACCGCCGTCCCGGCGAGAAGCCGAAGAATTTCAAGGGGGCCGTCTCGCGCTTTACGCCGCTGCTCAAGCCCTTTGTCCCCGGCCTGACAGTCGTGCTCATAGCGGGTGTTATCGGCACGGTGCTGACCGTCACGGGGCCGCTGTTCCTCGGCGACATAGTCGACGCGATAAAGGAGCAGGCGGATATCAAGCTTTCGGGCGGCAGCCTCGATTTTTCGAAGATACAGAAAATCCTGCTGACAATTCTCGGCATCTACGGCCTGAGCGCACTGCTGAGCTATATTCAGCACTATGTCATGGCGGGCATAACTCAGTCCGTCGTGCGCGATTTGCGCGACAGGGTCAACGATAAGCTCACCCATCTGCCGCTGAGCTATATCGACTCGCACTCAAAGGGCGATATCCTCAGCAAGATGATGAACGATATCGACAATATCAGCAACACCCTGCAAAACAACCTCATTCAGATAATAACCTCCGCGGTAAGCTTTCTCGGAATGCTCGCGCTGATGTTCTATGTCAGCTGGCAGCTGACCCTCATCACGCTCTCCGTTTTACCGCCGAGCCTGCTTGTGATTTCGCTCATCTCGAAGCGCTCAAAGCGCTATTTCCGCCGCCAGTGGGACGAGACGGGCAACATAAACGGACACATCGAGGAGATGTACACCGGACATACGCTCATAAAGGTCTTTGACCACGAGAAGCAGGCGATAGACGAGTTCGACGATATCAACGTCAGCCTCGCAAAGGCCGGCTACAAGGCACAGTTCATCTCCGGTATAATCGGTCCGATAATGAACTTTGTCAGCAACATAGCCTATGTGCTCATCTGCGTCATAGGCAGCGTCTATGTCCTGAAGGGCACGTTCACGCTCGGCGACATAACGACCTTCTTCACCTATTCGAAGCTCTTCATGCAGCCGCTTGTCAGCATAGGCAATATTGCCAACAACCTCCAGTCCTCCCTCGCGAGTGCGGAGCGCGTATTCAAGCTGCTCGACGAGCCCGACGAGTGCGCGGACTGCTACGATACGCGCATTGAAGAGCCCCGCGGCGAGGTCGAGTTCAGGAATGTCTGCTTCAGCTATTCCCCCGACGCGCCGCTTATCGAAAATATGAATCTTAAAGTCGAGCCGGGTCAGCTCGTTGCGATAGTGGGGCCGACGGGAGCGGGAAAGACCACATTTGTCAACCTGCTCATGCGCTTCTACGACGTAAACCGAGGCGAAATTCTTCTCGACGGGCACGATATCCGCTCTATCCCGCGCGAAAATCTGCGCAGCGTATTCGGCATGGTGCTCCAGGACACATGGCTGTTTGAGGGCACGATAATGGAGAATATCGCCTACGGACGTAAGGGCTGCTCACGCGAGGAGGTCATCGGCGCGGCGAAGGCCGCAAGGGTTCACCACTTCATAAGCACTCTGCCCGACGGGTATGAGACCATGCTCGAGGAGAACGGCGAAAATATCTCGCAGGGTCAGCGTCAGCTTCTGACTATAGCCCGCGCGATTCTCGCAAATCCGTCCGTGCTCATACTCGACGAGGCGACGAGCTCCGTTGACACGCGCACGGAGGTGCACATCCAAAAGGCGATGAACGCACTGATGAACGGCCGAACGAGCTTCGTCATAGCCCACAGACTCTCGACCATACGCGACGCCGACGTTATCCTAGTTATGAACGACGGCACTATAGTCGAGCAGGGCACGCACGAACAGCTCCTTGCGGCAAACGGCTTCTACCGAGAGCTTTACGCCAGCCAGTTCGGAGTATAAGCTAAACTCATATAATAAAATTATCCGCCGTGTCAATCGATACGGCGGATTTTTGCTTTATTTAACGGGAGAAATAACGGCGGACAGAGACTCGCCCGTGTGCGCCGTCTGCCGCAAGCGAATATCCCCGCCCATAAAAAACGGGGCTGCCTGTAAGACAGCCCCGCTTGAATTTTTTATCAATAATCCGTAACCCTGATTGTCGAAATAATCTCCGCGCCGAGCAGGGTTTCGAGCTTCGTGCGAAGCTCGCGCTCCGAGGCGGCGGGAGTTACAAAGGCGAACTCGTCCTCCGGCGCACCGGCGCGCTTTAAGAGTTTTATTTCGCCGAAGGTTTTCTCCGCCGAGGAGATGACCTGCTGCTTTTGCTGAGCGCGTCCTCTGACGTAGAGCGCAGTGGGCATATCGAGGTAGTCGGCTACATAGCCCTCCTCGCTGTCCGCCCAGCCGAAGAATTTCTGCTTGTTCTCATGGCGTGCGCAGTCAATGACATCGCCGACGACCGCGCTCGCGGTGGGCAGCTTGCCCGCGCCTCTGCCGTAGAATACGACGTCGCCTATCGCGTCGCCGCGCACGAGAATAGCGTTGAAAACATCGTCGACGCTTGCGAGCTGGCTGTGATGATTGACAAATGCGGGGCTGACTATCGCATAGATGTGCTTGCCGTCCTCGCTCTTGCGCGCCCTGCCGAGCAGCTTTATGACTCCGCCCCAATCCTTGGCGTAGTCAACGTCCTCAAGGGTTATCTCGGTTATGCCCTCGGTATGCACCTGCTCGGGATAGACGTGCTTGCCGAAGCAGAGCGAGGCGAGTATGCAGACCTTGCGGCACGCGTCGAAGCCGAGAATATCGGCGGAGGGGTCGCGCTCGGCGTAGCCGTTATCCTGCGCAAGCTTGAGCGCATCCTCAAACGCCATGTTGTCGTTTATCATCTTGGTGAGAATGAAGTTCGTCGTGCCGTTTAATATGCCAGCAAATTCGTCTATCTCGTTTGCGGCGAGGCACTGGCTTATCGGTCTGATTATCGGAATACCGCCGCCGACCGACGCCTCAAACAGGAAGTTCACGTTGTGCTGCGCGGCATATTTCAGCAACTCGCAGCCCTTGGCGGCGACAAGCTCTTTATTCGAGGTGACGACGCTCTTGCCCGCCTTGAGGCAGGCGGAGACAAACTCATATGCCGGATGAAGGCCGCCCATTGTCTCGACGACGACCTTAACCTCGGGGTCGTTGAGGATGATGTTGAAATCTTTTATAAAGAGCTTCTCGTTGGGGTCCCCGGGGAAGTCCTTGAGGTCGAGGATGTATTTTATCTCGAGCTCGGACTGAGTGCTCTTTCTTACTATACTGTCGTGATTTTTGTTGATGACCTCGGCAACGCCGCTTCCGACAACGCCGTAGCCCATTATAGCTATATACATGGCAACTTTCTCCCCACTGTTATTTTTTTACTATTTTATCACAAAGGCGGGCGGCGATAAAGTCTCAAAAGAAAACTTTTTTACTTTTTTGTGAAGTATTTTTCAAACTCATTGAGTTTTAAGGCAAAATAGTATAATATATATGATGTATTATGCCGCCTTGAAACCGTAAACAGAAATAAAGACCGTTGAAAGAAGAGGTGCAGAAAATGTCTCCGGAAACTGTTGAAAGAAGAAGAGCCGTGCTGATAAACGTCGCGTATATCGCGCTCGTGCTCGGTGCGTTTTATCTGTTTATGAAATATGCGTTCTGGACTGTCGCGCCGTTCATATTCGCCTTTGTCCTCGCAGTTGCGCTGCAGCGCCCGACAAACTTCCTCTCGAAAAAGACGCATATCAAAAAAGGAATCGTCTCCGTTATTGCGGTTCTGCTGATAATCGCGCTGCTGGCAACCTTGGTCGCCCTGGTGGGTGCAAGGGTCGTGACAGAGGCAAAGGGCCTCGCTTCGACTCTCGGCGAATGGCTCAAGAAGCTTCCGGACTATGTAAAGGGCTGGGAGGAGTCACTCTACCGCCTCGCCGAGCGCCTGCCCGGAGGACTCAAGAGCTCCGCGGAGGAAGCGATAAAATCGCTGTCCGACAATCTCCTGCTCTCATCGGAGGAGCGGGCGGCTCTGCGCACGCAGAACGGCGAGAGCAGCGCGGGTATAAATCTCCTGTCACTTCTCAAGCCCTCGCTCAGCGGCGTTTGGTCAACCGCAAAGCAGATACCGAGCATCTTGGTCGGTATGCTCCTGTTTATTATCGCGGCCTGCTTTATGACCGCCGGATATGACGGCATAGTCGGCTTTATCAAGAATCAGCTGACCCCGCAGAAGCGCAGAACGCTCTCAAAGACAAAGAAGATAGTGGTCTCCTCCATGGGCAAGCTCGTCAAGTCCTATGCGCTTATAATGCTCGTCACCTTTTTCGAAATGCTGATAGGTCTGGGCGTGCTCAAAATTATAGGCGTCTACAAGAGCGGATATATATTTATTATCGCAATAATCATCGCAATCGTCGATATCCTGCCCGTGCTCGGCACGGGAACGGTCGTTATCCCGTGGGCGGTGTTCTCGCTGATAAATAAGAGCTACGGTCTCGGTATCGGACTGCTCGTCATATACGCCTGCATAACCGTCATACGTCAGATAATCGAGCCGAAGATAGTCGCAAACAACCTCGGCATCCCGGCGATAGTCAGCATAATGGGTATGTATATCGGCGTTCAGCTGTTCGGCTTTATCGGAATATTTATTATGCCTATAATGATAACCGTGCTCAAGGTTCTCAACGACGACGGAGTTATACACATCTGGCGCAGCTCGAAAAAGGCGGCGGCGCAGTACGCTCCGGCTCCGACGGCGGACGGCTCCGAGGGCGAAAAAGAGCCCGAAAAAGAGTCAAAAGAAGAGAGCGAACCCGAGAAGTAAATTGTTGACATTTGGTCTGCTTGTGTTATAATTGAACTGTAGTACAAAATTGTTCACCGGCACAATTTAAATCTTTTTCCCGAAAGGACGGTTTTCATGGATATTTTACAGGCAAAAAAAGAAGTTATCGCAGCGGGTCTGCGCCTTGTCGAGACCGGTCTTATCGCAAGAACCTGGGGCAACGTCAGCTGCCGCGTTGACGAAAACAGCTTCGTCATCACCCCGAGCGGAAAGCCCTACGACGGACTGACCCCCGACGACATTGTTGAGGTAAAAATCGACACTCTGAGCTACGAGGGCAGCGTCAAGCCCTCCTCCGAAAAGGGCGTTCACGCCGAGGTCTACAAGGCCCATCCCGACGCGGGCTTCGTCATCCACACCCATCAGAAGTTTGCGTCCATAATCAGTGCAACAACGCAGGGAATCCCCTCGCTGACCGAGAAGGGACGCAAGGTTATAGGCGACAGAGTCATACTCGGCTCTTACGGTCTGCCCGGCACGAAGAAGCTCAAAAAGGGCGTCGCCGCCGCAGTCGCCGCCGACATGGACAGCAAGGCAGTTATCATGGCGCATCACGGAGCCGTCTGCTACGGCAAGGACAGCGAGGAGGCGTTCAACGTCGCCGCCACGCTCGAGCGCGAGAGCGCACTTTATGTTCTCGACCTTTTCGACAGAAAGTTCGGAGAAAAAATTGCCGACTTGAGCGAAATGTGTGTTTCCTGGGCACAAAAACACGGAAAAACTATTGTCAAGCATGACGAAACCTGTTATAATAACTCGTATAGAGACGCAAGCGGAAAGATAGTATTCTATGCTCCCGGCGATAAGGAGCACACCGTCACCGTAGACCCCGTGACCTCGGCGGTCAGCGGCGAGGGAGAGATTCCGACGGCAGACCTTCATCGCGCCATATATGCTTCACGCGAGGATATCAATGCTATTCTCTATTCTCAGGCTCCCGAGGTGCTCGCAGTCGCCGCCATGGGCAATACCGTCAGGCCGCAGCTTGACGACAGCGCCCAGATAATCGGCACGAGCCTCAAATGCGCCAAGAACTCCCCCAAGAAGGTAGTCAGAGCGCTCAAGGGTCGCCACTGCGTTCTCATCAAGGACGGCGGCGCGCTCTGCTGCGGCTCGAACGAGAGCAACGCGGGTGCGGTCGAGATGATCGCAGAAAAGAGCTGCCTTACCTACATAGGCTCCGGTCTCTTCGGTAAGTGCAAGCCGATAAATCCCATCGAGTGCCTGCTCATGAGAGTTATCTATCTCAAGAAATACTCGAAGCAGGCCGAATAAATCAGACACCTACCATCTTCTTGCCCCCGTTTTATACAAAGAAAATCCCGACCTTAACCGGTCGGGATTTTCTTTTGGTCGGTGTGCAAAATTTTTAACAGAGAACCAATACAAGTCGATTCTCAATCGTTTCTATAATGTAGGGAGGTGAAGATATGCCCAAAAACAGCATCAATTATTTAATTGTAAAAACAGCTCACGGAGATAATGCGGCTTTTGAGGAGCTTTACAAAGAGATGAGAAAGCCTGTGTATTATTACGCATTGCATTTCTGCGGAAATCCTTCGATTGCCGAAGATGTTATGCAGGATACATTTATCACGATCTGGAGCAAAAGCAGTTCGTTTATTCCGCAGGGAGACGGCCGTTCGTGGATCTTGTCTATCGCCAAGAACAAAACTTTAGATATCTTAAAGAAAAGTAATCGAACCTGTTCGTTAGATTATATCGGCGATGTCGGCGGAGAGGACGGAAAGTTGAACCTCTTTGAAAATAAAACAGTATTAGATGACCTGCTGCGGACATTGGATAACAAGGAACTGGACATTGTTGTTTTAAGACATATTGTCGGGCTGACCCTCACCGAAATCGCAAAAGAAAAGGACATGAAAAAGGGTACGGTTTTTTGGATGTATAACCGTGCTGTCAAAAAACTGCGTCTCGAATCGGAAAGGATGGGTCTGTTATGAAAAAAAACATATATAAGCTTTTAGACGAAGCCGCAGAACAGTATGTGCCGGATAATTTTGATTCTATTATGGATGAAATCGAAAAAATGCCGACCGTTGAAACCCCTGACGTGTATTCGTTTACAGAAAAACGCTCGGCAGCCAAGCATTGGAAATATGCTGTTGCGGCAGCTTGTCTTTGCGCCGTGATTGCCGCGGGAGCAATCATAACCGTCAAAACTCAATATCATACTTTATTCCCCGGAGGGGCGGAGGGCTCCGAAAGGAATTCATATAATAATTCAGCTTTGACAGGCGAAATCCTTTGGAACAAGGGGACAATATTAGGCGATATCCGTCTGGCGGGAGAATTTCGTGCCGTATCAGAAAAAGAGTGGAAATCTGTTTTTTCCATAAACTTTCCAACGGAAGGCGAAACCGAATATTTTTTTGTTTATAAAATTGACAAGGAGCAGGGAATAACGGGCACGGTAATGCTCGGGTATGCTTCTGTGGAGGGAGACAACGGCAGCAGTTACTCTGTATATGTGTCCGAAGGAGGTTTAAAGTTATCTTCGGTTTTTGTAGACACCTCGTCGCTCAAAAAGTCAAAAATAGAGAATAAAAGTGTTTTTTTCGGAACCGAAAGCGGCAGCTGTCAATGGGCGGCGTTTGACAAGAGCGGTTACGGCATTATTGTCAAGATGTACGGGTTCACGGAGAAACAGGCAGTTGAGTTGGCGGATAAATTTATAAAGTAAGTCTAAACAGGTCGTCATTAAAGGCTGTGCTGAAAATATATGCGAAAATGCCTCCGTAAACAGCACCGTTCTTTTAATATGCCTGTTTCCAAAAAAATAACCACCGTCCGCGACGGTGGTTATTGCTTTAGCTGCCTATATGTTTTTCTACGAATCTTTCAACCGTGCTCCAATACGTTTCCGGTTCAACCGAGGACGAGAGCGCGTGACCCGCTCCCTCGACGGTCAGGCTTTCCTTTTCGCATGCCGCCGCCGAGAACAGCTCTCCGAGCATTTTATATGGCACCAGCTCATCCGCCGTGCCGTGGATGAACAGGGTGGGAATATCGCTCTTTTTGACCTGCTCGAGCGCGCTCGCCTGCTTGAAATCATAGCCGTCGCGGAGCTTCGAGAGGGCTGAGGCTGCGTTGAGCACCGGGAACCACGGGATATGCATCATTTCGGCCTCCCAGATGAACTCATCCCACTCCGAGGTGTAGCCGCAGTCCGCGATAACGGCCTTGACGTTTTCGGGCAGCGTCTCGCCCGATGCCATGAGCACCGTCGCCGCGCCCATGGACACGCCGTGCAGGATTATCCTCGCGTCGGGGTCCCACGAGAGAATGAGCTTTATCCACTCGATAATGTCCATGCGCTCCGGCCAGCCCATGCCGATTTTAGTCCCCTCGCTTTCGCCGTGGGCGCGCGCATCGACCGCAAGAACATTGAAGCCGAGGGAGTGAAACTTATGGACAAAGCCCGCCATATGCCTGGCCTTGCTCGTATATCCGTGGCAGACGAGAACATAATCCGAGCCGGGATTTTCGAACTTTCTTCCGTGCAGCCGCAGAGAGTCGGACATAATAAATACGTCCTCGCCGTGCTCGTCGTACCATTCCCGGATTTCCGGCGTGCCCGTGAGTCCGCTGTATTTTGCGCTCGAATCCTCGCCGTCGGACTTGCTTGCCATCTTCTGAATGAGGTTGTTGAGCTTGCTCATATGTATGGGCGATTTCGTGTTTATCGAGAAATTATATAAAATCTCCGCCGAAGCCGCGGTCAGAGCGGTCAGCCCGCCGAGAGTTCCGAGGACGACGCCCGCTGTTTTTCTGCTGTTCATAAACTTCCTCCTGCTTTTTTCATGATTATAGCATAACCGCAAATGCCGTTCAAGCTTTTTATATAAAGACTGTATGCATAAAAAAAACAAAGGTCATAATCCGCGTTTTAATCCGTGAACTATGACCTTTTTTAAAAGCTTTTTGCCGCTTATGCCATGTTTTCCAGCGCATTCATAAACTTCGGGTTGCTGGGGATGAACATATAGTTGAGGAACAGAACCTCGTCTATCGCATTGGTCTTGACGAAATCCGCGAGCTTAACGGTCAGCATACGCGGGTCGAGGACATAGACCGTCTTGTAGTTTGCGCAGAGCCACGGGACAAAGGCGTTGGCGTAGCTCTCCTTTATGACAACAATGCTCCTGTCGCTCTGAGCGTCGGTCGTTATCTTGATAACGCCGTGGTCGCCGCCTATAAAGGCTAAGTATTTGTTGGAGGATGTCGTCTCGGTGTTTATGACCTGAATGCCGTAGCCGTCGCTCATGGCGGCGTCGGTATCGGAGGCTGTGGCCGTTGTGTTGACGGGCGGAAGGAAATATTCCACATAGTCGGGGTCATTTGCGAGCACGGGACTCTTTGTGTATTTGTAAAAAAGTCCGAGGAACGGCGAGAGCTTGCCGCTCTGCAGGGTATCCTTGTCAACGGGCTTGAAGTCCGCGACATTCGCAAAGGCTCTGTAGGCGTAGTATGCGCCGCGGGTCGTCCAGTGGTGATCACTTCTGAAATAGAGATATTCGTCCGTGTGCGCCGCAATTTCGGCGTAGACATTGACGGGCGTTATATCCTTGAGCTGCTCGTAGATATAGCACATACCCTCGTACTGCGACTTCGATACGCCGGTGTTGTATTTGCTCGGCGCATAGAATTCTATCGCGGTCGGCGCCATGAGGCAGTAGGCCTTGGTGTTCGGCATCTCCGCCTTGAGGCGGTTGAGCGCGTCGGCGTAGGACTTCATGTTTTTATATGAGTTGCCGTAGGGCTCCATTTCGCGGTTGCCGATTTCGATTATAGACGAGCCGCTGTAGGTCTTTATCTTCACATCGTCGGAGACGGAGACCGCGTTTTTCGGCTTGACGAGGCTGCCGTCCTCGTTGGTCGGAGGCTCTGTGCTTTTCTCCTCGGTCGTCTGCTCCTCGGCGGGCGCGGTCGAGTCGCTCTGCGTGTCTTTGTTTGCGCATCCCGCAAATGACAACAGCATGGCCGCCGCCAAAACGGCTGCAAAAAATCTTCTCATTTTTATTGAATACCTCCCGATTGCTTCGTTGTATATATAATAGCACACTTTTTATAAAAAATGTGCGAATTTTGATTTTTAATTTCGTCGGGCGGGAAAAATCCCGGCACAGGGCCGGGAAAATTTTCGGAACATCTTAAAGCTACTCCGTCTCGGGTGTGACTATGCTCTTGTTCTTTTGATATTCGTATGTTGTTTTGCTGCCGTCCGTGCCCGTGACCGCTATCTTGGCGGTCTCATATTCGTATGAATACGAGATAACCTCGGTGCTTCCCGCCTCGCCGTCCTGGAACCGGGTCTCCTTTATTTCGACGGGATTTCCGTAGGCGTCGTTTTTGTACTCCTTTTCGGTCTCGGCGCCGAAGGAATCCCTGACTGTCAGCCTTATCAGCGCGCCGCGCTCGTCATATTCGTATTCGGTGATGATTTTAGACGTGTTGAAGGGATTTTTGACTGTATATGTCTGGCGCACTATATCGCCGTCGGAGTTATATTTATAGGTAAACGTCTCCGTAAAGCTCTCGGACGCGGCTTCTGAGGAATTTCTCTCGCTCTTGACGAGCCTTCCCTTGCCGTCGTAAGAAAAGACGGTGCTCCCGTAAAAATCGCTTTTTTCTGCGAGTCTGCCGTGCTTGTCATACAAAAAATTCAGTGTTGCGGTCACTTCGCCGGAGGGCTCCGCCGAGGTGATTTTTGTTATTCTCTTCTCCGAGTCGTACTCGTAGCGGTAGGTGCCTTGGGAATGCCCCGAGCGGCTGATTTCCTTCACCGTGCCGTCGCTGTTGTAGGTATAGCCGTATGACCTCTTTTCGGCGGAAAAGTTCCCCGCGGAAATCAGGACATAGGTGATATATGAAACGAGGTCGCCGCGCGAGTTATATTCCTTTGTCCAGCTCGCGGTATAAGTCGTGTCTTTCTGATAACCGCTCGATGTTTGATTCCAGTGATACCACCCGTCGAGGTCGATGCCGAGGAAATACCCGGAGTTTTTTATGTCGGCATTAACATCCGCGCCCGGGGCGGTGCTTTCGCTGCTATCTTCGGATACTGTCTCATCGTTTTTTCCCGTTGTGTCGGTTTGGTCTTTGTCGTGTTTCCGGCAGCCGGCAAAGGCTGCAAGCGCGAGGACGGCGAGAACTGCGGCAATAAATCTTCGGATCTTCATAAAATACCTCCCTTTATTCTCGACATTCAACGCTCAGAACTCAGCCGACTCAGGCATGAGTATGCTCTTGTTCTTTTGATACTCATATATTTTTTTATCGCCGTCCGAGCGAGTAACCGATATCTTCGCCGTCTCATATTCGTATGAATAAGTGTAGGAATAAGAGCTGATAAAATCTCCGTTTGAGGTCTTCGTTTCCTTGATCTCAACTGGATTGCCGTAGGCGTCGTTCTTGTATTCTTTCTCTATCGTCGAGCCGTAGGAGTCGGTCGAGACAAGCTTTATGAGCGCACCTCTCTCATCGTATTTGTATTCGGTCACGCCCTTGAAGGAGCTGCTCGGGAACTTGTTGCTTTCGGTTTTGCGAATAACGTCGCCCCTGCCGTTATACTCATAAGCAAAGGTGTTGACAAAGCCCTCATAGGTTGTTTGCACTTTTTTGATGAGCTTTCCGCCGTTATTATACGAAAAGACGATATCCCAATATTTGCACTTGACGTTTAAGAGCGTCCCGTTTTTGTCATACGAAAAGGTCATATCGTATGTATCCTCGTCGGCGGGCGACGCATTTATCTTTGTTATTCTCTTGGCGGCATCGTACTCGTAGAGGTAGGTTGCGGGGAAATAGCCGGAGCAGCGGACTTCCTTCACCGTGCCGTCGCCGTTATACGAATAGGCGAACAGCCTCCGATCTTCGTGATAGTTTCCGGGTGAAATCGGCTCGTATACGACGGACGATACTATATCTCCGCGAGAGTTATATTTCTTTTCCTGAAGTGCAGTATACTTCGAACCGTCTTGAAATCCGTCGCCGACTTTGTTCCAGTGATACCACCCGTCGAGGTCGATGCCGAGAAAATACCTGGAGTTTTTTATGTCGGCATTAACATCCGCGACTGATGCGGTGCTTTCGCTGCTATCTTCGGATACTGTCTCATCGTTTTTTCCTGTTGTGACGGTTTGGTCTTTGTCGTGTTTCTTGCAGCCGGCAAAGGCTGAAAGCGCGAGGACGGCGAGAACTGCGGCAATAAATCTTCGGATCTTCATAAAATACCTCCCTTTATTTTCTCCTGTCATCCACATAATAGCATACTTCCCGAAAAAAAGATACAGATTTTGATTTTTATTTTTCACGGCACAGAAAAAAATCCCGGCGCGAGGCCGGGATAAACAGTGCTTTTTATCAGAAAAAGTTGTATTCGGTTGTAATTATGCTCTCGTTCTTCTGATATCCGTATATTTTTTTGCCGCTGTCCGAGCTTGTAACGGTTATCCTGTCCGCCGCATACTCATATGTAAACGGGTAGACATAGGAGCTTATGACCTTGCCGTTTTGAGACTTTGTCTCTTTTATTTCGGTCGGGTTGCCGTATTTATCGTTCGTGTACTCGCGTTCATACAGTATACCGTCCGGGTCGAGCACAACGAGCTTTATCAGAGCGCCGTTTTCGGCATATTTATAATCGTAGACGATTTTATACGAGCTGTCGGGATATTTGCCGGTCTCCGTTTTGCGAACGACATCGTTTCTGCTGTTGTATTCGTAAGTAAACGCTTTGACGATGCCGTTGTAGGTCTTCTCTTTTTTTGTGAGACGACTGCTGCCGTCATATGAAAAGAGAACCTTCCAATCGCTGCCGGCTGCACAGGCGAGCTTCCCGTTTTTATTGTATGAAAGAGTCAGCGTATCGGCTACTTCTCCGGTGGCGGGGTCTGACTTGGTAACTTTTGTTATTCTCTTGGCGGCGTCGTATTCATAGCGGAAGGTTGCGGGGAAATAGCCGGAGCGGCGGATCTCCTTCACCGTGCCGTCGCCGTCATAGGAATATTCGTAAAAGCATTGACCGTAGGGGCGGATTTCATCGCCGAGCCTGTCATATGAGGACTGCTTGACTATATTGCCTCTCGAATTATATTCCTTGTCCCAAATTGCGATATACTCCGTGTTCTCTTGAAAGCCTTCGCCGATCTGATTCCAATGATACCACCCGTCGAGGTCGGTGCCCAGGAAATATTTTGACTTCTTTACGTCGGGCTTGGCGGTCGCGGCGGTCGGCTTCTGCGTCTGGCCTGCGGGCTTGCCGCTTCCGGACTGGCTGCCGCCGTTGGGCGAAACTGTGTTTCCGCCGGGTGCAGACGCACTGCCGTCGGGCGCAGGCGTACTGCCGTCGGAATCACTCGCCGGGTCGTTTGCGTCGGAGGCGGGACTTTCGTCCTGCTGCTCGGACACGGCTTCGTCTGTTTTTCCGTCCGCTACGCCGAGTGTCTCCTTGCCCGTATCTTGTTTTACGGAGCAGCCCGCGAAGGCCGAGAGCATAAGCGCCGCGAGCAGAGCGGCAATAAATCTTCGAATTTTCATAGAATCTCTCCCCAATAAAAATTTTGCCGTACATATAATAGCATACTTGTTGGAAAAAAGAAACAACTTTTTTCATTTTTATGCAGAAAAATCCCGGCGCGAGGCCGGGATAAAAAGCTACTGTGCTTCGATTATATTTGCTCTGCGGTCTCCCGCAGCGGCGACTGTTTTTTTACTCCTCGACCTTAGTGAGGTTCAGCGTGCCGAGCTTGTCGTTTGTGAGCTTGAGCACCTTGCTGTCCTTGTCATAGGCTGCGGTGAAGATTATCTCCGCGCCGGCCTTGAAGCCCGCGAAGGACATCTCGGGAGCGGCAGTAACGGTTGCGGGGTCGGCTTCGGCATTGACCTTGTATGTACCGGAAACGGAAGTGCCTATCGAGAGACCGAGAATATTGAGGTTGCTCGATTCGAATTTGAATGTGCCGTCATCCTTGAACTCGACAGTCACCTTGTTCTGCTCATCGCTCCACTTTCCTACAATAAGCTTGTCAAGCTTCGCCGTGCAGCCCGCAAAAGCGCAGACGAGTATCGCCACTGCCATGACAAGGGCTGTCAGTTTAAGAGTTTTTTTCATGAGTTATTACCATCCTTTCGGTTTTTCTTAGTTTATTCCCTGATTATTATAGCACACCTCTCCGTTTGTTGTCTATAGATTAAGAGCGCGAAAATGTTTTACAAGAATCATAAACAAATTGTTTACATTTTTGCAAAAATAATGTACAATTTATCCGTTGCACAAAAGTGCTTTGCGAAAGGAGAAAGCAAAAAATGAAGAAAAAACCGTTTAAGCGAATACTCTGCGTTTTAATAGCAGCGGTTATGCTCGGCTCGGTATTCGCGTCCACAGCGGCGGCCGCCACCAAGTGTGCATGCGGTCACTCGCCCGTTGTTATGATTTCCGGCTTCGGCGCTACGGTTCTCGCCGAGAAGCAGGAGGACGGCTCGTTAAAGCGCGTTTTCCCGCCCGACACCAAGGAGATATTAAAGCTTCTCGGAGTCAACGCCCCCGACCTTATCACGGGTATAATTAAGCTGATAGCCCAAAAGGGCACCGACGGCATAGAAAAGCCGATGCGCGAGATAATAACTTCTATTGTCGAGCCGCTGAGAATGAACGACGACGGCACCTCGTTCTATGACATAGTGCCCATACTCAGCAGCGCAAAGGACACGAGCCTTGAGGCATTCACAAAGAACGGTCAGCTCGACCTCGTTCCCTACACGGGCTCGGAGTTCCTCGACATGGAGGTTATCGGCGACGAGATAGGCGACGACCATGTTTTCAACTTCCTCTACGACTGGAGACTCAGCCACGCGGATGTCGCGGCTCAGCTCCATGACTATCTCGCGGAGGTCTGCGCCCTCACGGGACACGACAAGGTCAGCGTATACAGTATCAGCCAGGGCTGCCTGCTGCTGGGCGTGTATATGTACGAATATCCTAACGACAACTACATTGACCGCGCTGTATTTGACACTCCGCTTCTCGCGGGCAGCAACCTCGTCTCCGACCTCTATACCGACAAGCCCATCTCACTCAATTTTGACACCACGCTCGATATTTTAAGATCCATTCTCCACACCGAGGCGGACTTCTCGTTTGTTATGGACATAATCCCCGCCGACGGCGCGAACAACGTCGCCGACTACGGACTCAAGACCATGGTTCTCCCGAGCGTCATAAACATCCCCGCATTCTGGGAGATGTGCGACCCGGAGAATTACGAATATATCAAGTCCGTGCGCCTCGATTCCGTTAAGAACGCAAAGCTCACAGAGAAAGTCGAAAAAGTCCGAAACGGCTTTATGTCGCATATCTCCGAGACACTCTACGCTCAGCAGAAAAAGGGAGTCAGCGTCTCTCTGAAGGCCTGCTCCGGCGTGCCGCTCGCCTCGGGTACCGTTGACAACAGCGACGGCATAGTAAATATGAAATACTCCTGCGGCGCAGTGTGCGCGCCCTTCGGCGAGACGTTCCCCGCCGACTACAAGCAGGCAGTCAAGACGGGCAAGAACAACATCTCGCCCGACAGAACGGTTGACCTCTCGACCGGATATATGCCCGAGCGCACATGGGTAGTCAACCGCCACTACCACGGTCAGGCGGAGTGGGATCCCCGCACCTATGACCTGCTCATGGAGCTTCTGCTCACCGACAACATCAAGGACGCTTATTCTCATATGGAGTATCCTCAGTTCATGGAGAGCCTCGCTCCGACGAGCGACATAGCGGTCCTCTTCAAGAGCACGAACTCCTCCTTCCTGCCGACGCTCACAAGACGCCTCTTCTCCTGCAACTCCGTCATAGTTAAAAACCTGTCGAAAAAGGATAAGATTACTGTCTCCTCGATAGCCGCGGAGAACGGCACGCTGAACTTCATTCTGCCCTATCCGATAGTCCTCGAGGCGGGCGAGAGCGCCGAGATAGCGTTCACGGGCAAGGTTCCCTCGGCGGAAAGCTACGACAAAATAACCGTGGCATACAGGCGCATGACCGTCACCGGAAAGGACGCGACCCGCGACTTCGGCTTCACCGTGACCCGCAACTATTCGGGTATTACAAAAGCAGACCTCACCCCCGCATATATCATCACCGCTATCCGCATAGCGCATGATATACGCGATATCATTGCGCGGATAGATGCGATCTTCTCGTTCATCAACGGGATAAAATAACAATATAAAATTAAAGCGAGCGGCATAACCGAGATTATGCCGCCCGCTTTTTGTTATGCTCTTTTATCCTATAAGCTCCGCAACATACAGGCTCTCGTATATGCTCCCGTCGGAGGGAGATACATATTTCCCGAGGTCAACGAGTATCGCGTCTGCTTTTCCTTTAAATTCATAGCACTTCACACCGTTGACTTCGCCTAAATACTCGCCCTTTTCGGGGACGGGACAGATATAAGCCGTTTCGCTCACTATCCCGTATTTTTTTCCGCGAAGCTCAAAAATGCCGTCCAATATGCAGTCATAGCGCAGGACAATACCGTTTTTCTTGTCCCCTATGCTCTGTTCCATGGGGATATTTTTCAGCGAATAGACGGCGATTTCCGTGCCGTTTATTTTTTCGCGGTGCAGCGGACCTAAATCGGAATCCGTCAGCGCGAGGTTGTCGCCCGCATACCCGTAAAGTCTGTGATTCCAGACCTTATATGTCGGGATGCAAACACCCGCCACGCTGCCGCCGTGGGAAACGGCCGCTGTCGTTTTCTCCGCCGTCTGCGAAACAGTCTCGCCTGGCACTTTCTTTTCGGGCTCTCCCGCTCTGTCCGTCGCGATTTGACCACCTCGCTCCGTGCCGTTTTCGGTATTCAAAGTCGAATCGGAAGCGGGAAGTCCCAGGCTTTTGCCGACTGCTAAAACGGATATGAGAACCGTGCAAGCCGCAATGCACGCCGCCGCGGCATACCAAACCTTTTTCGGATGACCCTTGGCTTTGCTTTCCCGAACACTTTGAATCGGCTTATCCTTGATTTTATCCCAGACCTCCTCCGGGGCTTTAAAACTCATTGCGTCTCTCATGAATTTTTCTGTTGATTTACGCCTCATCCGTATGCACTCCTTTTCGGTCGAAATAACGCCTCAGCTTAGTGAGAGCGTAGCCGTATTTTGAACGGACAGACAAATAGGGGAGGTTCAAAACCTTGGCGATCTCCGTCTGCTTCAGGCCGGAATACAGATACAGCGATACTATCTGCCTCTCTGTTTCGCTCAGCGTTTTCAAGGCTTCCAGCGCAAGCATCGCGTTTTCGGTCTGCTCAAAACCCTCCGTGTCACCGGGCAGCAAATCAAGGCTCTCGCTGTCTACCGTCAAAAGCCTTGCGTTTTCCTTCATGCAGTCCATGCAGCAGTTGCGCGCTATGGCGAAAATCCACGCCCTCGCATTTGTGCCGGGCTTGTAGCCGCAGGCAGACTGCATAATATTAAGAAATGTCTCCGCTTCTATATCCTCCGCGAGCTGCCTGCTGCGAACCAACGACAGCGCAAACCGAAAGATCGGATCTTTCATGTCAAGATATAATCGGCTCAGAGCGTCTCTGTCTCCCGCGGCGATTTCGCAAATACACAGATCCAACTGCCTGCCTGTCATCAATTTCACTTCCCGTCTTTGTCTTTCGTCTATATATCCGTTTGAACGGTCGGAATGCATAAAATTTTTACCTTTTCTTTTGGCAAAAGCATAAAATTATCCCGCCGAAAAACTCGACGGGATTTCTCTTTTTCCGTTACGGGGTGAGTCTGTTCGGGCCTCTGAAGAGGAACATCGCTTCCTTGATGTGCAGTCCGAGCATGAGCATGGTCAGGCGGTCGATACCGATTCCGAAGCCGCCGTGGGGCGGGCAGCCGTATTTGAAGAATTCGAGATAGAATTCAACATCCTTCTCGAGTCCCTTCTCCTGCGCCTGGCTCTTGAGCACATCGTATCTGTGCTCGCGCTGCGCGCCGGTGGTTATCTCGACGCCGCGCCAGATGAGGTCGTAGCCCTGCGGCACGCCGTTCTCGTCGCGCATAT
>ERZ1031347.333-NODE-333-length-22786-cov-8.953016_pt1 | contig 22786 bp, 21 predicted proteins | sample MGYA00517106_ERZ1031347 | MGnify/ENA primary metagenome ERZ1031347 (study PRJEB33719, sample SAMN04261392) | wastewater metagenome | biome: periurban shantytown; feature: human; material: feces | host: Homo sapiens | place: Peru: Lima | collected 2012-07-19 ...
TCGGCTACAAGATCCGCGAGGCCCGCAGCATCGACCGCGTGCCCTACATGCTCATTCTGGGCGAGAAGGAGGTCGAGGCCGGCAACATTTCCGTCCGCGATCGCTCCAACGAGACCGTCCAGATGAGCGTTGACGAGTTTGTGGCCAAGGTGCTCGAGGAGATCAAGACTCGCGCCTAAGGCGAGCGCATAGATTTATAAACCGCACGCATGCGCGGCTGTCCCACCTGTTGGGGCAGTCGCGTTTTTTATGCCGAGCAAGGGGCTGGGAAGGATTAGTTGCAGTTGCGCAACGCTCACAAGATGCCAACAACCCCCGTAACCGTTTGGCAAAACAAAATGATCCCATAAAAACGCATTATTGCCTCAATACAGGAAAAGCCGCTGGTAGAGCGGCTTTTTTGTTGCGCAAAAATGTACAGGTTTTCGTATCTTTCGACGAAGCTCATTATACGAATAAATCCAGACCGTTTTCCCAGATTGCGCAAATTGCGGCGCGAGCAGACACAACTCCATACCCCACTACAAAAACCTGTACTTTTGCGACTGCGCCTAGCTGCGAGCGAGAAGCCTGTTCTTAACGCCCCTGCATCCGCGTGCGTCGCGGAGCAAGTTAAGGGGGCGAGAGATGGAACAGACAATGCGGCGCCAAGAGCAGCTGCCCGGTGCCTTTAGTGGCGCCATCACCAACAGCCAGCGCGGCCGCGTCCGCTGGTATCTGGTCCACACCCCCAATGGAAAAGAGCGCGAGACCTGCGAAAAGGTCCGTCGTATTATCCCGCACGAGCTGATGCAGGACGCTTTTGTGATGCAAAAGGAGTTCTGGTTTAAGCGGGACGGTGCCTGGTCGCTCCAAACCAAACCCATGTACAAGGAATACTTCTTCGTCGCCACGCGCGATGCCGCCCTGCTCGATAGGGCTTTGGCCCAGTTGAGCTTTGGCTGCCGCATTACTGGCAGTAGAGAGCGGGCCTATGCGCCCATGCCGGACGATGCGCAGGACTGGTACCGCAGCGTGCTCGATGATGACGGCGTGGTACGCAACAGCGTCGCGCGGATTGAAGACGGCGTTCTTCACATTGAGCAGGGCCCGCTGGTGGGACAAGAGGCCCGGGTGAAAAAGATCGACCGTCATAAGCGCTGGTGCCTGGTAGACGTGGGCGAAGGCGACTCCGCTTTTAGGGAGTTGCTTCCGTTGGACGTGCTCAGCAAGACGTAAGGGGACGTCGCACTGGCAATTCATTCGCAATTTGAATTCATCGATTGGGGGATCCCTGGGGACAGGGACGTGGATTTGAACTTGACTACTAAAGAAGTGACAGGGCAAAACGCGCCGGTGGGGGCCGCGCTTATAGCCCAAGCCATGAATGGCGGCGAGGTGAGCGTGCGCTACAAGTCCATGCAGGCCGTGAAGGACTGGGACCGCACGCGCCTGGGCTACCGTGCCGTGAAGCGCGCTTTCGACATCGTGTTCAGCGGCTGCGTGCTGGCCGTCATCGCCATACCCAGCCTGGTGCTGGCCGCGGCCATCCGCCTGGAGAGCGAGGGCAACCCGTTCTACAGCCAGATCCGCGTGGGCCAGACCCACCGCGACGGCAGCCTGTCCACCTTCCGCATGTGGAAGTTCCGCTCCATGTACAAGGACGCCGACGAGCGCCTCGCCGAGCTCAAGGGGCAGAACGAGATCGCCGGCGCCATGTTCAAGATGAGGGACGACCCGCGTGTAACGAAGATCGGCAAGTTCATCCGCAAGCACTCCATCGACGAGTTCCCGCAGTTCGTGAACGTGTTCCTGGGCCAGATGTCCGTCGTGGGCCCCAGGCCGCCGCTGCCCAACGAGGTGGCCGAGTACACCGAGTTCGACCTTCAGCGCCTGGCCGTCAAGCCCGGGATCACCGGCTGGTGGCAGGTGACGGAGCGCAACTCCACCGGGTTCGACGGCATGGTCCGCCGGGACCTGGAGTATATCGCCAAGCGCGGTCCCATTACGGACCTCAAGATCGTCATCCTCACGGTGATCGAGGTCTTCACCGGCAAGGGTGCGTGCTAGATGCGCATCGCGATGATCGGACACAAGAGATACGGCTCCCGCGAGGGAGGCGTGGAGGTCGTCGTGACCGAGCTCGCCCGCCGCATGGCGGCCCTCGGCCACGAGGTCACCTGCTACGACCGCTCCGGCGCGGACGTCATGACCGGCGACGCCGCGGATTGCCGCGCGCGCGTCGTCGACGGTGTGCGCGTCGTCCCCGTGAGGACGATCGACAAGAAGGGGCTCGCCGCGCTGAGCTCCTCGTACTTCGCCACCCTGGTTGCCATCAAGGACAGGCCCGACGTGATCCACTACCACGCCGAGGGCCCTTGCGTACCCCTTCCGCTGGCGAAGCATGCCGGCATCCGGACCGTGGCAACCATCCACGGCCTGGACTGGCAGCGCGCCAAGTGGGGCAGGCTCGCCAGCACTTACATCAAGATGGGGGAGAAGACCGCTGCGACTAAGGCGGACGGTCTTATCGTTCTCTCTGAGGGCGTTAGGCGCTATTTCATGGAAGCCTACGGTCGCGAGGCCGTCTTTATCCCCAATGGCGTAGATGCCAAGGAGGCCCTTCCGGCGAGCGCCATCAAAGCGAAGTGGAATCTCGAGAAGGATTCCTACCTTCTCTATCTTGGCCGTTTAGTGCCCGAGAAGCGCCCTGAGCTTCTGATTGAGGCATTCAGGGCCCTTGATACCAATAAGCGCCTGGTCATCGCTGGTGGCAGCTCCGATACCTCGGCGTATGAGAAGGAGCTGCGCGCTGCGGCCCAGGGCGACAACCGCATAGTGTTCACCGGGTTCGTCAACGGCGAGCCCCTGGAGGAGCTGTACTCCAACTGCTATGCCTACGTGCTGCCCTCCGACGTGGAGGGCATGCCCATGAGCCTGCTGGAGGCCATGGCATATGGGTGTTGCTGCGTGACGAGCGATATCCCCGAGTGCGCGGATGTCCTCGCGGACAACGGCGTGACGTTCGAGAAGGGGACTGCCGATTCCCTGCGGGCCGCGCTGCAAGGCCTGCTCGCCGACGGCGACCGCGTGAAGATCCTCGGTACCGCCGCCAAGGCGCACGTCGAGAAGACCTACAACTGGGACTCCGTCGTCGAGCGGACCCTCGGACTCTACAGGGGGAGTGCCCGATGAGGATTCTTCTCGTAAACAAGTTCCACTACCGCAAGGGCGGTGCGGAGACCTATTACCTCACCGTCGGATCCGAGCTTGAGCGCATGGGGCATAAGGTGGCCTATTTCTCGATGAGGCACCCTGACAACCTGCCCTGCGAGTGGGATAAGTATTTCGTGACGCAGCGCGAGTACAACAACGTCAAGAATCCGTTCAAGGCGGCGCGCGACGGCATGGCGTTGATCTATTCGCCGGAGGCGAAGCGCAACTTCCAGGCCCTCTGCGAGGAGTTCCGCCCCGATGTCGTCCACCTCAACAACGTGCACAGGCAGATCACGCTGTCCATCCTCGACGCCCCCTACCTGAGGGAGAACAGGGTCCCGGTCTTCTACACGGCCCACGACTACGTGACCGTCTGCCCCGGCTACCTCATGCTCGACGGTGACGGGCGGGTCTGCGACGCATGCCTCGAGGACGGACACTACCGCCACTGCATCGAGTGCCGCTGCGTGAAGGGCTCGCGCGCGAAGAGCGCGCTGGCGGCGATGGAGGCCTCCTTCAACAGGGCCCATAAGTCAAACCAGCGGATCGACAAGGTAATCGCCCCCTCCAGGTTCATGCGCTCCAAGCTCATCGAGGGCGGCTGGCCCGAGGGCAAGGTCGTCTTCCTGCAAAACTTCGCCGACGACGCGATCCTCGACCGCGCGGCGAATGCCGGTGCGGATGCGACCGACAGGGAGAACCCCTACCTCCTGTTCTTCGGGCGGCTCTCTGTCGAGAAGGGCGTCGACACGCTGCTGAGGGCCTTCGATGCCACCTTGCCGAGCCTTCCGCAGAACATGCGCCTGGTCGTGGTCGGCGACGGCCCCGATGCCGCCGATTTCAAGTCGCTCGCGTCATCGTTGGGCTGTGCGTCTCGCATTGAGTTCGCCGGCTATCAGACCGGTGGGGCACTGCAAGCTTATGTTGAAAGCGCGTCTCTCGCCATCGCGAGTTCGAGATGGCGAGAGAACATGCCGTACTCGATTGTGGAGGCTCTTGCTGCGGGCACGCCTGTCATCGGCACGAATATCGGCGGAATCCCCGAATTGGTTGATGAGGGGAAAACGGGATTCATTTGCGAGCCCGGGGATGTCCCGTCGATGGCGGATGCCATCTTGTGCGGCACGAGTGCGTTCTTGGATCGGTCCGCTTACTCGATGCTGCAGCGCAACTGCCGCTCCTACGTTATGGAAAACTGCTCGCGCGAGAAGTTCATGAACGACCTCGTGAACCTGTATAAGGAGTCAATCGATGGCTAACGGCCATAACAGCATCAAGAGGATCGTGCACCGCTCCTGCGAGGAGATCGGCGCATCGTTCCGAATCGCCAGGGCCACGTCGTGGCCCGAGGCGATCAACACGTTTCGGGCGAAGCTCGACATCCAGGTCATGAGCCGCAACGGGTACAAGGAGCCGCCTGCAGTGAAGGAGCGGTTGCTGCGCAAGCACGAGACTGTTCTCAAATATCTCGAGAACCGCTTCGGCGATTTCTTCGAGTCATACGACTACGATGCGCCGCTGCCGCCGTCCGATCCCGCCCTCGAGGGGAAGATCTGGATGTGCTGGTGGCAGGGCGAGGAGAACGCTCCCGAGATCGTGAGGGTGTGCATCGACTCCGTGCGCCGCAACGCCGGCGGGCACGAGGTCGTCGTCATCACGGACGAGAATCTTTCCCAATATGTCAATATCCCCGATTGGGTGCTCGAAAAGGTCCGTACCGGCATCATGTCGCGGACCCATTTATCCGATCTGTTGAGGCTCTCGTTATTGGCGGAGCACGGTGGCATGTGGCTCGATGCAACTTTCTTCTGCGCGGGTCCAGTTGCGGATTACCTTGATTTGCCGATTTGGTCCATCAAGCGGCCTGATTATCTGCATGCATCCGTCGCCTGCGGCATGTTTGCAAATTATTCTCTTGAGTGCGATGAGAGCCATCGACGAGTATTCGCAACTTTGAGGGATTACTACCTTGAGTATTGGCTTCAGAGTGATGAGTTAATCGATTATTTGCTTACTGATTACCTCATCGTCCTAGCTCAACGCCATGACCCCTCGGTCGCCGCCGCATTTGCGTCTATCGAACCAAATAATCCTCGCTGCGACGACCTTATTTCGATACTAGATAGGCCTTTCGATCAAAGTGCTTGGAGTGAGCTTCTTCTGGATACGAGCCTCTTTAAGCTCACGTGGAAACAAGAATTTCCAAAACAAACTGATGGTAGGCAAACGTATTACGGCAGGCTATTGGAAGGGGGATTGTCGTGAGCAAAAAGAAAGTCCTGTTCGTCATGTCCTCAATGGACAATGGCGGTGCGGAGCGAGCGCTTCTCAACCTTCTGGAAGAGCTTCCGGAAACGCGCTACGACGTCAATCTCCTGCTTTTGAACCCCACCGGGCTTTTTATGGGGCAAATACCGTCAAAGGTAGCTGTACTTCAGACTCCCGCTAAAGTACGCGATTGCTTCACATCGGTTCGCGGCCGTAAGGCTGGGGTGTGGCGTCTAACGGCAGACGTTGTTTCCGGCATTGTCTCTCGCGATGAAGAGACCCGCCGCGGATTCCGTTGGAAATACTTCTTTTCTCCTGCCATAGATAAAATACCGGGTCATTACGACGTGGCTGTTTCATTTATTAACGGTCAAGTTCTCTACTTTGTCGATGAGAAGATTGAGGCCGATCGCAAGATAGTCTTTTATCACGGAGACTATCGCTCTGCCCACTATTCGGAAAAATACGAGCGACCCTGCCTGGAACGCATGGATGGCATCTATGCCGTTTCCGATAAGTGCATCGACATCGTGCGCTCTGTTTTCCCTGAGATGGCATACAAGATGAAGAGTCTTCCGAACATTGTTTCTTCGGATGTAGTGCGTCGCCGCGCGTCCGAGTTCATCCCGCCAGAGTACGATGCTGACGCGCCGAGAATCCTTACAGTGGCGCGCATCACTCACGAGAAGGGTGTGGACACCGCCATCCGAGCGGCAGCCGAGCTCAAGCAGCGCGGCTGCTCGTTTCGCTGGTACGAGATGGGAAAGGGGCTTACTGGCGATTCCGAGCAAGCCGCTTGCGAAAAGCTTGTTGAAGAGCTGGGTGTTGCGGACGTTTTCACGTTCTTGGGCGCCCGCGAGAACCCCTATCCCTACATAGCTAACTGCGACATCGTCGTGCAGCCGTCACGCTTCGAGGGAAAGTCAGTCGCCCTAGACGAGGCCAAGATTCTTACGAGGCCCATTGTTGCGACGGCGTACCCCACGGTCCATGACCAGCTTGGCGACAAAGAGGGAATCATCGCTGGCACTGACGCGGTATCGCTCGCTGATTCCGTGCAAGGGCTGCTCGAAGATCCCTCTCGTTGTGAGGAGCTCAACTTCTATCTCAAGTCGAATGAGTACGGGAATGCCGACCGCGTTGAAGACTATTTCCAGGCTTTAGAGGGCGAGCGGCAATGAGGGCGACTCTTAGCATGAAAAATTCAGCTACGAAGAAGCAGTGCGAGGCTGCCTGCCATTACTTGCTCATTTACCTTATGGTGGCTTTTGCTGATTCATTTCTGTACGACCGCATTCTCACGAACATTGTTATACCGGTGGTGGCCCTAATTGCTCTCATCGTTATGGCTAACAGGAAATATCAGCTTGTATATCCCATTTCGATTTTGGCCTTGGGCTTTCTTGCCATGCTGTTCGTCCGAGTAAGCACAAACGCGCTCGGGCCGACAGAGCTTTTGAGTTGGGTAGCGATGGTGGGAATTACCCTTATTGCAGTGATGTTTGATGTTTCGAGTTTTCTTATCCGCTTCATTAAACTAGCGGCTTTCCTCACTGGCTTCAGCTTAGTTGTCTATTTGATTTCTCAGGTTTTCCCGGGAGTTTGGGGTCACCTATCTCCATTTTCATTTTTCTTGTCCTTTGGAGATACAACATGGTTGGACTCCGTGAACAGGATCGTTGTCAACTATCGGGCCGATGGACTGCTCCTGTACGTCGACCGAGGGTTTGACCACACGCGTAACGTTGGCATATTCAGAGAGCCTGCTGTTTACCAGATATTGCTCAATTCAGCTATCTTTGTGTTGCTCTTCATGAAGCCTAAGGAAATTGATAAGAAGACGCGTGCGCGGCTTTTGGCGCTGTTTGTGGCGGGTGTCCTCTCCACAAAATCCGCCACTGGCTATGCCACAACTCTTCTGGTCTTCTTCGCCTACTCTCTTTCCTCATTGAAGAAGGGCGATCGTGTTTCCGCAATTGCTCCGATCTTTCTCGGGTCCATATGTGTGTTCGTTTTCATCGCGTCTGCGATGGGGAGCTCGGCGTGGGCTACGGACTCCGTTCTTGGCCGCTTCATGAACGACGGAGGTATTTCCCTGGACGCATCGGGTGAGGCTCGGGTTGGAGCTGCGAATGCTGCGCTGGCTCTTATGCAGCGATATCCTTTTGGATGTGGCTATAACGTGTACGGGGCTGCCATTTCGACTGGTAACAGCGAGTTCGTTGGCGCCTGTTTACTTAAGGTGGCTGCCGTCTACGGTCCGATTATGGGCATCGCTATTCTCATCTGGATCTGTTATCCCGTTTTTAAGTCTCGAGAGCTTGGCCTCTCCGCTAAGTTGGCTTTCGTCGCCATGTATCTCATAGCGACTTATCTCGAGTGCGAGGTCTTTTACACCACGCTTATTTTCATTCCGATTTACCTGTACTGCAAAAACGTGGCCGAAACGTCTGTCCAGCCCATGCGCGCGGCCGCTTCTTCGTTTGGAGTCTTACGTGAAGCTCGCTAGCAACCTCGGCCGTAGCATGAGCCGAGCCATGGTGTACAAGGGCGTATCCATGGCCCTCAGCCTCGTCTACGTCCCCATCGTCCTCAACTATCTCGGCGATTACAAATACGGTGTATGGGCGTCGATCCTGAGCATCCTCTCGTGGATCTCCTACTTCGACCTTGGCATCGGCAACGGCCTTCGCAACCGCCTTTCCGAGGCCATCGCCTCCGACTCGCCGCGCGTATCGCCGAAGGCCCTCGTGTCGAGCGCCTACGCCATTCTCTCAGGCGTCGTCGCCGTCGTCGCCGCCGTCTGCGGCATCGCCATCGCGTTCATCGATTGGCCCGCCCTGCTTTCCGCCTGGGAGGTGGATGAGAGTCTGCTGTGCGTCGTTGAACTCAGCTTCCTTGGTATGTGCTTCAGCTTCGTTCTTACGCTATGCAATAGTGTGTACTACGCACTTCAGAGGGCCCAGGTCGTCAACCTCATCTCGGTCTGTCAGCAGGCGGTCATGCTCCTGTCGGTCTGGCTGCTCTCGCTCACGGATTCCCGAAGCCTCACGGCGGTCGCGGTCTTTTACGTAGTTTCCAATATTTTGGTGTACGGCGTCTTCACGATCCACGTCTTCGTGAGGAACCGAGAACTCGCCCCGTCCCCGCGCAGCTGCTCTCGTGCCGTGGCAAAGGACGTTGGCGGCCTAGGCATCATGTTCTTCATCACCCAGATCGCCACACTTGTCCTCTTCACTACCGATAACCTCATCGTCTCGAATCTCTTTGGACCCGAGCAGGTGACGGTCTACACAACCGCCAACAAGGTGTTCACGGTACTCTCGTCCCTGTTTGCCGCGCTCGTCGTACCTCTATGGTCAAAGACTACCGTCGACTACGCACGTGGCGATATCGCTGAGATCAGGCGGACGCTCGGGAAGATGCACAGGCTGTTCGCTGTCGCGGTGGGCGGGGTCATCGTCATGGTGCTCGTCTTCAAGCCCCTCGTAAGGGTTTGGCTGGGGCGCGACCTCGGGTTCGATGACTCACTCATCGCTCTTATGGGCGTATATGCAGTCGTATATATGTGGAACACCATCTACTCCCAAGTCATCAACGGACTCACACTCGTCAATTTCATGGTTGCGGTTGCCTGCGTACAGGCGGTGCTCAACATCCCTCTTTCGGTCTTCTTCGCCACGTCGTGCGGGCTCGGAGTGAATGGGGTTCTGCTTGGGACGATTGTCGCCATGCTCATCAGCAGCGTGACGTACCCCGGATATTCCAAGAAGGTCCTCGACCGTGCCGAGGCCTCCGGCTGCGGGGCCGAATGACCGACTGGAAGGAAGGTGTCTAGTGTCAATCATTAAGAAGCTGAAATATAAATTGTGGCGTCATTCGCACACGCCTGAGGAGTATGCGCGCCGTATCGGTGTGAATGCCGGTGATGATTTCCATGTCTACGGCGAGGTCGTATGGTCCACCGAGCCCTGGTTAATAACGGTGGGTGACAACGTTCACATCACCGACGGCGTTCGCTTCGAGACGCACGACGGCGGGACCCTTCTATTTCGCAAGGACGTCCCCGATTTGGAGGTTACCCGACCAATTGTTCTGGGCAGCAACGTCTACATCGGTAACTGCGCGATCGTGATGGGGGGGGGTGACCATCGGGGACAACGTCGTTATCGGTGCTGGCGCGATAGTCACGAAGGATATCCCCAGCGACTCGGTCGCGGTCGGCGTGCCGGCAAGGGTTATCGAGACGGCCGACGAATACCTGGAGAAATTGAAGGCCCGCTCGCTACACCTCGGGCACCTCGCTTGGGAGGAAAAGGACCTGGCTCTCAAGAGGCACTACGGCTACACGGGCAGCTCCCGCGGAATCTATGAGTTTATGTAAAGGATTGGGTATGACTATCAACACCACTGCATTCAAAGACAAGACCCTCATGATCACGGGCGGCACCGGCTCGTTCGGCAACACCGTGCTCAAGCACTTCATGGACACCGACCTGGCCGAGATCCGCATCTTCTCCCGCGACGAGAAGAAGCAGGACGACATGCGCCACCGCCTGCAGGAGAGGTCGCCCGAGCTCGCCTCCAAGGTGCGCTTCTTCATCGGCGACGTCCGCAACGCCCAGAGCGTGCGCGACGCCATGCACGGCGTGGACTACATCTTCCACGCAGCCGCCCTCAAGCAGGTGCCCTCCTGCGAGTTCTTCCCCATGGAGGCCGTCCGCACCAACGTCATCGGCACGGACAACGTCCTGCACGCCGCCATCGAGGAGGGCGTGGACCGCGTCGTGTGCCTGTCCACCGACAAGGCCGCATACCCCATCAACGCCATGGGCAAGTCCAAGGCCATGATGGAGTCCATCATCTACGCCAACGCCCGCAACGGCGCCGGCCGCACCACCATCTGCTGCACCCGCTACGGCAACGTCATGTGCTCGCGCGGCAGCGTCATCCCGCTGTTCATCGACCGCATCCGGAAAGGGGAGCCGCTCACCGTCACCGACCCCAACATGACCCGCTTCCTCATGAACCTGGACGAGGCCGTCGACCTGGTGCAGTTCGCCTTCGAGCACGCCAACCCCGGCGACCTGTTCATCCAGAAGGCGCCGGCCTCCACGATCGGCGACCTCGCCGAGGCCGTGCAGGAGGTCTTCGGCCGCACGGGCACCCAGGTGATCGGCACCCGCCACGGCGAGAAGCTCTTCGAGACCCTCATGACCCGCGAGGAGCGGCTGAGAGCTGAGGACATGGGCGGCTACTACCGCGTGGCCTGCGACTCGCGCGACCTGAACTACGACAAGTTCGTCGTCGACGGCGAGGTGGAGACCCAGGCCGACGAGTCCTACACCTCCCACAACACCGAGAGGCTCGACGTTGCGGGCACCATCGCCAAGATCAAGACCGCCGAGTACGTGCGGCTGGCGCTCGAGGGCCGCGAGCACGAGGCGGTGCAGTAGGGTGCGCGTCCTCGTCACCGGCGCGAGGGGCTTCGTCGGGAGGAACCTCTGCTGCGCGCTGAAGAACATACGCGACGGCAAGGACCGCCGCGCCAAATACCAGCAACTCCTCCCCCTCGAGGTCATGGAGTATGACCTCGACTCGGCGCCCGCCGAGCTGGAGGACTACTGCTCCCGCGCCGACTTCGTCTTCAACCTTGCGGGCGTCAACCGCCCAAAGGACCAGTCCGAGTTCATGGAGGGCAACTTCGGGTTCGCCTCAACGCTGCTCGAGACGCTCGAGCGCCACGGCAACAGGTGCCCCGTCATGCTCTCCAGCTCCGCGCAGGCGAGCCTGTCGGGCCGCTTCGAGGGCTCGGTCTACGGCGAGTCCAAGCTCGCGGGGGAGGGCCTGTTCCGTCAGCATTCCGAGCGTACCGGCGCCCCGGTGCTCATCTACCGATTCCCCAACCTCTACGGCAAGTGGTGCCGCCCGCGCTACAACTCCGCCGTGGCCACCTTCTGCGACGCCATCGCCAACGGCCGCCCCTACACCGTGAACGACCCATCCGTGGAGCTGGAGCTTCTGTACATCGACGACCTGGTCGACGAGTTGCTGGGCGCGCTGCTCGGCGAGGAGCACCGCTGCGGCTACGACGGGCTGGAGCGCGTCGACGGTGACGGGTTCTGCTACGTCCCCGGGACCGACGTGAAGACCCTGGGCGAGATCGTCTACCTGCTGGGCTGCTTCCGCGACAGCCGCGAGACGCTGTCGGTGCCCGACCTGACCGAGGGATCATTCTCCAAGAAGCTCTGGAGCACGTTCCTGTCCTACTACGAGCCGGGGCACTTCGCCTACGGCCTCAAGCCCAACGTGGACGACCGTGGCTCCTTCACCGAGTTCCTACGCACGCCGGAGCGCGGCCAGGTCTCGATCAACGTGAGCAGGCCCGGCATCACCAAGGGCAACCACTGGCACATGAGCAAGTGGGAGAGGTTCCTGGTGGTCTCCGGCACCGCCTCCATCAAGCTCAGGAAGGTGGGGGAGGACGCCGGGGGCAACCCGTTCCCCGTCGACGAGTACACCGTCTCGGGTTCCGACATGCGCGTGGTCGAGATGATCCCGGGCCACACGCACTCCATCACCAACCTGTCCGACACCGAGGACCTCGTGACGGTCATGTGGGCCAACGAGCCCTTCGACCCCGAGGACCCCGACACCTACCACGAGGAGGTCTAGCCGCATGGGCAAGGACTATTCCGATATCGCATTCAAAGACGACGGCCGCCTGAAGCTCCTGGTCATCGTGGGCACCCGTCCCGAGGTCATCCGCCTGTCCGAGGTCATCAAGAAGTGCCGCCGCCACTTCGACTGCCTGCTGGCGCACACCGGGCAGAACTACGACTACACGCTCAACGGCATCTTCTTCCGCGACCTGTCGCTGGACGACCCGGACGTCTACCTGGACGCCGTGGGCGCCGACCTGGGCGAGACCGTGGGCAACATCATCGCGGCCTCGTACAAGCTGATGGTCCAGGTCCAGCCCGACGCGCTGCTGATCCTGGGCGACACCAACAGCTGCCTGTCCGCCATCGCGGCCAAGCGCCTGCACATACCCATCTTCCACATGGAGGCGGGCAACCGCTGCAAGGACGAGTGCCTGCCCGAGGAGACCAACCGCCGCATCGTCGACGTGATCTCCGACGTCAACCTGGCCTACTCCGAGCACGCGCGCCGCTACCTCAAGGACACCGGCTGCGCCCCGGAGCGCACCTACGTCACCGGCTCGCCCATGGCCGAGGTCCTGCGCGCCAACCTGGACAAGATCGAGGCCTCCGACGTCCTCTCCGAGCTCGGCCTCGAGCCCAAGCGCTACATGCTGCTGTCCGCCCACCGCGAGGAGAACATCGACACCGAGGCGAACTTCACGAGCCTGTTCACCGCCATCAACGCGCTCGCGGAGAAATACGACATGCCGATCCTGTACTCCTGCCACCCGCGCTCCCGCAAGCGCCTGGAGGCCACCGGCTTCCAGCTGGACCCGCGCGTGCGCATGCACGAGCCCATGGGCTTCCACGACTACAACTGCCTGCAGATGAACGCCTTCGCCGTGGTGTCCGACTCCGGCACCCTGCCCGAGGAGTCCAGCTTCTTCGCGAGCGTCGGCCGCCCGTTCCCGGCGGTGTGCATCCGCACCTCCACCGAGCGCCCCGAGGCGCTGGACAAGGCCTGCTTCACGCTGGCCGGCATCAGCGAGCGCGGCCTGCTGCAGGCCGTCCACACCGCCGTCGAGCTCGACGCGGAGGGGTCGCTGCCCGAGGCGCCCGTGCCCGACTACGCCGACGAGACCGTGTCCACCAAGGTGGTCAAGATCATCCAGAGCTACACCGGCGTCGTGGACAAGATGGTGTGGAGGAAGGCTGGGAGGTAAGGCGTGTCAAAGAGGGTCCTATTCATATCGTCCTTTCAATTCCCCGAGGGCGATGCCGGAGCCACCCGGCTTCTTATGCTGGCTCGCGCTCTTCGGATGCAGGGATGCGACGTTGAACTCTGCGGCATGGGTGACGAGTCGGTGTTCGACGGCTTTAAATGCTATTCGCTCAACCCTTATCCCGATAACAAGTTTCTCAACTGGGCAATGTGGAGACTGGTGGGCCAAAGGGCTGCTTCCTTCGTGCGCGCACACGTCGATGAGTACGATGCTATCGTTTTCTCTTTTCTTCCTGCAAGGTCGGTAGAGGCGATGAAGGCGGCGTGCCGAAGCCGCGGGGTGGTCTTTGCCGGGGATTTCACCGAATGGTTTGAACCCGAGCAGTTCCCGAAGGGCGAGCGGGATGGTGGGTACCTCGATCACATCAGACTTCTCACGAAGGCTGTTGACCCTGCTGTCAAGGTCATAGCCATCAGCAGTTATCTCCAGCGCCATTTTGAGGCGATGGGCTGCAGCGTTCTGCGTGTCCCCGCCGTCCTCGATATTGGGGAACTTGCGCCGCGCGATATTTCAGTCCGGCCGAAGGGCGAGGTGCGCTTGATGTACGCGGGATCGCCCGCAAAGAAGGACGCACTCCACATCGTGCTCGCGGCGATAAGCGAGCTGTCCACGGAGGAGAGGGGGCGCCTGCGACTTGACCTGTACGGTGTGACCGATGGTCAGGCGCGCGGACTTATGCGTGACGGTGGGCCTTTGCCGGAGTGCGTTCGTGCTCACGGACGCGTTCCGCGCTCCGAGGTCATCGAGGCGCTGCATTGCAGCGACTTTACCATCTTGATGCGCGACCCCTCGAAGACCTTCGCCCAGGCGGGCATGCCAACCAAGGTGACGGAAAGTCTCGGCAGCGGCGTCCCCGTGATTTCGAATCTAACGTCCGACCTTGGCGAGTTCCTTTCGGAGAGCGCGAACGCCGTCGTGGTCGATGGCTACTCCGCGAGCGCGTGCGCCAACGCCCTGAGGCGTGCCATCGCGCTTTCACCTGCCGAGCGTGCACGCATGTGCGGGGAATCGGTTTCGACTGCAAGGCGATTGCTTGACTACCGCGCATATTCCAACCAATTGGCCTGCTTCCTGTTTGGTGAGAAAGGATTTTAAGAATGCGCTTAGCCTGGGTTTGCAACAAGGCCCCTTTGCCGGTTTCGCGAGCCGCCGGGATTGACGGCGGTGTATTCGGCGGATGGCTCGACTCGACCGCGTCGAGCCTCTTGGGCATGGATGGCACGGAACTGCTCGTCCTTTTCCTTGGCGGGGAGGAAGTGTCTGGACATGCTGGTGCCCTGTCCTTCTGCTCGTTTCCCGCGGATGTCCAGCCATCGTGGTTCGCTGATAGGCTGGAGGCCTTCAAGCCTGATGTGGTGCATGTATGGGGGACCGAGGCCCCACACTCTCTCAGGGTCGTCGAAGCTGCATGCAAGTTGGGGATCGATGATTCAACTGTGGTCTCGATTCAGGGCCTTGTGTCGATATACGGCCGATATCACTACGCCGAGGGCGTCCCCGAACCCGTGATGCGCCACCCGAGCTTTGGGGACTTCATTCGCCGCACGTCGCTGGAAAAGGCGCGCCTGGCCTTCATCCGCCGTGGCGAAGCCGAAAGGGAATGTCTCAGGCTTGCCAAGCACGTTATCGGACGCACCGAGTGGGACAAAGCTTGCGTTTGCCAAGTGAACCCGAATGCCAAATATCATCACTGCAACGAATCGCTGCGCGACGAGTTCTACGCCGGCGACTGGAATTTGGATACCGTTGAGAGACATAGCCTTTTTGTCAGCCAGTGCTCATATCCCGTAAAAGGCTTCCACTACGCGCTGCAGGCACTTTCCATGCTCAAGGCTGACTATCCAGACGTCGTCCTTTACACCACGGGCGAGACGGTCTTTCGTGACAGTCTCAAGCGCAACCTGGGGCGCAACTCCTATCAGCTGTACATCGCGCGCCTTATAGACGAGCTTGGGCTTCGAGACAACGTTAGGTTCCTCGGGCCGCTCGACGCACCTGCGATGCGTGATCGCTACCTACGCACGCATGTCTTTGTGTCGCCCTCGACTATTGAGAATTCGCCTAATTCTGTTGGAGAGGCGATGCTGCTCGGCTGCCCAGTTGTCTCGTCGAACGTTGGTGGGGTTTCCGATCTGCTCGATCATGGCAAGGAAGGTTTCCTCTACCAATCGAGCGCCCCGTATATGCTTGCCTGGTACGTCAAACGACTGTTTGACGATGATTCTTTGGCTATGGAATTCTCCCATGCTTCGCGTGAACGTTCATCCAAGACTCATGATAGGGACGCCAACCTCTCTACATTGCTTCGCATCTATGAATCGATTTCTTCAAGTGGAGGGTCTTTCTCGTGAATGAATACGTCAAAAGTGACGCTGTGAGGTACGGTGTCGTTCCAACCTTTCGAGGAGTCGCTTCAGAATATCTTAGAAACAAGACTTTTCGTTGGCAGGTTGCATTCAGGCTTGTGAACTCTACCGGCATCGAAAAGCTAATCGGTGCGATTCTCTGGAAGACCAATCGGAACCGTCAGAACATTCAGATTCATCGTAGGGCCACCGTGGGTTACGGCTTATATATTGGGCACAACGGTCCCGTTGTCGTAAACCCCACTGCTATCCTGGGCAACAATGTTAACTTGTCGCAGTTCACAACTATCGGAGCTATTGATGGTGATGCTGCGGTTATCGGGGATAACGTCTATATCGGCCCCGCCTGCAGCCTAGTCGAGAATGTTCATATCGGAGACAACGTCACCATAGGTGCTGGGAGCGTTGTCACGAAAGATATTCCTGCTAATGCTACGGCGGTCGGTAACTACGCTAAGGTCGTCAACTTTAATAACCCTGGAAGGTATGTGAGGAATAGATGGGAAGTGTGATTGCAGCATCAGGAAAACGAAGACCTGCCACGAATCGTAACTCAAACGTTGAGTTTCTACGCTTATTGGGCATGGCATGTATTGTCCTTAACCACTTTCCCTGGGATTACGATTCTCTTTCCTCCGCTTGCCTTCCGGGGGTATAGCGCTGTTCTTGGTGAATCTTCTATCCAACCCAAGGTGCGAATCCTGAAGGAAAAACTAGCTGAGCTTGAATAGGAGAGTTCTATGGTCAATTACTGCTACATAGGCAATTCCTTGTCATACTGCTTATCTATGCGGATTTCAGAGCGCGAAATGGATTGTTTTATCGGACGAGTCTGTTGTTGCAAGCAGGATTTTTTGGGATGAAAAATAATGATTACATCTTTACATCTAAACAAGAATTAAATGAGTTTCTCGAGCGCGATAGGCTTGCTTTGCATCAGACGAGGTCTCACCCAAGATCATTTGGCGATGATGTTTGGAAATATCAGATTCGCTTGCGAAAAACTGAATGGTATTGGTACTCGGGGAAGTGCCTGAGGAATCCCTTTAACGCTGTAAGATTTCTAATCAGTAAGTGCCTTCTTTCCAGGCGTGCTCTTAAACTCGGTTTTACTATTCCAATTAATGTTTTTGATAAAGGGCTGTCGATCGCTCATTACGGAACGATTGTCGTCAACGATCATTCGAAGGTTGGTCAAAACTGCAGAATTCAGGAGTGTGTGAATCTCGGGGCGACCGGGGGCAATAGTCTTTCACCAATAGTCGGCAACAATGTGTTCATTGGGACTGGGGCCAAGCTTATCGGCGGCATTACTGTTGCCGATGGTGTTTCAATTGCTGCAAATGCTGTCGTAGTGAAGGACATTTTGGAGCCAAATACAACTGGGGGGCTCCTGCAAAAAAGCTCTCGAACCATAGCTCGAAGGACTTTATCGATTCTCGTGTCTATAACTCTGTCAGTTAGGACTTATGCATGAATTTTGAATAACTGCGTCAGCATCTCTTTACAGTGCTCGGCCAGGAGCACTATATGCCGCTGGGAATCTTTTCTCACATCTCGGGGCGGGTCGAAAAGACATGTCGTCGTTTGATTGTTTTTGGTGTCGTTTTCGCCTTTACTCCGATTGCCCTTTATGGAATCGTCTCTTTAATTGTTTGTTTAGTGCCGGGTAGATCGCGGGCTCGTCGGGAAGACTGCATGTAATGTGATAGCCGTCGAGCCTAACCGGATTTTCGCCGTCCTGACGGCGACATCGCTCTCTGTGTGAGGGCACATGTCATCTGCTTGGCGCGCTGCTTGGACGTGTCTGGGCCATTCTCTGCGGTTCAGTTTTCAGGTTACCATTCAACGGAAAAATAATAAGATGCTGCTCCCTTCTAGATCACGTTGGTCTAATAGAGCGAACCTCATTTTGATCTAATGAACACTAATATATGAGGGTGTTAGATTGTTGTTTTCTGGTTTAATGTTGTGCCGAGAGAAGGTCGTAGCCTATGACTGCTTTCTATACAGACGTTCAGGCATTTTGCGCCATCGCTTCGTTTTGCCTGACGGTGTATGTTGCTCGGCGTGACACAAGGTATATGAAAAAGGAAGACGAGCGCCAGAAAATGGCCGAGAAGCTAGCGCAGCCATCTTCGATTGCTGCATGGCTTGAAAGAGAGCCCACGGGTGAAACGTGCATTGTTATTCGCAACGATAGCGATCTTCCCGTATATGAGGTAGTTGCGACAATTGTTGTTACCAATGGAGCGGGATGCTACAAGGGTGAGGATTTGGGTTCCTCATATCAATACAGGAAGATACTCGATCTGATTCCCCCGGGACTTCATTCGGTAGTTATTGATATGGGCGGCTTCTACGGAATGCACCGACATCCGCTGGTTGAGATTGCCTTTGTATGTGCAAAGGGGAAATCCTGGGTTCGTCGGGGAGATGGCGCTCTTGATGAGCTTGATGTATCGCCGTTTAACTACTATGAACTTGGTCTTCCAATTGATTTTGATATGGTTGCGCCTTATCAAAACGGGTGACGGCATCTATTTTGACGTTGTGAGTGTTGAGATACCCTTATGCCGATAAAGGTTGGCGTTTAAACATTGAAAGGTGAGCTATGGATACTTATGCAACACAGGCCTTAGTTGATCTCGGCAGTTCTCTTACTCTGCTTGCGGCAAAAGGTACGGCCGTTGCTGTTGCGACAAAGATCAAAGCAATTAAGGGAGATAAGGACGCCGCCTCAGTGCGCGCCGCATACGATGAACTCGTCAATGAGCTTCTTGAAGAGCGCTCTGAGGCTTTAAGAATCGCCCAAGCGTATAAGGCGGAGCTTGAGCGTGTTCAGATTAGCGATGACGATATTCAAAGCCTTGATGCCACCATAGCTCGTGTATTGGACATATTTGTTTCAATGCAATCGGACGGCGAAGAACCATCTTCGCCTAACGCAACGGCAATGGCGTTTGACCAGTTTCGTCAGCTTATTTCCGCTGATACTCTTCGAACCATGCAACTTCTTGGTTTCAATTACAAAGCAGCAATAGGTGAGCCTCTAACAGAGCTTTGCGCCAATAAGATCAAACAGTTCGGCGGTGGCTCCAAAGCAAAAAGGCCATCACAGGGTAAACGTTAGAACTCGTATGAGTTCATTGAGATCCAAGTGAGTGGAACTCTTTTCTGCCTGCTTTAATTCGGACGGGACATTGTCAAGAGGCTAAATCGGTCCTGGCTCCAAAGATATGGGGTCAGGACCCTTCCTTATAGCAACCCGTCCGCGGCAACCTTGGCTTATCTTCGTGACGCTCGACTTTGGAGTTAAATATTCGCCCTTTGCGATTCCCGCCGAGCAATCCATTGTCACAACTGAGGCTTCGTTGCCGTACCAGCAACCTATTTGAGGGCGGACGCCTTGCCTCGACCGATAGCATTATCAATGGGTGGATGATACCACGGCAGAACTCTTTCAAATTGCCCTTAGTGCTGTCGAATGGAATTAAAATCATATCTATGATTGTCGATGAACATATAATTAAGGGGGTTTAAATTGGATGTAATTAATAGCGACGCTCTGGCAAAAACTGTTCAAAAGTTTTTATCCGTTCAACCTCTGCTCGTTTTAGGGTCTGGTGCTTCGGCTCCTTATGGACTCCCAACCATGTCTGATCTTGCGCATGCAATTGCTTCGGATGAGGTTGTTGCCACGTATGAGGATGCTGCTTGTCTTGTGGCGAAGTTGAATGATGGCGCTAACTTAGAGTCGGCAATTAACGACTCGGTTGTTTCAACTGAGCTGCTAAATCGAATTCGTTTTGTTATTTGGGAGAAGATTCAAGCTTCAGATAAGTGCTACCTTGCTGATGCGATAGCTGCGCATCCGTCTCCTTTGGAGACTGCGCTGCGCAAGATTTTGGGGACTGCAGCCAGGAGAGCCTGTATTGTTACCACTAATTACGACCGTTTGGCGGAGGTTGCTATCGACAAAGTTGGAGCTAGCTGCCTCGATGGCTTCTATGGTCATATTATAAGGGAGTTCAACCTCAATCCTTCCTCTTCAAGAGTCATTTCGACGCGGAGAAGAGAGATGGCGGTCGATCTTTGGAAGGTTCACGGATCGATAGACTGGTTCAAGTCTCCCGACGGGACCGTATTTTCTGTCCCATCATGTGATGTAGTTCCAGCTGGATGCGAACCCTTAATCGTCCCGCCGAGTAAAAATAAATATACAGAGACAAGCCAAGATCCATATAGGGGGATTATCTCGAAAGCCGATGCTGCCTTCGGAGCAGCTGATTCGTATCTCTGTATTGGGTATGGGTTTGGAGACGAACACATACACCCTTATCTAGAGAGAGAAGCCGAACGTGGCAAACCAATTGTTATCCTTGCTAAGACTTTAACTGACGCATGCAGAAGGTGGCTGAAAGAGGCAAGGCTTGAATGCTTTGTTGCACTTGAAGCGGACGGTACGGGCAACGGGAAAACGCATATTCTGCTGAACGATGGCGAGGGCGTGCCGTTCGATTGTGTCGTTGACGGCAGCTATTGGGATATCAAGGAGTTCGTGAAAATATGGTAAATGATTCTTTGACGAGCTTTTCGTTCGAACGGGACGAGGCTTTTGGTGTTGTCGAGATGGTTGACACAGCGGCGGTGGTCATCTCTGTCGATGACTCGGATGTTCTCGCTCGAATACAGGTGAACAGGCTCGTTGCTATATTGGGAACTCGCATTGGCGAGTGCTATATTGGCCTGGTTTCTAAAATTGTGCGCAAAGCCAATTTGGAAGAACGTTTGTCTGCGTTTAATGAGTCTAACTTTGCTGACGACATCGTTAAAGTATTGCTTGTTGGAACCGTTCAGGAAAAGGACGGAACAAAAACTAATGTGTTCAAGCGAAGTATCGCTTCTGTCCCTACAATAGGCGCCGAAGCTTTCTTGGTTGAAAAAGAACGTCTATCGATCCTCATGGGGGCTATATCGAGTGACTTTGATGCTGGAGCCAATCAACTTAATATTGGACGCTATGCGATTGACGAAGAAACCCCTGCGATTATTGATGGCGACAAATTCTTTCAAAGGCATGCTGCAATTGTCGGAAGCACGGGTTCAGGCAAGTCGTGGCTTGTAGCGAAGGTTATAGAGCAGGTTGCAGATCTTGTTTCCGGCAACGCCATCCTTTTTGACGTGCATGGTGAATACTCGTCTTTGATAGGAGATCAGTTTAAATCTATTAAAATTGCCGGTCCTGGCGATAACAATCCGGATAATGAGCTGTTTCTTCCATATTGGTTGTTAAGCCATGAAGAGCTGATGTCATTGATGCTTGATCGAAGTGATCAAAACGCTCCGAATCAAGCTGCGCTATTTACTCGATTTGTGTTGGAGGGAAAGCGTGATTACTTGATGACATGTGACCATGAAAATGAAGCCCAGAAAATCACTGTTGATAGTCCGGTTCCTTTTGACATCACGACATTGATCGAAAAACTGGAGAACAAAGATGCTGAGATGATTCAGGGGTCTGCGGGCAGAGAAAAGCAGGGTCCATACCATGGCAAACTGACCCGCTTCGTGCAACGTCTAAGAACTCGCGTTGGAGATAAGCGCTTGAATTTTATGTTCTCTGGAAATTCTGCTCTGGCTGATTACGGTTATGCAGCAACGATGGTCAATGGTCTAATGAGACCTCGCGATGTCGAAGCGGGGGTTAAAATCATCGACTTTTCGGAGGTCCCATCAGATATTCTGCCTTTGATTTCCTCCGTTCTTGCTCGTCTGGTCTTTACGGTGCAGCAATGGACTGATTTGAAACAAAGGCAACCCATTGCTCTGTTTTGCGATGAGGCCCATCTTTACATTCCATCTGACACCGCTGAGGTGATGGGAGTATCTGCTCGATCTTCGTTTCAACGTATAGCCAAAGAAGGGCGCAAATACGGTGTGGGACTTGTTGTAATTTCCCAACGCCCTCATGAGGTCGATAAGACCGTTTTGAGCCAATGCAACAACTTCTTATCAATGAGGCTTACTAATGTTGACGACCAAAACACGATTAAGCGTCTTTTCCCCGATAACCTCGGTGATTTGGCGTCTGTGCTGCCTGTCCTGAACACTGGAGAAGTTGTGGCGGTCGGCGATGCCTGTGTCCTCCCTTCGCGAATTCTTGTTGAGGAACCCGTTCACAAACCGATTAGCGCCACTGTTGACTTTTGGACCATGTGGTCTACCAAGGTTGATTCTCCCGACTACTCTTCTTCGATAGAGGCTTTGCGGCTGCAAAGCAGGTGACAGGTAGGCGGCGTACAATAGATATACGAAAGGGTTTGTGTGTTTGATTTCAACGCGGCGCATATTCGACTTGTGAGGTAATCGTCGTTTGGGTCTCCGGCTGAAGTGCTTTGAATATTTACCGCTTGAGCACCGCGTAATATCTCGAATCAGCGCCTGCTCTGCAAGTAGCCGCTGCGGTACGATGTTTTAAATGAAAAACGAAAGCTTGCTATAGGCCATCGTTTTGCAAGGGGGTTCCTTCCAAACGGAGGCCATCCCCTAGTTTTATTTAGATGGAAGCTGGGGCTGAAAAGCTGTATTGCCAACCGTCGCCTTGTTGGGTTGCTTGACGTTACGGTAAGATGTTCTCAGTGATGCAGTCGCCGTGGACTCTACGTGAGACGGAGACAAAGAAGGGTCGTTGTTCGGTTTTCCGGCAACGGCCCTTTGACGTTTCTGCGACTACTGGATGTTGCCGCAGGTGCCGCTAATGTTGCTAGAACACGCTTTGCAGGCCTTCGTATTTCGGAAGTGCTGGAAAAAAATCGGAAACCTCCGAGCGCAACCCGATTTTCCAACAAAACCGCAGGTTGCGGAAGGCTGAAATCGGGGCCTGGTTCCCAGATCTCGGTTTTACACCGCACTTCCGCAAGCGCCTGCCGGAAGTATGCGGCAAATTCTGGAAACCCCGAGCACACCGCCTTTTTTAAGTAACGAAGCAGCAGGTAGAAGCGTTGCCGCTATCCAGTGCGGTCGTCAT
>ERZ1031347.340-NODE-340-length-22457-cov-9.663423_pt1 | contig 22457 bp, 17 predicted proteins | sample MGYA00517106_ERZ1031347 | MGnify/ENA primary metagenome ERZ1031347 (study PRJEB33719, sample SAMN04261392) | wastewater metagenome | biome: periurban shantytown; feature: human; material: feces | host: Homo sapiens | place: Peru: Lima | collected 2012-07-19 ...
ATTTTGCGAAGCAATGAACGAATCGTTTATACTGAAGTCGGTATGAAAAAACGTGATGACAAAAAAGAACATGAGGAAAACGAGTTGGAAAAAATTTTCAATTTGGATAAAAAATTGGTTGAATGGATAATTAATGAACAATTAGGGTACATATGGTATGTATATTGTTTCATCAACAAAATTAAAGCACAAGATATTGCGTTATCAAAAAAGTACGTCATAAAAATAACACAATCTTGCTTTAAAAATCGTACAGAACCACGAAACCCTATTGTTCAATAGGTTTTCACCAGTATTAAAAATTGTAAAAAGTTTTCTTTTTTTAACTAAATATATAGAACATATGTTGCGAATGTGAAGAACGGGTGATATACTTTGAGCATAAATTGTATAGGGCGGATTAACCAATAAAGTGATTATTCCGATTTAGTCCAAAAGGTGTAATGTCTTATACAGAGTTCTTATATGTGTCGTTTTCATTTTTGTATGGAGGTATTGAAATGGAACAAGAAAACCAAAAAGGCCAATTTAATTCCAATTTTGGATTCTTGATGGCAGCACTTGGATCGGCCGTAGGTCTTGGTAACCTGTGGTCCTTCCCTTACAAGATGGGTATGGGCGGCGGATTCGCTTTCCTGCTCTTGTACATTATTATGGCAGTTGTAGCCGGTTACCCTCTGATGCTTTCCGAGATGGCTCTCGGTCGTAAGACTCAGAAGGCAGCAATCGAAGCTTACAAGGAAGCCGATCACAGATTCACCTTCAACGGTGTTCTGCAGACCATCGTTCCTTGGCTCTTGATTTGCTTCTACTGCACATTCGGTGGATTCATCACCAAGTACCTGGGAGACTCCATTCTGGCGCTCTTCGGTAAGGGTGTTCTGAACACTACCGATCCGGGCGCACAGTTCGGCGGACTGCTGACTAACACCGGAAACTCCGTTGCATGGATGACAGGATTCCTGCTCCTGACAATGGTAATCGTATTCGGTGGTGTATCCGGTGGTATCGAGAAGTTCTGTAAGGTAGCAATGCCGTTGCTGTTCTTCATGCTGCTCATCGTAGTAGTAAGATCTTGCACACTGCCTGGCGCAGGCCCTGGTCTGAAGTTCCTGTTCAGCCCGGATCTGAGCGCTTGGGGAAGTGCAAAGGGATTCTTCAGTATACTCTCTTCGGCAGGTGGACAGTGCTTCTTCTCACTCTCTCTGTCGTCCGGTTGTATCATTGCTTACGGTTCTTACCTGGATAAGAAGGAGAACCTGGAATCCAACGCAGCAATTATCACCTGTGGTGACTCCCTTGTAGCGGTTCTGGCTGGCGTAGCTATCTTCCCGGCTGTATTCGCATTCGGTCTGGAGCCATCCGCAGGACCTGGACTGCTGTTCGTATCGATGACAACTGTATTCACATCCATGGGCACTGCAGGAAAGATCTTCCAGTTGCTGTTCTGGCTGCTGGTATTCTTCGCAGCACTGTCTTCTTCCATCGGTATGATGGAGGCAGGTATTTCCGCAATTCTGGACTCCAGAGTGAAGGCCGGAAAGAGTGCTAACAGAATTAAGGTTTCCGTTATCATGGCTCTCGCAGCATGGGTTGGTAACTTCCTGACCACTGCTGATGGACTGGGAACAAGCCAGAATGCATTCTTCGTAGCATTCCGTGGCCTGTTCAGACAGCCGGATGTATTGGACGTATGGGACTGCATCGCAGAAGGTATCCTGATGCCGCTGACCGGTCTCATCCTGACAGTCCTGCTTGGCTGGGTTGTACCTGGATATCTTGATGATGAAATCAGCAATGGCGGAACTAGAAAGTTCAAGACCAGAGGTTTCTACAACTTCTGCATCAAGTGGGTTGGACCGATCTTCCTGGCAATGGTAGTTTATGGACAGCTCACAAGCTTCTGGGGTTAATTTAAAGACTAGTTGTAAGACTTTAACTTAAGGCAAATATAAAGAACGCACAAATGCTCGGATTCTCGGATTCGAGCATTTGTGTTTTTTGAAGGAGAATGAATGGTGTTATTCTTTAAAATTCTTTTGACGGAATTCATTGCAGAGATGGGGGATAAGACGCAGCTGATGCTGATTGCGCTTACCTCGAAGTACAAATTAAAGGACATTATACTGGGAACTGCGGTGGCGATTCTCGTGCTGAATGGACTTGCAGTGCTGGCAGGTGGACTGGTGAGTGAATTTATCCCGGATTGGGTCATTAAGATTGTTGCTGCACTGGCATTTCTCTATTTCGCTGCATCTACCATTGCGGGGGATGAGGATGAAGAGGAAGAAAATGCGAAATCCGGAATTCAGTTCGCGCCACTGGCTGTCTTTTGCACATTCTTTGTGGCAGAGCTGGGAGACAAGACGCAGCTTACTGCCATCACCTTTGGTGCAAATGAGGGAATGAGTGCGGCGCTTATCGTTTGGCTTGCTTGTTCTCTTGGATTGTTCGCAGCGGATATCCTGGGGATGATGGTGGGATATGTGCTGAAAAGCAAGATGCCGGACGGACTTCTGAAGAGTCTTGCATTCGTGATATTCTCTATCTTTGGAGTGTACACACTATACCAGGGACTCCACCTCATTCGCGAAGACGTCTGTCCAATTCCGGTGGGGCCAATATTAATCGGGGCTACAAGCGGATTCATTGGTTTGTGTGCATGGTTGTTTGCGTGGAGAAAGAAATTGAATTACGATCAATCAAAATAACGGGGTACCACATTACTGCGGCACCCCATTTCTTTATTTCTCTTCTACTTCCTTCTTCCGGATCGCCTTTGTCTCAATCTCTTCCACAATCTGGCGGACAAATTCGGACAGCGGCTTGCTGCCTTCGTCACCGGCGAATCTGGAACGAACGGAAACGGCGTTTTCTTCCTCTTCCTTGGCACCCAGAACCAGCATGTACGGAATTTTTTCCATCTGCGCCTTACGGATCTTGTAACCGATACGTTCCGTACTGTGGTCCACGTGAACATCGACGCCGTTACGACGGAGTTCACGGAATACCTTTTCCGCATAGTCATCGTACTTATCGGAAATCGGCAGGATGCGAACCTGTTCCGGACAGAGCCATGTCGGGAAGTTGCCCGCATACTTTTCAATGAGCCATGCCAGTGTTCTCTCGTAGCAGCCCATGGAAGTACGGTGGATGATGTAAGGGCGCTTCTTGGCACCGTCCTTGTCGATGTAGTACATGTCATACCGTTCTGCCAGGAACATGTCCAGCTGAATGGTGATCATGGTGTCTTCCTTGCCGTACACGTTCTTGGCCTGAATGTCCAGCTTTGGACCGTAGAACGCTGCCTCGCCGGTAGCCTCGGTGTAGTCCAGACCGATTTCATCCAGAATGGTTCTCATGGCATCCTCTACGCGGTTCCAATCCTCCGCGGTTCCCAGATATTTCTCGGAGTTCTCCGGATCCCACTTGGACATTCTGTAGGTTACATCCTCTTCAAGACCCAGGGTGGTGAGGCAATATTTTGCCAATCTTACGCAGTCCTTGAATTCCTGATCGATCTGCTCCGGAGTGCATACCAGGTGACCCTCGGAAATAGTGAACTGACGAACACGGGTCAGTCCGTGCATCTCGCCGGAATCCTCGTTACGGAACAGGGTGGAAGTCTCCGCCATTCTGTAAGGCAGATCGCGGTAACTCTTCTGACGAGCCTTGTATACATAGTACTGGAACGGGCAGGTCATCGGACGCAGGGCGTATACATCGCTGTCCGCATCGTTTTCAATCATCTTCAGATCCTGAACACCGTGAATCTCACGGGAAGCATCCTCCGTATTGTTCAGATCCTCCAGGTTATCGTAGCCCAGCAGGAACATGCCGTCCTTGTAGTGGTACCAGTGATCCGAGATTTTGTACAGGGTGGACTTCGCCATCAGCGGAGTACGGGTACGAACGTAGCCCCACTCGTAATCCTCCAGATCCTCAATCCAGCGCTGCAGCTTCTGAATCATTTTGGTGCCGTTCGGCATGAACAGCGGCAGACCCTGACCCACTACATCCACCGTAGTGAACAGGTCCATCTCACGGCCCAGACGGTTGTGGTCTCTGTTCTTGATATCTGCCAGGTACTCCAGGTACTCTTCCAGATCCGCCTTCTTGGTGTACGCGGTTCCGTAGATTCTAGTGAGCATCTTGTTGTGCTCGTCTCCTCTCCAGTACGCACCGGAAGAAGAAGTCAGCTTGAACGCCTTGATCTGCTTGGTGCTCATCAGGTGCGGGCCCGCACACAGTTCGATGAAATCACCTTGCTGATAGAAGGAAATGGTCTCGCCCTCCGGCAGATCCTCAATCAGCTCCACCTTGTACGGCTCTTCTCGATCCTTCATCATCTGAATCGCCTCTTCCCTCGGCAGCGTAAAGTACTCCAGGCGGTCGCCCTTCTTGATGATCTTCTTCATCTCCTTCTCGATCTTGTCCAGATCCTCCCGGGTCAGCGGCGGCATGTCGAAGTCATAGTAGAATCCGGAGTCGATGGAAGGTCCGATGGCCAGCTTGGCCTCCGGGTACAGGTTCAGCACCGCCTCCGCCAGAACGTGAGAGCAGGTGTGGCGATATGCGTGCTTGCCCGCATCGGAATCGAAAGTGAGAATGTTCAGCTCACAGTCGCTATCGATTACGGTACGCAGGTCCTTCACCTCACCGTTCACCTCGCCCACGCAGGCAACACGGGCCAGACCCTCGCTGATATCCTTGGCGATATCGTAGATGGACATCGGTTCTCCGTATTCACGGGTACTTCCGTCTTTCAAAGTAATAATCATTTGGTTTCCTCCTTCTTGAAACGGAAGGTACAAAAAAAGTCCCTTCCGCAGCTATACTGTCAGAAGGGACGCATACATTTCGTATTCGTGGTTCCACCCATCTTCCGGGATAAATCCCGGCACTCATTATGGCTTTTCACGCGGCCGGCGGGCAGGATTAGTGCCACTCGGAGGTGGTGTTCCGCAAGTCCGAATCTGGGATAATTTCACCGGCTATCCCTCTCTGTAAGATTCCCCCGACAAGCGTACTGTCCTCGTCATCGTTTTATTTTTATAATCATAGATTCTAGCACCGGCGCAAAACCTTGTCAAGCGATAAAAACAAATTCGCCGCGGCCCGCTCGTCCGGCAAGCCCCCTAGATTACCAGTCCGTAGCGGTTGGCCAGCGGCAGAAGCTCCTCCTCCGGCAGATCGCCGGCATAGAGGGCCCGGCCCTGATAAATCTCCAGCGCCTGCTCCAGAAGGGACGCATCATTGCAAAGAATGCACAGCGGCAGCGGGATGGCGTATTGGAAGTCCTCCAGGTTGTCCAGCTCCTCCTCCGCTTTCAGTTCAATCGTCATGAAGAGGGCCTCGTCGTCCTCCTCTGCCTCCTCGCAGGAATCCTCCAGGTGCTCATCGCAAGGATAGATTTTGCCGATTTCAAGATCCGTCGGCAGGAGGTAGAGATTCTTCTCCGTCGCCAGAGGGATTTTGCCCTGAAAATCCGGGTGAGGCGGAAGGAATTCCACATTCTGAAGCTCCCGGTGAATCGCCCGAATGTGCTCCTCCGTGGAGCCGCAGCAGCTTCCGAAAATACCCACGCCGGCGGCCGCCAGATCCTTTACGTAGGACGCCAGTTCCTCCGGACCGCAGTCGTAGTAGGTCTCCCCGTTCTTCGTCTTCGGCATGCCCGCATTGGGCTTGGCGATGAGAGGCACCTCCGCGTACTTCTGCAGCCGCTGAATGTGGGGCAGCATCTGATCCGGCCCCGTGGAGCAGTTCAGCCCGAAGGCATCGATGCCCATGTTCTGCAGGATCACCAGCGCTGCCGCAATATCGTTGCCCATCATCGTGCGGCCGTTGGCCTCACAGGTAAAACACACCATGATGGGTTTATCGGAAATTTGGCGGATGGCCAGCACCGCCGCTCGGGCTTCCGCTAGGTTGGTCATGGTCTCCACGGCGTACAGGTCCACCCCGGCTTTCTCCAGGGCTTCCGCCTGCTCCCGGTAGATTTCCAGCATCTCTCGGAAGGTGGTGTTTCCGATGGGCTTCAGAAATTTGCCGGTCTGGGAGATATCCCCCGCCACCAGCGCACGCCCCTCGGCATTATCCAATGCTATTTTTGCCAGACGCCGATTGTACTCCGGCACCTGATTGAAGACGCCGTATTCCTCCAGCTTGACCCGGTTGGCCCCAAAAGTAGGGGCGTACAGCACGTCGCTTCCGGCGTCGATGTAGTTGTCGTGCAAATCCGTAATGGCATCCGGGTGCTCCAGCACCCACTGCTCCGCGCTGATGCCGCCCCGGTAGCCCCGCTTTTGAAGCTCGGTCCCCGTGGCGCCGTCCAGCAGAATCGGAAAATGAAGTTCCATGATATGCTCCTTTATACTTGTCTCTTTGTCCCTGTAAAATCTTTTCTTAATATTATAGGCAGAGGGTTTTGGAGGTGTCAAGAAAATATCAAAAATGGTATAATGAATCATTATACTGAGGGGGTAGGGAAATGAAAACAGAGGAGCTCATCGAGCTGGCACTGAAGGTGGGATTCGACCACGCCGGGGAACTGAATATGGGGGCGCTGGACTTCCGGCAGGAGGTGCGGGACATGTGTTCAAGCGGACGCTGTCGGGCCTACGGCACCCGGTGGAGCTGCCCGCCGGCGGTGGGGAATCTGGAACGCAGCCGGCAGCGCACGGAGAAGTATCATCGGGGAATCCTGGTGCAGACCACGGGACAGATGGCCCACGACTTTGACAGCGAGGGAATTTTACAGGCAGAGAAACGCCACAAGGAGCGGTTTGCCACTTTGGTGCGACAGATTCGTTACGGATATCCGGACTGCCTCCCCATGGGAACGGGGGCCTGTACCCTGTGCCGAAAGTGCACCTATCCGGACCGGCCCTGCCGCCATCCGGAGTCGATGTTCGTTTCCATGGAGGGCTACGGCCTGCTGGTAAACGATGTAGCAAAGGCCTCCGGGCTTCGGTACGACTACGGACCGGGCACCATCACCTATTCCGCTGCGGTACTGATTGACTAGAAAAGGGATTGTTTTAGGGACAAAGGAGAACAAAAAATGACACCAAAAGAAATATTTCTGGAACTGTTGAAGAAAGAGGGGCGGCCGGAACGCCTGCTGGACCAGTATGAAGCCCTGCAGATGGCGCTGGGGGATCCGGTGAGCCGGTACCTTCGGGCCGGTCAGGTTCGGGGGTCTCGGACCATCGACCGCTGGGGCGTGACCATTCTTTTCCCGGAAGATGCGCCGGGCACCATCCCGTATCACTCGGAGGAAGCCACGGTGCTGAAGGACATTACCCGATGGAAAGAGGTGGTCCACGCACCGGATATTAAAAGCAACTGCCAAGAGGGCTGGGAGGAATACCGGAAGGCCCAGCGAGAAAAAGCGGGCGATCGGCGTCTTCTGGCGGGTTTTATGGGAACCGGTATCTTCGAGCAATGCCACTTCCTGATGGGTTTCGAAGACACCCTGACCAATTTCTACGAGCACCCGAAGGAGATGCATGAGCTGCTCGACTACATCCTCAGTTACCGCCTGGAGTATGTTCGAATGCTGATTAAGGGATTGCAGCCGGACGTCATCTTCTCCCACGACGACTGGGGTGCGAAAAACCAGCTGTTCATGAAGCCGGAAATCTGGCGGGAATTCTTTAAGGAACCGTATCGGAAGTTCTACGGAGAGATTCGGGATGCGGGATGTATCGCCATCCACCACTCCGATTCCTATCTGGTGCCGATTCTGGATGATATGGTGGAAATCGGCATTCAGTGTTGGCAGGGAATCCTGCCGGAAAACAACATCCCGGAAGTGGTGCGCCACCTGGACGGCCGAATGATCGTCATGGGCGGCGTGGGCGCCGAGATTGACCGGAGCGATGCCACAGAAGAGGAAATTCGGGAATACATGCGCAGGATGCTGAAACAGAACGGAGCCCTGGAGCATTTCATCCCATCCATCACATATGGGCTGAGCGGCACCATTTTCAAGCACGTGGATCCGATTATCGACGAGGAAATCGCCCGGTACAACAATGAACTTCACTTCCGGCACTACAACTATCCGGTGACGGAAAAGAAATATGCCCTTTCCACGGGCAAAAATAAATCCGCATCTCACGGGGAACAGAAGGTGTCCGACACTGTTCGGAAAACCCCGCTGGGAAAGGTGGCGGACGTACTGATGAAGGGAAACCGGAACCGGATGGAGAAGGTGTGCCGGGAAGCCCTGGATGCGGGATATGCGCCCCAAGAAATTCTGAACAAGGGACTGATTATCGGAATGACGGAAGTGGGGAACGCTTTCTCTCGGGGAGAGGTGTTCGTCCCGGAAATGCTGATGTCCGCAAAATGCATGACCACGGCGCTGGAACTGCTGAAGCCCATGCTGGTAGCCGATGCGGGCGCATCCTTGGGCAGAGTGTGCATCGGCACGGTACAGGGGGATATGCACGACATTGGAAAGAACCTGGTGAAAATCATGCTGGAAGGAAACGGCTTTGACGTGATCGACCTGGGAAGCGATGTGCCGGCGGAGACCTTCGTCCGCACCGCCAAGGAAGAGAAGTGCGATATCATCTGCTGCTCCGCGCTCCTCACCACCACCATCGAAGAGATGCGGAAGGTGGTGGAAGGCTGCAAGGCAGCGGGCATCCGAGAGGACGTGACCATCATGGTGGGCGGCGCCCCGGTGACTCAGGATTTCTGCGACAGCATCGGCGCGGATATCTATACGGACGATGCCACCGCCGCGGCCAAGGCAGCGGTTCAAGCGATGGAAAACCGGCAGAGGCCGGCGTAACGAAATATGTTTTTATAGGAGGAAAGGAAAATGCTGTTACTATCGAAAGAAGACATTCGCAAAGTCGTAACCATGGCAGATATCATCGAGGGCAACAAGGTGGCCTACAAGAGCGTGGTGGACGGAGAAGTGGAGAATCCGCTGCGCACGGTGATTCCGGGAAAATATGACGGATCCTTCGTGTTCATGCCGGCCTACGCACCGGGACTGGATGCGGCGGCGCTGAAGGTGGTGGATATTTTTCCCCACAACCCGGAACAGGGGCTGAAGACCTCTCCGGCTCAGGTGCTGCTCATCGACGGTAAGACGGGATACATCAGCGCCATTCTGGACGGCACCTACGTGACGGAAGCCCGCACCGGTGCGGCATCGGGAGCCGCTTTCGATATTCTGGGAAAGAAGGAGTGCCGCAAGGGGGCCATGATCGGCACCGGCGGACAGGCGGCTTGCCAGTTGGAAGCCATGCTGACGGCAAGAAAGTTGGAAGAGGTGGCCGTGTACAGCCGGAACAAGGAGAAGCGGGAAGCTTTTGCGGCGGAGATGCAGGAGGAACTGAAGGAATTCGGAACCCGAATCTATGCGGCGGACAGCGCCGACGAAGCGGTGGAGGATGCGGACTTGCTGATTACGGTTACGGGATCTTTGGAACCGGTATTCGACGGCACCAAGGTAAAACCGGGCTGCACCATCAGCTGCGTGGGCACCTACGAGCCGCACAAGCACGAGCTGGATCCGGCGGTACTGCCGAGAACCGCCAAGATTATCTGCGATTCCAAAGACGCGGTAATGGCGGAAAGCGGGGATCTGCTGATTCCGATTCGGGAGGGCATCATTTCCGAAAGCGACGTACTGGGAAGCCTGGGAGACGTGATTAACGGAACCGTGGCCGGCAGAGAGAACGACGACGAAATCATCGTCTTTGAGAACGTGGGCATTGCGGCTCTGGATCTGGTGGCGGCAAAGGTCATTTACGATAAAGCGGTGGAGAAGGGCATCGGCCAGAGTTGGGGCTAGAACCGACACCGAAGCGGAACATAGGAAATAGAATATGGAACAAATCGAAAAGACAGAAAAATATATTTTGGTGGCGGTAGCCACCGGCGAGGAAGAGGCGGCCTGGGCATCCTTAGAGGAGTTGGGGGAACTGGTGCGCACCGACGGCGCAGAGGTTTCCTCCATGGTGGTGCAGAACCTGGACCATCCGGAGCGGGCCACCTATGTAGGCAGCGGCAAAGCCTTGGAAATTCGGGAGATGCTGGAGGTGCAAGAAGCGGACGGAATCATCTGCGATGATGAACTAACCCCGTCCCAATTCCGGAATCTGTCGGAAGCTATCGGGGCAAAGGTGCTGGATCGGACCCTGCTGATTCTGGATATCTTTGCGGCTCACGCCAAGACGAAGGAAGGAAAGATCCAGGTGGAAATCGCCCAGCAGCGATACCGGGCTTCCCGCCTCCGGGGAATGGGCGAAGCCATGTCACGGCTGGGTGCAGGTATCGGTACCCGGGGACCGGGCGAAACCAAGCTGGAGACGGACCGCCGGGTGATTCAGAAGCGCATCAAGGTGCTGTCCGATGAGATTGAGGATATGAAGCGGGTGCGGGAGACCACCCGGAAAAAGCGGTCCGAAAGCGCCACCATGACGGTAGCCATCGTGGGATACACCAACGCGGGAAAATCCACCCTGCTGAACAAGGTGACGGATGCGGGCATCCTGGCGGAAAACAAGCTTTTTGCCACGCTGGATCCCACCACCCGAACCGCGGTGCTTCCGGACGGACAGTCGGTGCTGCTGACGGATACCGTTGGTTTTATCAACAAGCTGCCCCACCACCTGGTGGACGCCTTCCGAAGCACGCTGGAAGAGGCGAAGTACGCAGACATCATCATGCATGTGATCGATGCGTCCAACCCTCAGTGGGAGCTGCACCGGAAGGTGGTGCTGGACACCCTGAAGGAGCTGGGCGTGGTGGGCAAACCGGTGATCACGGTGTGGAACAAGATGGACCTGCTTCCGGAAGGAGAGAAGCGGCAGGATTTTCAGGCAGAAGCATCGGTGATGATTTCCGCCAAAAAGAACCTGGGCTTGGAAGAGATGTTCGAAGAGCTGGGACGAATCGTTCGGGAATCTCGAGTGTACGTGGACACGGTGCTCACCTATTCCGAGATGGGCATTCTGGAGCAGATTCGGAAGTTCGGCCAGCTGCTGGAAGAAAAATACGAGGGGGACGGCATTCACGTGAAGGCCTACGTACCCCATGCTTTGGCGTACTTGGCAGAACGGTAGCATAGAGCCGGCGAAAGCACCGGGAAAGAAAACGAGGCGATGAATATGATAAAAACAGTTATTTTCGATATCGGGCGGGTGCTGATCGGCTTTGAGTGGAAGGATTACGTCCACCGACTGTTCGGCAATCCGGAGGTGGAAGCCCGGGTGACCGATGCCACCTTCGGCAGCGGAATCTGGAACGAGATGGACCGGGGAATCTGGTCGGAGGAAGAGGTGCTGGCGCGGTTCATCGCCCGGGCGCCGGAACGGGAGAAGGAAATCCGCGAGGCGTTTAATCAGGTGGGATGCTGTACGGAGCGAAAGGAGTATGCTATTCCGTGGATTGAGAGCCTAAAGAATCGGGGGTACCGGGTGCTGTTCCTGTCCAACTATTCGGAACATGTGCGAAAGCGAAGCACCCATGCACTGGGTTTCCTGCCGTACCTGGATGGTGGCGTGTTTTCCTATCAGGTGCACCGCATCAAGCCGGAGCCGGAGATTTACCGCATCCTGCTGGAGAAGTACGAGCTGAAGGCAGAGGAGTGCGTCTTCGTGGACGATAACGGGAAGAACATTCAGGCGGCCCGGGAGCTGGGCTTCCGCACCGTGCATTTTGAGGATTACGAACAGGCTCACGAGGCGCTGGAGGAGCTGCTTCGGGAAGACGGGGAAGCGGATGAATAGCCGGATTGAAAATCAGAAGAACCCGGGCATCCGGCGGAGCCGGGTGGGCGCTGCGGCGGGAGGCTTGGTGCGGGGCTTGTTCCTGCTGCTGGTCCTGTCGCTGGTGGTTTTCTTTCTGGCGCGGGCGTGCCCCGGAGATCCGCTCCGGTCCTGGTACGGGGACGGGGTGGACCGGCTGAGTGCGGCACAGAAAGAGGCCATGCGCCGGAACCTGGGACTGGACCGGTCCCTGTGGGTGCAGTACGGCCTGTGGCTTCGGAACCTGTTTCAAGGCAGCCTGGGAATCTCCCTTAAATACAAGCGGCCGGTGACGGCGGTGCTGGGCAGCGTGGCGGGAAATACTGCCATTCTGGGACTCCTGGCCTACGTGATGACATTCCTTCCGGCGTTTCGAATCGGGAGCAGCTGTGCCCTGAAAGAGGGCAGCCGAAAAGACCGCCGGCTCTCCCGCATCGCCGTGGTGACGGGAAACATTCCTTCCTTTTTCCTGGGACTGCTGCTGATTCTGTTTTTCGCCGTGAAAATCCGGCTCTTTCCCACCGGCGGTGCCTATTCCTACGGTATGGCTCACAGCCTGCCGGACCGCATCTGGCACCTGGTGCTTCCCTGCGCCGTGCTGGTGTTGGAGCACGTGGGCTACTACGGCTTGATGGTGCGGAACCTGCTGGTGGAGGAAACCCGAAAGGACTACGTACTGCTGCACAAATCCCAGGGCATTCCCCGGGAGAAAATCCTCCGAAAATACTGCATGAAGAACATCCTGCCGGGCATGATTCCGGCCATGACCATGGCGGTGCCCCACATCCTGGGCGGCACCTACGTGGTGGAGATGGTTTTCGGCTATCCGGGGCTGGGCACCCTGGCCTTCGAAAGCGCCCTGTACAAAGACTTCAACGTACTGATGGCGGTGGCGCTGCTCACCGGCGCCCTGGTCATCTTCTGCAACATGCTGGGAGAGGTTCTCAGTGCGGCCATCGATCCGAGAATGAGGGACGATGCGGCGGACTTCCGGGAGGTGGATTATGAATAAAAAAAAGAATCGCCTCGGCCCGGGCGTCCGGCTGAGCATCACTCTATTGGTCGTCGTGGGCATCGCTTCGCTGCTGGCGCCGCTGTTGGCACCTTACGGCCCCAACGAGATGGGGCCGGCCATCAACCAAGCCCCTTCGGCAGATCACCTGTTCGGCACCGATTCCATGGGTCGGGATCTGCTGAGCCGTATTCTGTACGGCGGGCGGGCCAGCCTGTGCATCGGACTGATGGCGGCGGCTATCAGCACCGGCATCGCCATGGTCTACGGATCCCTTAGCGGAATGAGCCGCCGGTGGGTGGACCGGGGACTCATGGGTTTTGCGGACCTGATGCTCAGCGTGCCCCAGATTCTGATTGTGGTATTTCTCCAGGCTATTTTCGGAAAATCCGGATACCTGTCCCTGGCCCTCTCCATCGGCGTGACGGGCTGGATGGCCATGGCCCGGATCATCCGAAACGAAGTGCGGCGGATTCGGAAGACGGATTACGTCACCGCGGCCCGGATGATGGGCGGCAGCTTCGGATACATCCTTCGGAAGCACCTGCTGCCGGGCTTTCTGCCGGCGGTGCTGTACGCGGCGGTGAGCAGCATCGGCGCGGCCATGATGACGGAGGCCACCTTGAGCTTTATGGGACTGGGACTCCCGGTGGCAGAGGTGTCCTGGGGCAGCCTGCTGTCCGACTCCCGGAATGCACTGCTCTCCGGCAGCTGGTGGATCATACTGATTCCCGGCATCGTGCTGATCGGAACACTGATCGCCATCGCGGCGCTGGGGGAACAGGTGCGGAAGGGAAACACCCGGCTGCACAGCAATTTATAAGTTATTCTAGGGAAAAATGGGAAAAGAGATTGGCGTTATTTCTGCATAAGCGAAAGGTAGAAACGAGATGAAAAATATTTCTAAGAATTGGAAGCGAATTCTGGCAGCGGCGCTGCTGGTTCTGGCGTTGGCCCTCCTGGCGGGGTGCGGCGGCGAGGCGAAGCCGGACGGCGATACCATGGTGTACGGCAGTCAAGATTATACGGCCATTAACCCGGCATTGTACGAGCACGGGGAGATTAACCTGCTTATTTTTGCCGGATTGACGGCCCACGATGCGGACAACAACGTGGTTCCGGGATTGGCGGAGAAGTGGAGCTACGACAAGGGCGCCAAAACCTGGACCTTCCGCCTGCGGAAAGACCTCACCTTCCACGACGGCGAACCTCTGACCTCAGCGGACGTGAAGTTCACCCTGGAATCCATCCTGGACGAGAAGAACGGATCGGAAATCGTGTCCAACTACGCGGACATAAAGAAGATTTCCTGCCCGGATGCCCGCACGGTGAAAATTCAGCTGAAGGAAGAGAACGTGGGATTCCCGGAATACATGACCATCGGTATCCTGCCGAAGCACCTCCTGGAGGGGAAGGACCTCACCACCGACGAGTTCAATCAGAAGCCGGTAGGCGCCGGACCGTACAAGCTGACGGAGTGGGACGAGGGACAGAGCATCACCCTGGAGCGGTTCGACGGATACTATGCCGGAAAAGCCAACGTTCCGAAAATTATTTTTAAAATCGTACCGGACAGTGCTACCCGTCTCCTGCAGCTGGAATCCGGCGACCTGGACATGGCCCAGCTGACTCCGAAGGACGGCAAAGCCCTGATGAAAAAGGATTCGGACTGCAGCGTGTACGAGATGGACACTGCGGACTACCGGGCGATTGCGTATAATTTTGCGGGCAGCAAGCTGTTCAAGAAGTATCCGGAGCTGGCGAACATCCTCAGCTACGGCATCGACCGGCAGGCGATTCTGAAGAGCGTGCTTCTGGGCGAGGGAGAGATTGCCTACTCGCCGATTCAGAAGAATCCGTTCAACGACAGCAGCATCGAGAAGTTCAATTACGACCCGTCGAAAATGAAATCCCTGCTGGAGCAGGACGGCTGGAAGAAAAACAAGGACGGTTGGTACGAAAAGGACGGCACGGAGCTGAAGTTCACCATCGCCGCCATGTCCGACGATCAGGTGCGGGTGGATATGGCCAACATGTGCGCGGAGCAGCTGAAGAAGGAAGGCATCAATGCCACGGCGGAGAACCGGAAGGAACTGGATTGGGCCGGTCAGGATGCTTGCATCATCGGATGGGGCAGCCCGTTTGACGCGGACGATCATACCTATAAGGTGTTCACCACCGGTGCGGGAGACAACTACACCGGATACTCAAACGCCGATGTGGACCGGGCACTGGAAGCGGCGCGCTCCACCGACGACAACAGCCTGCGGAAGCAGTATTACAGCAGCTTCCTCCACAGCATGACCGAGCAGATGCCGTACACCTACATCGCTTACATCAAGGCGAATTACGGCGTGAACAAGGCGGTAAAAGGCGTGGACAAGAACGTGGTTCTGGGGCACCACGGCGTGGGGATTTTCTGGAATGTAGCGGGTTGGAAACTGGAACGATAGAAGATGATGAAGGATTGCGGCAATAGGGAAGAAAGGAATACGGGCAAAAATAAAACCGTTCTGAAGGTGGAGGATTTCCGACTTTGCTTTAACGGTCGCTTTGGCGCGGTGCATGCGGTGCGGGATGCCAATCTGGAAGTTCGGCGGGGCGAGATTGTGGCCCTGGTGGGCGAATCCGGCTGCGGCAAAACCGCACTGTGCCGGGCCATCCTGATGCTTCACTCCGCCCATGCCCGGTACCTGTCCGGAAGAATTCTCTTGGACGGCCGAGATGTGCGGACTTGCAGCGAAAGGGAAATGGAGCAGGTCCGGGGCAAGGCGGCATCGCTGGTATTCCAGAATCCGCTGAGTTCTCTGAATCTGGTGTACCGAATCCGGGAGCAGCTGGAAGAACCCATGCGCCGTCACCTTGGCATGAAGGATGCCGGTGCGTTGGAAGTCCGCTCCCGAGAGCTTCTTTTGGAAATGGGCCTGAAGGAGCCGGAGGAGATTCTGGAAAAATATCCCCATCAACTTTCCGGCGGACAGCGGCAGCGAGTGGCGGTGGCCATCGCGCTGGCGGGAGATCCGTCTCTGATCGTCGCCGATGAGCCTACCACTGCGTTAGACCCGGAAACTGCGAAGATGGTAACGGACCTCCTTCGCCGGGTGGCGGATGAGAAACAGAAGGGCATCCTCTTTGTGACCCACGACCTGGCGGTGGCGTCGGAGCTGGCAGACCGGGTGCTGGTGATGAAGGAAGGAGAAATCCTGGAGCAGGGAACCACGGAAGATATTTTTGCCCGGCCGAAGGAGAACTATACGAAGAAGCTGGTGCGCTGTGCGGAGTGGGGACGCGGGAAAGCTCCTGCGGAATCATTACAGCCGGAGCCGGAAAGGAAGCGCCTGGCAGCGGTGCATCACCTGATGGTGCGGTATCCCGGAGCACCAAAGCCGGCGCTGAGGGACTGCAGTCTGGACATTCGGGAAGGGGAAATCCTGGGCCTGATCGGCGAGTCGGGCTGCGGCAAATCCACCCTGGCTAAGGTGCTTTGCGGCATACTGAAACCTTCCGCCGGGGAGGTGGAATTCTTTCGCCCGGTGAAACCCGTCCTGATCTTTCAGGATTCCGTGGCCTCCTTCAACGAACGGATGACCCTGGGCGAGATTGTTCAGGAGCCGCTGGTCATCGGGAAAATGCCGCCGGAGCGGCGAAAAGAAAAGCTCCGGGAGCTGACAGAACAGGTGGAGCTGGAAGAGGCATTGCTGGACCGGTATCCCTATGAGGTTTCCGGGGGACAGCGGCAGCGGGCGGCCATCGCCCGAGGGCTGGCCATGGATCCGGAATTCCTGATTGCGGACGAGCCGGTGTCCTCCTTGGACGCCCCGGTACAGATGGAAATCCTTCGGCTGCTGAAGCAGCTTCGGGACCGCCGCAATCTAACCCTGCTGATCATCTCCCACGATATTCCCATGGTGGAACACATCAGCGACCGGATTATCCGGATGGAAAAGGAAGGACTTAGAGATGAATTCAAATAAATTACAAGAGAAGGAAGCGCGGCTGCGGGAGAACCTGCGGAACCTGGGCTCTCTGGCGGTGGCGTTTTCCGGCGGGGTGGATTCCACCTTTCTGCTGAAGGTTGCCCATGAGGAGCTGGGGGACCGGCTGCTGGCGGTGACCGCAAAGGGCAGCGTGTTCTCGGGACGGGATTTGTCTCAGGGAATGGAATTCTGCCGACAGGAAGGCATCCGTCAGAAAATCGTGGAGATGAACGAACTGGAGATTCCCGGTTTTCAGGACAATCCCCCGGACCGCTGCTACATTTGCAAAAAAACAATTTTTCAAAGCCTGCTGGATACGGCGGCAAGTCACGGCATCCCTCACGTGGCCGAGGGCAGCAATATGGACGACCTGGGGGATTACCGGCCGGGACTCCGCGCCCTCCGGGAGCTGCAGGTGCTGAGCCCCTTGAAAGAGGCGGGCTTATATAAGGAAGAAATTCGGCAGCTTTCTCGAGACCTGCACCTTCCCACCTGGGACAAACCTTCCGCCGCTTGCCTGGCCTCCCGCTTCGCCTACGGCGAACGGATTACCCGGGAAAAACTCCGCATGGTGGAGCAGGCAGAAGACTTCCTGGCGGATCAAGGTTTCCGGCAGGTTCGGGTGCGCATCCATGGGGCCGACCTGGCCCGGCTGGAGGTGGCGCCGGAACAGCGGGAGAAGCTGCTGTCTTTGGGAGCGTCGGTAACGGAAGCCCTTCGGCAAATTGGTTTTACCTACGTCACCATGGACCTGAAGGGATACCGCACGGGAAGCATGAACGAAATTCTAAAGGATGAGGAGAAGAAGGGAGTTGTCAATGGATAGAACATTGTATTTGGAGTGTGAAAGCGGAATCAGCGGAGACATGTCGGTGGCCATGCTCCTGGACCTGGGAGCGGACCGGGAGGTTCTGGCAGAGGCGCTGAAATCCCTGCCGCTGCAGGGGTACGAGATTCGTATTTCCAGGGTGAACCGGAACGGCATCGATTGCTGCGACTTCGATGTGGTGCTGGAGGAGGAGAATCACGACCACGACATGGAGTACCTGTACGGGGAAGGGGAAGGTCATACCCATGCCCACGAACACGAGCATGCGCATGAGCACATCCACGAACATGAGCACGAGCACGAACACACCCACGAGCACGAACATTCGCATGACGACGACCATGCTCATGCCCATCATCATTCCCACGCTCATGTTCATCGCCACCTGGCGGAAATCAATCGGATCATTGATGCCGGCAATCTGACCGACGGCGCCAATGCCCTGGCAAAAAAAATCTTCCGCATCATCGCGGAGGCGGAGAGTCGGGCCCACAACCTTCCTGTGGAGAAGGTGGGCTTCCACGAGGTGGGCGCGGTGGACTCCATCGTGGACATCGTGGCTTTCGCCGTGTGCTTCGATAACCTGGGCATCCGCCGGGTGCTGGTGCCAAAACTCTGTGAGGGCACCGGGGTGGTTCGCTGCCAGCACGGGATTCTTCCGGTCCCGGTTCCGGCGGTGACCAACATCCTGGAGGGTTCCGGGATTCCGATGGAAATTCTGCCGTACAAGGGCGAGTTCGTCACTCCAACCGGTGCGGCCATCGTAAAAGCAGTTCGTACCGGCGGCGGTTTTCCGGCAGGCTGCACCATCGCCCGCACCGGAATGGGTGCCGGCAAGCGGCAGACGGAACGGGCCAACGTCCTTCGGGGCATGCTTCTGGAGTCCGCGGACGAAGCGTCGGATTCCGTGTGGAAGCTGGAATCGGATATCGACGACACCACGGGGGAAATGCTGGGCTACACCCTGGAGTGCCTGCTTGAGGCGGGGGCCAAGGATGTCCACTACCTGCCGTGTTTCATGAAAAAGAACCGCCCGGCGTGGCAGCTCCAGGTAATTTGCGATGAGGAGCACCGGCCGGCGCTGGAGCGCATCATCTTCCGGGAAACCACCACCATCGGCATTCGGCGCGTCCGAATGGAGCGAAGCATCCTGAAGCGGCAGACTGGAAACGTGGAGACTCCCTTCGGAAATGTGAGAATTAAAATCTGCCGGAGCGGGGATGAAACGTATTTTTACCCGGAGTATGAGGACGTGGCGGCGATTGCTCGGGAGAAGGACGTTCCTTTCCAGGAGGTGTACCGGGCGGCACAGCAGTCGGCACGGGAGTTGTAAGGAGAGCGTATGGATATTCAGGAGATTTTGAGAGGGTACAAGGCGGGAGAGATTTCCCTGGAGATTGCGGAGGCGAAAATCCGCCAGATCGATGAGCGGCCGGGGAAGGGCTATGCCAACATGGGGTTCGCCCGGCTGGACACTCAGCGGAAAGAGCGGTCGGGTTTTCCGGAGGTGATTTTCTGCAGCGGGAAGCCGGACGATTATCTGGTGGCCATTTACCGCAAAATCACGGAGCTGGAGGGCCGGGCGTTCGGAACGCGGGCCACGCCGCACCAGGCGGCGCTGGTACAGGAGGCCATCCCGGCGGCGGAGTACGATCCGGTGTCCCGAATCTTGAAGGTGGAACGCAGTGGTGGCGCCTCCGGCAGTCTCGGGGCTTTCGGAATGCATGGAGTCTCCGGCAATACCGGCGCCTCCGGCAGTTGTGACACCTCCGACGTTAGCGGAGCCACCGGCGTGCACGGCGTCTCCGGTGTCGGTACTGCCTCCGGCGGCCGGGTCGCGGTATGCACCGGCGGTACAGCGGACATCCCGGTGGCCGAGGAGGCGGCGCAGACGGCGGAATTCTTTGGCGCCCGAGTGGACCGGTTCTACGATGTGGGGGTCAGTGGCATCCACCGGCTGTTCAATAACATGGATGAAATCCGCAAAGCCGATTGCGTCATTGCGGTGGCGGGCATGGAGGGGGCGCTTCCGACGGTGATCGGCGGAATGGTGCGAAATCCGGTCATCGCCGTCCCAACTTCTGTGGGTTACGGCGCCAACATGCAGGGCCTGACGGCACTGCTCACCATGATCAACTCCTGTGCCAATGGAGTAGCAGTGGTGAACATCGACAACGGCTACGGTGCCGGGTACATGGCAACTCAGATCGGCCGGCTGGCAGCATCCGGCCGCAACCGGGAATAATAGGAAAGAAAAGAAACCGAAGGCGCGCGCCTTCGGTTTCTTCATTGTTGGGATGCGGCGCCCGGGGAAAATGGGAAAGGCGGCCCGGCGGACGTCCGGGTTTGCGTACGACTCCCTGGAAAGCCAATGAATTCGGTTTCGGTACGCAAACCCCCGGGCCGGGGAAAGAGGAAAAGGCGGCCCGGCGGACGTCCGGGTTTGCGTACGACTCCCCGGAAAGCCAATGAATTTGGTTTCGGTACGCAAACCGCGGGCCGGGGAAAGAGGAAAAGGCGGCCCGGCGGACGTCCGGGTTTGCGTACGCCTGTCCGCAAAGTCAATAAAATCGGTTTTCGTACGCAAACCCCGGGGCCGCAAAAGGAGAAAAAGCGGCCCGGCCGCCGGCAGAGTTTGCGTACGCCTGCCCGCAAAGCCAATGAATTCGGTTTCAGTACGCAAACCGCGGGCCGGGGAAATAGAGAAATGCGGCCCGGCGGTTCCAATCTCCTATTGCTTTTTTCAATTGGCAAAAGCGCCGGCAATAAAATACAATCACATTTACATGCCGTGCACACACAACGTGCCAACATGCCGCGCATGCACGGCGTGCCAACACAAAGGAAGGAAAAGGAAAACAATGAGAGGAATGACATTTCGGAAAATCCGGAAACCGGGAATGATCGGAATTCTTTTTATGATGGTAATGGTGCTCTCCCTGCAGGGGGCTTTTGCCGGGGAGAAACCGGAACTCCGGAATCCGAAGCTGGTCTCGGACGGAGGCAGCCAGAATACCCAATGGGATACCGTTTATTACGGATACTATCCGCAGACGGAAATCGTGGGGGAGGCCGGACAGTGTGGAATCAAAACCAACCTTTGGAACTCAGAGTCGGATTATTCCCTGGAGCCGGAAGTGTATGCCAAGCTGGAGAAGGCAAGGTACACGGCGGATGGGGATACAGTGCTGAATGGCATCAAGTATCGACGCATGAAGGCGGAGGACCGGACCTACATCTCCAGAGGTGAAATTGACAATCGTTACTTCTGGAATACCAGAATCAAATACCACTACTTTCGCTACGAGCCGATTCGTTGGCGAGTTCTTTATGTGCAGGACACCAGCAAGGGGAAGTGGGCCCAGCTTTTGGCGGACAAAATCCTGGACGATCGTAAGTACAACGAAACGCAGACTGACATCACCTGGGAAAAGTCCACGATTCGAAGCTGGCTCAACGGATACGGTGCGAAAGCCAATCAAGACTGGAAGGACTACAGCAAGAACGGATTCATAAAAACAGCATTCCGAGAGGCCCAGCAGGCACCGATTGTTGCCGGGCGCGTGGAGAATAAAAACAATTATGACTGCGGCACCAACGGCGGAAACGACACGGAAGATCGCATCTTTCTTTTGTCGGAAGATGAATTGTACCGGTCTCGGCTGGCGTGGTATTATGGATTCGTTGCGGCACCGAACCCCGGTTCGCCGGAGGATGCGCGGGATATGGAGGACGAAGGCAGGCGCGCTCAGGGCAGCACCTACTCCAAGGCGAAGGGACTGTGGTGCAATCACGAAAAGGGTTTTGAAGGCAACAGCATGTGGTGGATGCGTTCCCCGGGGCAGTTCGACCGGAATGCAGCGTTTGTGTGCAACAGGGGCTTTATCCGCTACTTCGGAACGAGAGTGGAGGCCGCAGACGTGGGGATTCGTCCGGCCATGGTTTTGAATATGGATGATGCCGACTGGACATACGGTGGAACCGCAATTGGTCAAAAGGGCGGTACAGAGGCCGCGCCGCCGGCCCTGAATGTTTTCGGGGATGAGGTTCTGAAATATGAAGAGGGGGAACCGGAGGCACCGGCCAAGGTCATGGTTTCCAAAATCTCCATCGCCGCATCGCCGTCTCTGAAGATTGCCGCCGGTAAGAAGACCACCCTAAAAGCAAAAGTCTCCCCGGCGAAGGCGACCGACCGCACCGTCACGTGGACCTGCAGCAATACCAAATACGCCACGGTAAACAGCAAAGGCGTGGTGACGACCAAATCCAAGGGAAAAGGCAAGACGGTAACCGTCACCGCAAAGGCCAAAGACGGAAGTGGGAAGAAGTGCTCGGTGAAGGTGCGCATCATGAAGCACAGCGTGAAATCCGTTTCCTTGAAAGGACCGAAATCCATCAAACGAGGCAAGAGCGGAAAGATTAAAGCCAAAATTAAAACCACCGGAAAGGATGCCAATCGCAGCCTGCGGTATTCATCCAATTCGAAATACGTAAAGGTGACTTCCTCGGGAAAGGTATCGGTGCAGAAGAAAGCCAAGAAAAACAGCACGGTAAAGGTTACCGCAAAGACGCTGGACGGCACCAATCGCGCGAAAACCATCAAGATTCGCATCAAATAGGAAGAATTTAGAAACTGCAGAAAAACGAACAACGAAGCGGGTATGTATAGGAAATAGTGATACATACCCGCTTTGCTATATAGAAAATTTATTATATATATTATCTATTATGGAGAACACGTTCAATTAGATATAATTATACGGCAGTTTATACTGATAGTTTATTGCTATTTGTTTTTTGAGAAAGGAAAAGTTTGAAAATACACAGTAGCGACTAACAAATAAGTATGGGGCATCAAAAGA